>OLWA01002943.1_pt1 | contig 13921 bp, 9 predicted proteins | sample 1673251 | NCBI WGS metagenome assembly OLWA01 (sample SAMEA3178937, study PRJEB25190) | human gut metagenome | biome: human gut; feature: human-associated habitat; material: faeces | place: Austria | collected 2013
ATGTAAAATCAAGTAGTTGCTCGGGTTAGAATGAAACACCCACGCGGAAACCGAAGTTGTTCAGTCCGTCTACACTGTAATGCAGTACATCAGCCTTATTGGTACCATAGCTGTAGTACAGAGCAAAGTGCAGACCCGGTCCGTAAACCCAAGGGAATACATTGACACCTACTTCAGGAGAAGCGTAGAATCCCCAGCTGTTTTCTCTGGCTTCCAGCATGTTGAAGTTGGAACGGATTTTAGCATATTCAGCACCTAATTTAGCACTGACATAAGGTTGTACAGATCCACCACGATTCCACTGGTAGCGGGCAGCGGCACCGAAAGGCAACTGGAACATAGTGTGTTGCTGATCGGTAGTAACGTCACCTGCACCCAATTTGAATGTTTCACGAGGAATATATTCATGGTTGCTGTGATAGTTCAGGAAAAGACCCAGACCCAAGTTGGGAGTGACGAAATAACCACCTTCAAAGTTCATACCCCAACCGCTGGCTTTGTCTGCGAAATTGTTGCTCAATGGAACATTGAACTGCCAGTCTATATTAGCATATCCATTGTCTGATAGCTGTGCCTTAGCCGGCATGGCAAAGGCGATGGCAATGGCTGCTAGCGCCACTACCTTGAAATATATATTCTTTCTTGTTTTCATAACAGTTGTAGTTGTTTATTTGTTAGTAAGATAAGGTGACTGAGTGAATGACTGATTGACAGCTTCCACTGCAAGAGTACGGTTGACAGTGCTCGAACCTGTTTCAAATCCGGTCAGATAACTGGTCCATACAACAGGGAGTTTGGCTTTTTCACCTTGGTCGGCGTTCAAGTCCACCATTTCCGTCAGGAATGAGTTGGTGCTATAACTGTAAGTCACAGCGTACGGATAGTACCATCCGCCACCCCAGTTTCCGCCCCAGTAACCGGGTCCCCAATAGCCGGGATAGCCCCACCACCATTCGGGTTGATTGTAGCTGGTGAAATAATAAGTACTTTCGATGTAGCTTACTTGGATACCAAGATCAGCATTTTCTTTGGTATCAGCGGCTGTATAGCCTCTGGCTTCCATGTTTTCCGTGTAAGCAGCCAGAATTTGCTCAGCGCCTTCTCCTTCGAGATATTCCGGTTCTTTACTGTCGTTGATTACCAGAATTTGATCTGCCAGATAGAATGTAGGAACTTTGAAGTCAGCTTTCTTGTCGTAGTTAGTGTATACCAGATAGTTGTTATCCAGCTTACCCATGTCCGGGTCTTTTTCGCAGGATGCGAGTGCAAAGACCGCCAATAAAATAGGAATTAATTTCTTCATATCTTTATAATGTTTAGGTTATATAAAAATCAGGCCCTGGTACCTTGGGGCTTTTGTTACAAACAACAACAAAGAAATAAAAAGGTTCGCACGAAGAATTATTTTGCCGGAAAATTAACATTTTTCTTTCTGTGTCTGTAATAAAGAAGAGAGTGTGTCATAATGAATAATAAAACGCGGATTAATTCATGTTAATCCGCGTTTTGAACTCTCTTTATAGTTTTGCAGAGAACCGTTTAAGATTCTGCGTCTTTGAACAGAGGTTTCAGTAATTCGGGGATTTCCACCTTCTGTATTTCCATGTCACAAACCCGTTCTCTTCCTGCAGCAGACAGGGTAAAGTACATTTGCCGCCGGTCCTCGCTTCCCAAAGTTCTGACGATCAGTCCTTTTTCTTCCAGTATCCGGAGCATTTTTGATGTATGGGAAGGGCTCAAATCTGTTTGTTTCGACAGGTTTGTTGCCGTCATTCTTTCCGAAGAGCACTTGAGAGCGCACAAAATCATGGCCTCGTTCAGCGTTATCTGGTAGACTTGCTCAAAGCTAGCCTCAAAATTGGTCATAGCTCTGAATACATCGCGTATGGCACATATTGTTTTCATATTTCTCATTGCATATATTTATTATTTCGTTCCGTTAAATAAACAGATTAACGTTGGCATTGTCGGCCCGTTCCATATAAGTCGCTACACCGCCGATAGTCACTTCGTCCAGAAGTTCTTCTTGTTTCACTCCCATCACATCCATCGACATCTGGCAGGCAATAAATTCCACCCCGTTCTCCAGAGCTTGTTGGCGCAGTGATTCCAAAGAATCAATACCTTTCTTATTCATGATATACCGCATCATTTTTCCGCCTATTCCTCCCATGCTCATCTTTGAAAGTTTCAGTTTCTTTGAGCTGGAAGGCAACATCATGCCAAACATTTTTCCAAAAATATCTTTCTCGGTTTCCGGCTTATGCAGTTTCTTGATAACGTTCAATCCCCAGAAAGTGAAGAAGATTGTAACTTTCTGTCCTGTGGCTGCCGCACCGTTGGCAAGTACAAAGGTAGCTAAAGCTTTATCTAAATCATCACTGAACATGATAAAAGTTTTTCCTTTGCCCTCACAAGAAGTAACAATATTGCACGCTTTTGGTTCTCCTTTTTCTATAATAACAACAGATTTTCCTCCGGAGCTGTCTTTCGAAATCAGTTGATTGCCCGTTGAACTGCACCATGCAGCAGCGTCACGCGGAAATCCCGGATCGGTTGAGGTGATTTCTACCCGGTCTCCTGAAGCCAGCGTGTCCATCGTCTTTTTCATTTTCAGAATCGGACCCGGACATTGCAGTCCGCAGGCATCTACACGGATTGTTTTCACGGCTTCGACAGGCGATACGGTAGGAGTTGGCTGTTGTATGCTTGCCTTCGGCTGTGCAGGTGCTTCCTTTATTTCGTTGTCATTATCTTCCCTCAGGATGATAGGTGCTGTGGCAGCACGGTATGTTTTCAATCCTCCGGAAAGGTTGCGTACCTTTTCAAATCCATGCTGTACCAGAATGCGATAAGCAAGGTATCCTCTGAGGCCGACGGCACAGAATGTATAGATCATCTTGTCTTTCGGCAGTTCATCCAGCCGGTCACGCAGTTCGTCCAGCGGAATGTTCACTGCACCCGGCAGTGTATTGAGCGAGAATTCGTCAGGAGTACGTACATCCAGCAGGAAATTGTTTTCCATCTCGATATCCCTCAACTGTCTCCAATAGACGGGTTGTACTTTCCCAGTTATGATGTTTTCGGCTACGTATCCTGCAACGGCTACCGGATCTTTGGCAGAAGAGAACGGAGGGGCGTAAGCCTGCTCCACTTTCATCAGATCATAGATCGTACCTTCATGCTTGATGACAAGCGCGATTTCGTCAATGCGTTTGTCTACACCGTCATAGCCGACGATCTGTCCGCCGTACAGTTTACCTGTCTTCGGGTCGAAAGTGATTTTAATACTCATCGGCATGGCATCCGGGTAATATCCTGCGTGAGAGGACGGATGGATGGTCGAAGACATATAATTGATTTCTGCCTGCCGCAATCGTTTGCCGGGTAATCCGGTAGAAGCAACAGTCATGTCGAATACTTTTGCAATGGAAGTTCCGATGGCTCCTTCATAAGGGATGTGTGCTCCCTGAATGTTGTCTGCGACAATTCGTCCCTGACGATTGGCGGGACCAGCAAGGTAATTGAGCCACGGTTTTCCGGTGATCGGGTGGCGGAATTCGATAGCGTCACCGATGGCGTAAATCGATTCGTCCGACGTTTGCAGGTAGTCGTTGACGGCGATTCCTCCGGCTTCGCCGATCTTCAGCTCTGCGGCACGTGCCAGTGTCGTTTCCGGACGTACGCCGATGGAAAGTATAACGATGTCGGCAGAGATGGACTGTCCGTTCTTGAAGATGACTTTCAATCCTTTTCCGTCTCTTTCGAAAGAGGCTACTGCCTGCTCCAGATACAGGTTCACTCCTTTGTCCATCAAATGCTGGTGTACAAGGGATGCCATGGAGAAGTCGATGGGAGCCATCACTTGATTTCCCATTTCCACAATAGAAACTTTAGCTCCTTGTGCGTGCAGGTTCTCTGCCATTTCCAGCCCGATAAATCCGGCTCCGATGACAACAGCCTTTCGGGGAGCATGGCTGTTGATATATTCTTTGATTCGGTCTGTGTCTGTAACGTTTCTCAGTGTGAAGATTCCGTTCAGGTCGATACCCGGCAGGGGAGGTCTTACAGGAGAAGCTCCGGTTGATATCAGTAATTTGTCGTAGCTTTCTTCGTACGAGTCTTCACTGCTTTGTCTCACTGTCACTGTCTTTCTCTTCCGGTCGATGAAGATTACTTCATTTTCAGTTCGTACGTCTACACGAAAGCGCGTAGAAAATGCTTCGGGCGTCTGTACAAACAGTTTTTCCCGTTCTTTGATCACGCCTCCGATGTAATACGGCAGTCCGCAATTGGCATAAGAGATATACTTTCCTTTTTCTAAAAGGATGATTTCAGCTGCTTCGTTTGTGCGTCTGATCCGGGCAGCAGTGGTAGCTCCTCCGGCAACGCCTCCAATAATAATGATCTTCATAAGTTTGTTGCGTAAATAGTTTCCTGTGGAAATAACAATAAAGTAGGGAGAATTGTTCTCGGATCATAGAAAAAAGACTTATATTTGCGCACCCTGTTTGTCTTTCTTCATTTTTTATAAATTAATTATGAGTAAAATTCTTATCATTGACGATGAGGTTCAGATTCGTAGCCTGTTGGCTCGTATGCTCGGACTGGAGGGTTATGAGGTGTGTCAGGCGGGTGATTGCAAGGCAGCTATCAGGCAGTTGGAAATTCAACAGCCGGATGTGGCTTTGTGTGATGTCTTTCTTCCCGATGGAAACGGGGTCGATCTGGTGTTGAACATTAAAAAGACAGCTCCGAATGTGGAAGTCATTCTTCTTACCGCTCACGGTAATATACCCGACGGAGTGCAGGCAATCAAGAACGGTGCATTTGATTATATAACCAAAGGGGACGATAATAATAAGATTATCCCTCTGATCAGTCGTGCCGTTGAGAAGGCTAAGATGAATGTCCGGTTAGAGAAACTGGAAAAGAAAGTCAGTCAGCTATATTCTTTTGATTCCATTCTGGGAGAATCGAAAGTGCTGAAAGAAGCTGTTATGCTGGCACAGAAGGTTTCGGTGACTGATGTTCCGGTGTTGTTGACCGGAGAAACGGGGACCGGAAAAGAAGTATTTGCACAAGCCATACATTATAATAGTAAGCGGAGCAAACAGAGCTTTGTTGCCGTGAACTGTTCGTCTTTCAGTAAGGAACTGCTGGAGAGTGAAATGTTCGGGCATAAAGCCGGGTCCTTCACCGGAGCTTTGAAGGACAAGAAAGGACTCTTCGAAGAAGCCAACAACGGTACGATCTTTTTGGATGAAATCGGAGAAATGGCTTTTGAACTACAGGCCAAATTGCTGCGTATTCTCGAAACAGGCGAATATATAAAGATAGGAGATACGAAACCGACGCACGTGAATGTTCGTATTATTGCTGCTACCAACCGCAATCTGACAGAGGAAATCAAAGCGGGACGTTTCCGTGAAGACCTGTTTTATCGTCTTTCGGTATTTCAGGTACATCTGCCGGCACTTCGCGAACGTACCGGTGATATCAGAATTCTTGCCACTGCCTTTGCAAAGAGCTTTTCCGAGAAACTTTCGTATACGGTCAATGAGATGACTCCTGCTTTTCTTCATGCGTTGGAACAGCAACCCTGGAAAGGAAATATCCGTGAATTGCGGAATGTGATAGAACGGAGTCTGATTGTCTGCGAAGGCGGGCATCTGGATGTGTGCGATCTTCCGTTGGAGATTCAGAATACTCATTATGAATGTTCGGATGATAATATCGGTAGTTTTGAACTGGCTGCTATGGAACGAAGGCATATTGCCCGCGTCCTGGAATATACGAAAGGCAACAAGACGGAAACTGCCCGCTTGCTGAAGATCGGTCTTACCACTTTGTACAGGAAGATAGAGGAATACAAAATATAATAATATGACTATCTGATTTCTTTTTTAGGGGTATATGAGCGATTAATCGTTCATATACTGATCTGTAATGTGAAAAAGAAATAGAAGATATGAATATTTGGAAGACTACACTGTTACTTGTTTTATTATTTACTGGTATCACCGTTCATGCACAAAAAGTAAAAATTTCATTGAATAGTGATGGAAATCTGACGATATGGAAAGTGAAAGCTCAGGCAGAAATTGAGCATCCTTCTGATATGATGACTACCCGATATGACACGAGGGATTGGGTCAAAGCAACTGTGCCGGGAACGGTGTTTGGTTCGTATGTATTAGAAGGACTGGAGCCTGATCCGAATTTTGCTGATAATGCGTATAAAGTCGATAAAGCAAAATATGACCGTAACTTCTGGTATCGTACAGAGTTTAATTCGCCGGAGGTGGAAAACGGAGAAAGAGTATGGCTAAATTTTGAAGGGGTTAACCGTAAAGGAGAAATATTCTTTAATGGGACGCGTCTCGGGTTGCTTGATGGATTTATGCATCGGGGGAATTTCGATATAACCGATTTGCTGTCAAAAAACGGTAAGAATGTGCTTGCCGTCCTTGTGCATTGGGTAGGCACTCCGGTTCCCAATTATGCAAGTCCTACTTATATGTCATGTGCCGGCTGGGATTGGATGCCTTATGTTCCCGGTCTTCTGACTGGTATTACTGACGACGTCTATTTGACAAAAAACGGCGAAGTGTCTATCGTCGATCCTTGGATACGTTCGAAAGTTCCTTCTAAAAACAAAGCGGTTTTAAGCTTGCAGTTGGAACTACGGAATCATACAGATATAGAGCAGAAAGGAGTGTTGAAAGGTATCATTCAGCCGGGCAACATTGAATTTACCGAAGATTTGGTAATTGAGGCAGGCAAACAGCGGACTTTTCTTCTGGATGATAGCAAGTTCAGTCAATTTATAATTCAGAATCCTGCTTTGTGGTGGCCTAATGGTTACGGACAGCCAAATCTTTATACCTGCGAACTGACTTATATGGTGAATGGTAAGGCTTCTGATAAACAGAATATTACATTTGGTATTCGTGAATACGGTTCCGAGCTGGTTGACGGTGTGCTTCATCTTAAAATAAATGGTGAACCTGTTTATGTAAAAGGAGGAAACTGGGGAATGAGCGAATATATGTTGCGTTGTCGGGGTGAAGAATATGATCTTAAATTGAAACTTCACAATGAGATGCATTTTAATATGATACGCAATTGGATCGGTTCGGTTACGGATGATGAGTTTTATGAAGCTTGCGATAAATACGGCATTATGGTGTGGGACGACTTCTGGTTAAATTCAAATTCGAATCTTCCGGATGATGTTTTTGCTTTCAATATGAATGCAGTGGAAAAGATCAAGCGTTTGCGTAATCATGCTTGTATTGCAGTGTGGTGTGGTGATAATGAGGGGTATCCGTTACAGCCTCTTAATAAGTGGCTGGAGGAAGACGTTAGAACATACGATGGGGGTGATCGGGCCTATCATGCCAATTCCCATAGTGACGGCCTTTCCGGGAGTGGACCTTGGACTAATTCTCATCCTAACTGGTATTTTACCAAAGCCCCTTATGGATATGGTGCCAATATAACTAAAGGATGGGGATTCCGTACAGAAATAGGTACAGCTGTCTTTACTACTTTCGATAGCTTTAAGAAATTTATGCCCGAAAAAGATTGGTGGCCACGTAATGAAATGTGGGACAAGCATTTCTTTGGCAATTCGGCGGGGAACGCCAGTCCCGACAAATATTTCTCTACCGTAGAGTTCAATTATGGTAAAGCGAAAGGTATTGAAGATTTTTGCCGGAAAGCTCAATTAGTGAATGTTGAGGTGAATAAAGCGATGTACGAAGGCTTTCAACATCATATTTGGGAAGATGCTTCCGGCATATTGACTTGGATGGGGCAGTCGGCTTATCCTTCATTGGTATGGCAAACCTATGATTATTATTATGACTTGACCGGGGCTTACTGGGGAATCAGAAAGGCGTGTGAACCGGTTCATATTCAGTGGAGTTATGCTGATAATAGTGTAAAAGTGATCAATACCACTTTGAAAGAGCAGAAAGGACTTACGGCTACAGGTAAAGTCTATAATCTGGATGGGAAAGAAATGGGGCGTTATAGCCAGTCTGTAGTTTTGGATGCCGCCGCTAATAAGGATTCCTATTGTTTCCATCTGAATTTTACAACAGACAACCTTGCTTTCGGTAAGAAAGCGGTTGCTTCCTCCATTTCGGCAGATGCCGGAGAGCCAAGTGCCGCGATTGATGCCAGTGATGGCAGTCGTTGGGCGAGTGAACCCCGTGATGAAGAATGGATTTATGTTGATCTGGGTGAACCTACTGAAATAGCCTCTGTCATATTGAACTGGGAAGCTGCTCATGCAAAAGCTTATAAACTGTTGATTTCGGATGATGCAATAAACTGGAAAGAAATTTATATCAATGAGGACTCTAAAGGCGGTGTCGAAGAGATTAAGATAAAACCTGTTCGTACTCGTTATGTGAAAATGCAAGGGTTGAAACAGGCTACTATGTGGGGATATTCACTTTATGAATTTGAATTATATGGTAGAAAAAAGAAGCCAACGGATTTGACTCCTGTGCATTTCATCAAGTTGGAACTGAACGATGAAAACGGGCAACTGCTTTCTGATAACTTTTATTGGCGTTCCAATAAACCGGGAGACTATAAAGCATTGAATAATTTGCCGAAAGCCAAATTGCGTACAACATCAAGCTTAGTGGATAGTAATGGTAAGAAAGTGATTAAAGCAAAGATCGAAAATGTGGGATCATCAGTCGCTTTTGCTGTTCACGTACAGGCTATTCGCTCTTCTGATGGTGAGCGTATATTACCTGCTCTGATGAATGATAATTATTTCACATTGTTGAAAGGAGAGTCTAAAGATATTGAAATAGAATTTGATTCGGATTTGTTGCCTGATGGTAATTATAGTTTAAGTGTGATTCCTTATAATAAATAATATCGGGCGGACATTTCTTGAAACGAGACATGGTTATAGAGATACGGTTATATGACTTGGTGTTACCAATCTCTGTGCTCGTTCATAATCTCCCAAATGCGGTCGTGATTCATCGTGAACCCCAAAAAGTTTACTGATGAGTCCACTGCATCAAGTATGACCTGGAAGGCAGCGCATAAATCTTCGCGTTCTTCTGTCTCAATGAATCCCGATTTGCCGTCGAGCTTATTGAAAGCGATGACAAATTCCTTACCTGTTTGTTCAAGTCGATTTTGCAGAAGGGCAGCATCTCTGTCTATCAGATATTGGTTGGCGGCGACCAATGCATCGCGTCTCGCATTGCGATAGATTACCACTGCCTTTTTAAACTTGGCCGGTGGAACAAATTCGCTGCCGTCCCAGTGGCGTAACGGGTTATCCAGGTTTTCGGCGAGCCATTCCGGCTTGCGTAACTTGCGGATGTCCAGTTCAGTTATCTTTCCTTTATATTTTTTCTTTATTTGTTTTCCGGCCTCTTCGGGGATACTTTCCATCCAAAGGGTGTTTAGAAGGGGACAGGTCCCCGGTGTGGGAAACTCTTCCGCTGTGAATCCGAAGATTTCTTCGAGCGAAAGCACTTCCAGCGTTTTCAGATTGCGTAGCGAAGATATGTTGGAGAGGTATCCCGGTTTGCCGCAAATTCTTAGATAGTAGAGATTAGGGTATAGATTGGTCACGGGTAATAAATCCAGCTTTACTGCCCGGTCCAGTACGAGAATTTCCAATTGCGGTAATCCGACATCGGGTACATGATCTGCCTCAAGTTCTATTTTCAGAGTCAGATTACTACCGCCGTCAGGTGAATAAACCTTGAGCTCCGGCGATAAGGTGCTTGAAAATGAGATTGTTCTGCAACTCTCCGGTAGACTTACGCTTTTCAGTCCTTCTCCATCTAGTGTAATTTCCCGTAAGTGTGTACGGCTGAGGTCGAGATTGTTTTGACCGTGATTTTTCCAATCGAGTTTTGTGGCTGTCCAACGGGTTTCGAGGAATGGAATAAGTGATGGATAGAATTTAGTTGCACTGAAAGAATAGGCTACGGGGAGTTTCTCCAGCTCCGAATAGTTGTCCATTGCCGACAGTAACTTATCGTCAATGTATTGGAAACTGCGGCGGCATTCAATTCCGGATACTACAATTTCAGCCGTATCATTAAGGGCAGCTTTGAATTTCTGACGAGCATCTGTTGGGATCTTTGCCCATTCTTCTTCGCCGACATTGTCATATCCGTTTGGCCAGCAACCATAAACTTTGCACTCACCCGAAATAAGCGGAGTTCTGTGACCTGCATATGCAGCTCCCTCGGGCAATTTATTTCGTTCCGAATGGCTATAATTAGTAGTACCTTCTTTGAAGAACCAACGATGTCGCCTGAATGGCTTCATTTCCTTGACTGCCTTTTCATCAGGAAATTTCTCATCGAAATAGTCCAAAAGAAGATAAGTCATAATCTCTTTCTTAACGTCGATAATCTGATAGGCAAAGTATTTGCCGGTCTTTCTTTCCTGTCCGCAGTATATGTCTCCGGATTTTATGGTGTCGTTGTTCTGCATACTCATTCTTGTATTGATGCAAAAATACGAAAAGAGCGGCTTAAATAATCATTTATCTGCGCTTTTTCTTTTTATGAAGTTCGGGTGTGGTTACATCACTGTCGGCTTCATGCCCTGTATGTTTGTACAGAAGCCGGCAGTGACGGGAGTATATTATGATAATGCCGCAATGCCTGTCCCTATCAGGTTTGCGTTATTCATACTTTTTATATCCACTTCAATATCTTCCAGGCCGAATAATTGAAGGAGTTCTCTTAGTTTTTCCATAACGAGAATGTTATAGTTTTTATCCTTCCTGTTTTCACTCCAGAAAAGACTGCCTTCGGCTACCAGGCAAACTTTTCGTATATCTTTATTATAGGATTTCAGTAACATGATAAGCCCCGTAAGTGAGGCGGCAACCAATTGTGCGGATCTGCCATAAATCCATTGTGCTACCTGTACATATACATCCTTGTAGATGTCCGGGTAATTCATAATGGAAGTCAGTTTCTGTGCGTCGAATTTCTCTTCGAACTCTTCCAGCGGAAAGGCTGTTTTCAGTATGTCTCCCAGATACATACCGGATACCGCTTTCTCAAAACGTTGCTTTCCCGGATTACCGGAAATAGCGTCAACGGTATCATCTACCGCAGTCAGAAAGGGCGGATGGAAATTGCCTGATTCCAAATTGACAGGAATCAATCCATGTGCATTGCATGACTGATCCAGTTTTTCAATTTTATCGGCAGGGATAAAAGTTGCCATATTGGTTCCTGTCCCTACGATGAGGCCGATATATGCATCATAACTATTATCTGTGAGACCGGCGAATAAACTGGCTATAGTATCGTTTACTACCTTGATGCCTGTAAACTTAATTTTGTTTCTTTCATTCAGATAGTCGAGTAAAGGTTTTCCGATAAATTCTCCAACCATTTCTTTAATATCTACTCCTTTTGTCCAGCGTAACAGTTTGGCGTCTCCACCCGGTACGGACTCGGCCGGATAAGAAAAACAATAACCGATAGGCATTTCTTCCTCACGTTTGATTCCTATAATCATATCGGCCAATTCTTTGAATAACTCTTCGCGGGTATATCCGACGGACTTCATAATTGACATGTCTTTTTTCCAGCCATTGTTCGGGTGAACGGTTGGTGTTGCTTTGTCGAAATCTACGATTGCCACCCGATAATTGGTTCCTCCCAGGTCAAGTACCAGTGACTTTCCTTTAATATGGGTTGTTTTTGGAGCAATGAAGGTAGGAATGCATTGTATCTCTGCATTTTCCGTTTTTAACCCTTCTTCTGTTTTATCCCGAAATGAGCATACAATTGCTTTGAGCTGTTCATTATCTAACTTAAAAATGTTTTTTTCCATGACATTGACTTTTTATAGTATAAAATATCCTTGTCTTTGAATAACAACTGAAGGTGGATTTTGCTCGGGAATGCCCAATCTTTATTTGCCTGTATCTGATAATTATGTATTTGTTTTTTCAATTAATAAAAACTATATTTGTTTGAAAAATAATTTGATACATGAAAGAGCGGTCTCCAGTTAAAAAGAATATACTAAAATTGATTCCTTATATAGAAATTATTGCAGGAGTCATTTTTCTCTGTTTGGAGATTCATGACTATCGTACTTTGTATTCTATGGCCGAAGCTGATGCAATGTATGGGGGACTTGCTGATTTTTGTAAGTACAAAGAGAATGTATTTTGTCCGGCATTTTTCTGGATAATTGTTATACTGACAGGACTCAGTTATTGGAAAAATAAAAAGATATATTGGATTTTAACGCAGGCATTGGTGTTTATGGTCTTTTTTAGAGCTATGTTTCCGTTTTATGCCATTTTTATAGAGTTAAATCCAGTAGTCTTTTATATTCTTCCACTTTTGTACTCTACAATATTCTTTGTGGTAGAAAGAAAGTTGTTTAAAATCAAGCAAATAGATTCTGTTGATATTACAGTTAAAACAAAAATCACGGGGATCGGAATAGGTATCTTATGTACTATCGATCTAATCGGACCATACGGTTGTTTCACTCATTCCCTACGCTTGAAGCAATGTTTTCAAGCGTCCGAAACCTTGTTTTCACGGCTTTGAAACTTTAGTTTCAAGCCGATGGAACTTTAGTTCCAAGCTGGAGAAACAAAAGTTTCAAGCGGGAGAAACTAAAAAGCTCTGTATAGCCCAACCAACAGCCCATAAGTAACCATTGACAACAAGGCAGTGTGACAGCAAAATTTGCCGTCACACTGCCATCACCTACTGTTGTCACCTCATTAATCACTCATATTCAAATTATTACCCCCAATAACGTGACAGATGACAGCAAATTATAGTTTTTTATTTTCATAGAGAGCTTGGCTGACACGTAAGTAGGGGTTGACTGAAAAGTCGGTAGTATCTCTATTCTCCTCCTTCTGGAAGGAGGAGTGGTCGCAGACCGAGGTGGTAGGATAAATAATGTTTGTTCCTATTTCTTTGTAAATGATAGGATTATGTATTCACCTACCACCTCCCCCTACGGGTACTCCTCCTTCGGGAAGGAGGAGATTTAAGATACTATTGACTTTTTAGTCAGCGCCAATAGAGGTAGAACCGACTTTTTAGTCAGTCCCCATAAGAATGTTAATCCAATTGTTGCGGATGGCAGAGTTTTTTCTTTTTCAAACTTTGTTCTTCCCCCTATTTCCTCTTCATTTCCCTGGTGCATCCACCTGGGCTCACTCACCTAACGCGCGTGCGAATATAATAATGTGTATGCCTTTCCTCTGTTCCTCCTGTATCCGAGAAAAATATGTTCTACAACATCCTTATGACTCAACACTTTAGCGAGTCTTTTCAAAAATAATTCAAAAAAAGAGTGATTTAAGTTTGGAGTATATTTGAAAAGGGGCTACTTTTGCACCCGCTTTCCAAGAGAAGAAAGCCTTGATAAATTGACTTAGTGTAAAAGCAAGGGTCTGCTTAACCATAAGAACAAAAAAACTTCCGATAAAGTTTGGAAGATAAAGCTAAAAGTTCTTATCTTTGCAGTCCGATTCGCAAAGAAAAGGCGTTTTGTTTTTCTTCTTTACCTTCTTTCCCTTTCGCTAAGAGAGTCTGAGAAACGATAGAAAAAGAAAAGCGAAAAAAAACTTCCGAAAACATTTGGTAGTTAAAATAAAACCTCTTACCTTTGCACCCGCTTTTAAAACGAAAGCAGCAAGTTCTTTGAAATATTGATAAACAATACAAGTAGTACAAGAAAAAAATAGAACCGTCAATACTTGTCTTATATATATAGTAATATGCATGAGACTTAAGGTATTAATGAAATCAATAAATTGTACGGCATCCTGAACAGAGCAAAAAGCAGCAGCAATGCTGATTAACAATACTTTTACAATGAAGAGTTTGATCCTGGCTCAGGATGAACGCTAGCTACA
>OLWA01002945.1_pt1 | contig 13918 bp, 10 predicted proteins | sample 1673251 | NCBI WGS metagenome assembly OLWA01 (sample SAMEA3178937, study PRJEB25190) | human gut metagenome | biome: human gut; feature: human-associated habitat; material: faeces | place: Austria | collected 2013
CTTCCAGCCCGAACTGCGGCGCTTCCTGCAGATGATCGGCATGCGGCAGAAGCACTTCAACTTCATCACGCGGATCTTCTCCTCGGGCGAGGATCCCGTACAGACGAACATTGCCCCGATCGTGACGGCCTGCCGCGAGATGGCCGAGACGAAGACCGGCGCACTGATCGTCATCGGCCAGCAGAGCGACCTGCGGCTCATCGCCGAAGGGGGCATTGCACTCGATGCCAAGGTCTCGACGCCGCTGCTCAAGAACATCTTCTTCAAGAATGCCCCGTTGCACGACGGCGCCGTACTGATCGAGGGCGACCGCATCGTGGCCGCCAAGTGTATCCTGCCCGTCACGCAGAGCGACGTCCCCAAGGAGTTCGGAACACGTCACCGCGCCGCCATCGGCATGAGTGAAATCTCGGACGCCATCATCGTAGTCGTATCGGAGGAGACCGGCGAAATCGCCATCGCCCAGAGCGGTGAGATCCGTCAGCATCTCGATCCGGCCCGTCTGCAGCAGACCCTGCAGCGTTATCTGACCATCAATTCGCGCAAGCGTTCCCGCGACAAGGAGGTCGCCGAATAACCCGGCTCCGGCTTAAGAAGCCGGCTTTTGGGGCGATGAAGCCTCAAATGGATTCCAAGACTCGCCTGCGCCTCGACCCGGCTTAAGAAGCCGGTTTCAGGGGCGACGGGAACCTCCAGAGATCCGCACCCGAGGCTCCCCATTTTTCTAATCCATGGGCTTGCTGATCTGGGCAAATGTCGCCCGCACGTAGGCAGCCAAATCCTTCGGGGCAACGCGCAGTTGAAGCCCCCGAACCCCCGCACTGATATAGATAAACGGCAACTCCTCGGCCGAAGAGTGGATGTAGGTCGGGAAGGCTTTCTTCATGCCGACGGGCGAACAGCCGCCCCGGATATACCCCGTTACGGGCAGCAGCTCCTTCATCGGAATCAGATCGACCTTCTTGTTGCCCGAAACGCGGGCGGCAGCCTTCAGATCGACCTCGTGGTCGCCCGGCACCACACAGACGAAATAACCCGTCCGGTCGCCCTTCAGTACCAACGTCTTGAAGACGGTCGAAATATCCTCTCCCAACTGTTCGGCGACGTGCGTAGCCGCCAGATTCTGCTCATCGACCTCATAGGGAACCAGTTCGTAGGCGATTTTCGCACGGTCGAGCAACCGTGCCGCATTGGTCTTTTCAATCTTGCCGTGTGCCATAACCTGTCATTATTTTCAACCGTTTTGCCGCAAAGGTAGCTTATTTTCTTGGAAATTGAACTTTTTTACTACATTTGCCACCGTATGATACGGAGAATGATTTTCGGGGTGCTGCTCGTCATGCTGACGGCAGCAGGGGCCATGGCCCAGACCACCCGAGTGAGAGGACAAGTGACCGATGACGACGGAAACCCGCTGTCGTTCGTCAGTGTGGTATTCCCCGGCACGACCGTCGGCATCACCACCGACGAGCAGGGTATCTATTCACTCGAGACCCGTGATACGGTCAGTTGCGTGCAGGCCTCGATGGTCGGCTACGCCACCGCAACGAAACCCGTGACGCAGGGGATCTTCAACCGGGTGGACTTCCGCCTGCGGAGTGTCGAGTTCGGCATCGGACAGGTGGTCATCACCCCGGGCGAGAATCCCGCCTTCCCGATCCTCGACGGGGTCATCCGCAACCGGTCGCGCAACGATCCGGACCGTCACGAAAGCTACCATTGCCGAACCTATACGAAGATGGAGCTCGATCTGACGAACATCCGTCCCGAGTTCCGCAACCGCCGCCTGCAACGCAATTTCGGCTTCATATTCAACTACATGGACACCTCGGCACTCACCGGACAGGCCTATCTTCCGGCCATGATCGCCGAATCGACGGCCGATCTCTACCGGAGCCGCCGGCCGGAATTCAAACGCGAGGTGATCCGTGCCAACCGCGTCTCGGGCGTCAACAACAACATCGCCGTGGCGCAGTTCACCGGCGGAATGCACGGCGACGTGAACTTCTACGACAACTACATCGCGCTGTTCAACTCGCGGTTCGCCAGCCCGCTCTCGGAGAGCGGACGCGCATTCTACAACTATTTCCTGGTCGACAGCACCCTCCACGAAGGACGCAAGATCTACAAGATCCGCTTCCACCCCAAACGACTGGCCACGCCGGTTCTCGACGGCGAGGTGAACATCGATTCGGCCAGCTACGCCCTCGAATCGGCCACGGCACGCATGCCCCGCGGCACGAACGTCAACTGGGTGCGTCACCTGGTGCTCGAGTGCGAAAACCAGCGGCTGTCCGACGGCCGGTGGTTCCGGGCGCGCGACCGTATTTCGGCCGAATTCTCGATCTCGGATGCCGATTCGTCGAAAATCACCTCGTTCCTCGGCACGCGCGAGGTGATCTACTCCGACCCGCAGATCGGGCAGCCGATTCCGGACGAGATCCTGCGCATGGACAACAACGTCGTTGTCGAGGAGCAGGAGCCCGGCAATGTCTCCGAAGCCTACTGGGAGACGATCCGTCCCTACCGGCTCACCGACCGCGAACGACAGATCTACCGCATGGTCGACTCGGTGAAGCAGGTACCGCTCTACCGCAACATCTACACGGTCATCAACACCATTCTGGGCGGCTTCTGGAACACGAAATACATCGGCGTGGGTCCCTACCACAAACTGCTGAGTTTCAACGACGCCGAGGGTCTTCGCATGCAGGTGGGCCTGCGCACGACACCGGCCGTCAGCCGGACGGTGCGCCTGGGCGGATACGTCGCCTACGGCACGCGTGACGAACACTTCAAGGGCGGCGGCATGCTCGAACTGGCCTTCAACCGGCGGCTGACCCGCAAGCTGACCTTCGCGGCGCGTCACGACCTCATCCAGCTCGGCGCCGGGCACAACCTGCTCACCGAAAACAGCATCTTCACGTCGATTCTCTCGCGCGGCGACCAGCGGCTCTCGATCGTCGACCGCGGCGAGGCCACCTACGAACACGAGTGGCGGCAGGGCATCAGCACCACAATCGGCATGCGGATGCAGCACATCCACGGCAACCGCTACGTTCCGATGATCCAACCCGGCCAGGGTCCGATCCGCGCGATCAACGATGCGACGGTGCAGGTCGGCATCCGCCTGTCGAAAAACGAGGCCGTCTACCGCCAGCCCTTCGACAAGAAGTATCTCGGATCGCCCTATCCGGTCGTGACGCTGACCTTCGTGGCCGGCCTTCCCAACGTGCTGCCCGGAAGCCGGGAGTATTACGCCCTGGTGGGAGACCTTCGCTACCGGGTCAACCTGCCGCCGATCGGTTACTCGAAGATCAGCATCCAGGGCGGACACATCTTCGGACAGGTCCCCTACCCGCTGCTCAAGCTCCACGAAGGAAACGGCACCTACTTCTACGATCCGCACACCTATTCGTGCATGAACTACTACGAATTCGCCTCGGATACGTGGGTGTCGTGGTTCTGGGAGCACCACTTCAACGGTCTGCTGCTCGGACGGCTGCCGCTCATCAAACGGCTCAAATGGCGCGAGGTGCTGGTCTGCAAGGGGGTCTGGGGAACACTCAGCAACAGGAACAACGGCGCCCTGAGCAATACGGAGGCCCCGCTGCTCTTTCCGATGGGCATGTCGACCGTGCGGGATCCCTACGTCGAGGCGGGCTTCGGGGTGGAGAACATCTTCCGGATCTTCCGCGTGGACTGTCTCTGGCGCCTGACCCACCGCCAGCCGGAACCCGGCATCAAGGCCCGGAACTTCGCCGTGAACCTCGGCATACAGATCAAATTCTGATCCGTACGGACACAGCCGCACAGGTGTCGGAGATTTTGCGTATCTTTGGGAGCTAAAAACCAAACATTACGATGAAAAAAGCGGCTCTGTTCGACATGGACGGCACACTGGTCGACAACACCTCGGCCCACCTCCGGGCCTTCGAAATCTTCTGCGCACGCTACGGCGTCAGCGACTGGAAACAACGCCTCAGCCAGGCCTACGGCATGGGCAACGACGACATCATGCGGCTGATCATGCCCGAGGAGGTGATCCGCACGAAGGGCCTCGCGGCCCTGGCCGACGAAAAGGAGGCCATCTACCGCCAGATCTATGCGCCGGAGATCCGACCCGTCCGGGGGCTCGTCGAGCTGCTCGAACGGCTGCATGCGGCCGGGATCCGCTGCGCCGTGGGATCGTCGGGATGCCGCGCGAACGTCGAGTTCGTCCTGGAGAAGTGTGCCATCGGCAAGTGGTTCGAGGCCCGCATCTCGGGCGACATGGTCACCCGCTGCAAACCCGATCCGGAAATCTATCTCACGGCTGCAGCAGCCGTCGGGACCGCTCCGGCCGAATGCGTGGTCTTCGAGGATGCCAAGGCCGGAATCGAGGCGGCCCGCCGGGCCGGTGCCGGACGGGTCGTGGCACTGGCCACAACGCTGCCGCGCGACGTGCTGGAACGCGAAACCGATGCCGATCTGGTGATCGAGACGTTCGCCGACCTGACCGACCTCGACGCGCTGCTGGCCTGATCCGGTCCCTCGCCCCCGGCAGACAAACGCCGAAAAAAACGCACATTCCCGAAATGGAAATGTGCGTTTTCGTGTGCAGACGATGCGGCATTGCGAAAAAATCGCTAATTTTGCGCCGTTTTCAAAAACAGAATCAATATGTTCCGGGGAATTGCCACCGTCTCGCTGCTCGTCATCTCCAACGCCTTCATGACGCTGGCCTGGTACGGGCAAATCGCCTTCAAATCACGTCTCGAACGCTTCAGCCTCATGCTGATCGTCCTCATGAGCTGGGGCGTCGCCCTCTTCGAATACTGCTTCCAGGTTCCGGCCAACCGCCTCGGTTCGGCCGAATTCGGAGGCCCCTTCACCATCTGGGAACTGAAGGTCATTCAGGAGGTCGTCTCGCTCTCGGTCTTCACCATCTTCGCACTGGTCTTCATGAAGTCCGACACGCTGCGCTGGAACCATCTGGCCGGATTCATCTGCCTGATCATGGCCGTCTACTTCATCTTCCGCAAGTAACCGGCACTCCCGACAACCGGCCGCAGAGAATCCTTCCGCCATTTGCGTCGGGCTGCCGTGCGCGTCGGGCCCAGGCCGCCTATCGCACCGTAATGCGTTCGACGGGCTGCACGGGCTCGCGGTCAAGCGGATGCACCTGGTAGCGGACCTTCCCAAAATCGATCTGCGACAGATCGATCGAGCGGATTGTGTTGTTGTAGGCCGTCTTGTAGTAGACCACGCGGTGCGTGAGGTCGATGGCCGAGGTCCACTGCGTGGCGCTCGGGATGTCGGGACACTGTCCGGCGGGATGCTCCAGACCGATCGGCACGTCGAAGTTGTTCAGCAGGTGGAAACACTCCTGCACGGTGGCGAAGGCCGTGGCCCGCTGCGGCGCCGTAGCGCGGAAGAAGGCCGCACGCACGAAGCGCGACGGCGGCGTATCGTCGCCCGGAAGCCCCAGGAACCCGGCCGTGGCGCCGAATGCCCGCAGCGTCTTTTCATCCATCCTGTAGGGTTCGACATCGCCCGGACGCAGGTTGACGTAGTTGTTCAGATTGGTCACCTGCCACTCGAAGCCCGGAGCATTGGTCAGCACCCCCACCTCGTTCTCGTAGAAATGCGGCACGCCGTCGACGATCTCCAGCACCACCTGACGGCCCGAGGGCTCGCCGATGCGCCAGTGCACGACGGCATTGGCCTCAAGCCCCACGATACGCACGCCGCCGATGGCCGCCTTCACCTCGTCGATCGTCGCAAACTGCGTCAGAATCCACTGCGCCACTTCGAGGTCGACCAGCGTACGGTCGCTCTGCACAGCCTCGTAAGACTCATAGCTGCCATACTGCGGGAAGAAGAACAGCCCGGCCGAAAGCCCCGCCTCGTTGATGCCCTCGGCGACGAACCGCTCCTCGACGACAGCCAGCCCCACCACGCCGTAACGCGCCTTGAACGCCAGTCCCGGCTCGCTTCCCGGCGTGAGCGACTGCAGCGACTGCCCGCGCGGAATGACGACGTACATGCTCTTCAGTGCGCTGTTGCCCCACTCGATGGTCCGCGCCTGGACGTAACTGCCGTCGGCGGCCGTCAGCGACAACCCCGTGCAGGCCAATACCTCGAAAGCCCCGCATATCGCCGCAAGGGCCAATAAAAGCTGTTTTGTTTTCATCGTTTTGACAATTTGAATTTGCTGTATGGATCCCGGATCGGAACCCGGCGGATCCGTCCACCGACATGCACCCGCACGGTCCAGGTCCGGAAAAGATGCCGGGAGGGGTTCCGTTTCCCGAATTTTTCACTATATTCGTCCCGTCAAGCTAACCGGATGCCCGCGGGTAACCCTCGACGACATCCATAAACCGACACGACATGATACGTTTGAATGTATTTATCCGCACGACGGAAAGCAACCGGGACGAACTCGTCCGCACGGCCCGCGAACTGGTCGCCGCATCGCTCAAGGACGAAGGCTGCGTTGCCTACGACCTCTTCGAGAGCACGACGCGCCGCGACGTACTGATGATCTGCGAGACGTGGAGCGACGCCAAGGCCCTCGCGGCCCACGAACACGCATCGCACTTCACGACGCTCGTTCCGCGCATGGAGCAGCTGGGTGAACTGAAACTCGAGAAGTTCGTCTTCTGATCCCGCCTCTCCGACCGACGCCGGCGGCAACGCCGTGCATCGCCGAACATCCCGCCCGAACCAAAGTCCGGGCGGGATTTTTCGTCTGGCGGCGTTCTACTCCCCAACGGGCTCGAAAGCCTCCTTCGAGAGCCCGCACAGCGGACAGGCCCAATCATCGGGTATCTCCTCGAAGGGAGTTCCGGGGGCGATACCCGTCTCGGGATCACCCTTCTCCGGATCGTAGACGTAGTCGCACGCCGTGCAGCGATACCGCCGCGGAACAGCCCGGTCGGCCACCTGACGCCAGTCGACCAGCTCCCAGAAGGCCTTCAGAAAGTCGGCCCGGCGATTACGGTAGTCGATATAGTAGGCATGCTCCCAGACGTCGACCGTCAGCAGCGGACGCAGCCCCTCGGTCAGCGGATTGCCGGCATTCGAACGGGCCTCGATCGACAGACGGCCTTCGCGGTCGGCCACCAGCCATACCCATCCCGAGCCGAACAGTCCGAGCGCCGCCCGGGTGAAGCGTTCGCGGAAGGCGTCGACCGAACCGAATTCTGCCGTGAGTTTGGCGGCGAGTTTCTCGGGGACGGGTCCCTGCTCGGGGGTCAGCATCCGGAAAAAGAAGGTGTGGTTCCAGGCCTGTGCGGCATTGTTGAAGACGGCACCGTCGGCCCGGCGCACGATTTCGTCGAGCGACATCGTCTCATAGGGAGTTCCGGGAATCAGACCGTTGAGGTTGTCGATGTAGGTCTGAAGGTGTTTCCCGTAGTGGTAGTCGATGGTTTCACGGCTCATCTTCGGAGCAAGGGCTTCCGGGGCATAGGGAAGCACGGGCATCTCATGTTTCATAACGGATCGATTTTGATAAATGAACGACACGTGCTGCGGATCATACCGCAACACGTGTCAAGATAGCAAAAATCCCGCACAGTTTTAAGCCGGAACCGAAAAAGTTATTTTTCGATCGAAACCGTCCGGAGCGGAAAGGCCCGTCAACGGTCCAACACCTCAGAAGTTGGCCTTGATGCCCAGCAGGAAGTGGGCGCCCAATTCGGGGAACCAGGCCTGGTTATAGAGCTTGCGGTTCAGGAGATTGCGGCCTTCGGCGAATAACGTCACACGCCCCGAGACATGCCAGTCGAAGCGGGCCCGCAGATCGGCTCCGAACGGCGCCTCGAACGCCGGCAGCGTCTCAAATTCGGGCGAGGCCGCCGAAGTCTCACCCTCCGCGGTCTGGAGCAGGGCGTAGCGGTAGACCGTCCAGCTGCGCGCGCTTTCGAGCAGAGCCTCGACGCCGAATGCGATCTTGCGCCCCTCGTACGTCACGCCGACGTTGCCGGCAAAGGCCGGAGCTCCGTTTTTGAGCGACGACTCGTCGTTGTAGAGATACCCGTGGCCTCCGAGGTTGAACTTCAGCGAGCTCAACGGACGGATTTCGATCTCGCCGTTGAGCGACGTGACGGTCTGACGCGCCTGGACCGGCACGAACAGCACGTCGCACCCCGCCTCGGGCGTTGCCACCTGCCAGCCCGTCCAGAAGAGGTGGTTGTCATGGATCGAGAAGCCGGCGTAGACCCGATAGGTGAAGATCGAATGCCAGAGGCCGCCGCCCAGTCCGAGGCGGAAATTGTAGTCCACCGAGCTCTTCTCCAGCCACGGCGAGGACTCTCCGCCGGCCGGAACGCCTTCGAGCCGGGCTGTTCCGGTCACCTCCGTACGGCCCAGCCCCGGCAGGCCGTAGAGCCATGCGGCCGACCCCACGAAGGGATTCTGCTCCGTGAGCGAGCGCAGGTCGTTCGGGCGCACGCCGCCGTCGGCCTCGACGAAGGGCTTCAGACCCGGTGTTCCCAGATCGAAATCCAGTCGGAGATGGGGAATGAGGTAGTTGCCGCGTTCGAAGTCCGACATGGCGGTCGTCGTGATGCGATCGCGGTAGTAGTCGACCCCCACATCCAGGCGTGCCACACCGCCCGCAAATCCGTAGCGCACGCCGGCCCGGATCAACTGCTGATTGGCGCTCGCAAGCGACTTCCGGCCTCCCATGTAATCATAGCCGATCTCCACGCCGAAGCGGCTGCGCCCCCAGGCCCAGGCGATACGTCCCCGGGCGCCGATGGAGCCTTCGCCCCCCTGTCCGGCATCGGTCGGCCACTCCGTGTGGTCGAAGAAGAGTCCGCCGTGCAGCGCCACTTCGAAATTCAGCCGCGAGAGATCCTGAAAATCATCCCCATAACGCAACTGAAGCCTTGCATCCCCGTAGTCGGTCATGGCGCCGGCTCCGAAGTCCAACCCCGTTGCGGCGGGCGCCCAGGCCCCATAACGGTGATACATGCGGTTGTCGTAGAAGAGTTCGCCCTCGAGGGTCTGACGACCGAGATACTTCCCGGCCGCAACGCCCGCCCGGTTGTACATCCGCGTGGAGTTGTTCTTCACGCCGAACGAATTGGCGATCTTCGCATATTGCCCCTCGTGGTTGACATAGGCCATGGCATAGCCCGTCGAGGGGTTCTGCGTCGTGGCGTAGAAGTCCAGCACCGAATTGAGCGGATACCCCGCCCCCACCTTCACGTAGAAGGGCAGCGGACGGTTGAACTCCCAGTAGGTGACCGTGGCCGGGCGGATCGGGCGCGTCGCGAGCGTCGTGCGCAGCGACAGCGGCGTCACCATATAGTCGATCTCCGGACGCATGTGCGTCGTATCGGTCATGTCGGGTTCAACGGCAATTTTCGAGGCGCTCTCCACGCGCGGCACATAGGCCTTGGTCACCTCGACCTGTTTCTCCACCTGTGCCGCAACCAGTTGCGGCAGCACCGCCGCACAGGCGGCTATCATCCACAAACGTTTCATTGTCAGTTGAGTTTTGCGATTCGAGCCCGGGCCTCCTCGACGATTCCATCGTCGTCGGGCGAATATCCGTCGGCCACACTCTGCCACGTGGCCCGTGCCTGGAACGTATCGCCCCGGCGGACGTAGACCTCACCCAGCAGCAGGTAGGCCTTGGCCAGCCAGTAGGGCTGCGGCTCGCGGTCCGAGAGGGCGAAGACCTCCTTTTCGGTGCGGTCCATGTCGCCCGAGGCGAAGGTCTGCTCGATGAGGCGGTAGGCCGCCTCGGAGCCCTCCTTCGTGCGGACCTCCGTGGCCAGATCGCGGTAGAGTCTGGCGGCACCCGCCGCATCGCCCGCCTCGCGCAGCTGGGTGGCCAGCGCATATTTCGCCTCACGCGTGGCCACCGTACCGGCATCCTTGCAGGCCTCGACATCGGCGGCCATGGCGGCGATCTTCGCGGCATCGCCTCCGGCCACCGTGGCCCGTACGTACCCCGTCATGGCATCCTCGCGCGCCGTGCGCGACGGTGCCGCATCGTAGAGCCGCCGATAGGCCGACGCAGCCTCGTCCCAGCGTCCGTCGGCAAAGGTCATCTCCGAGAGCTTCTCCAGCACCGGGACCGTATACTGCGTCCGGCCCTGATCGGCCAGTGCCGTCAGCGTCTCGATGGCCCGCGGCCGGTCGCCGGCCACCAGATAGCAGTCGCTCAGGTAATAGAGGGCATCGGTGCGGTAGGATCCCTTCGGATAGTTCTCAAGATAGCTGTTCAGGGAGCGCGTGGCGGCCGTGCGGTCGCCGTCGAGATAGAGCTTCTGCGCCGCGGCGAACGAGAGCGAATCGCGCGACAGCGCCGTCAGATCGCTCTCCACACCGGCCCGGGCCGCATAGTCGAAATAGGCGTCGGCATCGCCCTCCGAGACATAGATCTCGCGGATGCTCTGCATCGCACCGCGGGCCTCGGACGATTGCGGGGCCGATCCCACCACCCGTTCGTAGCAGGCCAGCGACTTCTGCTTGTTGCCTAGATTCAGATAGGCCAGTCCCAGATCCGACCAGGCGGCCGTCACGCGCTGCGAGGCGGGGTACGCCGCCACGAAGCGTTCGAGTTGTGCGGCACCCTCGGCATAGCGCCCCTGGGCGATGTAGCTGCGGCCCAACTCGTAGGAGGCTGCTTCGGCATAGTCGCCGCCCCCGGCCTCGATCTGCCGCAGGGACTGCAGTTTCTGATCCGTGCGGCCGAGGATGCCGAGCGTCACGGCCCGTTTGTAGCGGGCATACTCCTGCTCGGGGGTCTTCAGCGCAATGGCCCGGTCGTACTCCCCGACGGCCTCCTCGAAGCGGCGGTCCGAATAGGCCACGTCGCCCAGGCGGTTCAGTGCATCGGCGCGGTAGCGGTCGCGCGGCGCATAGGCCGCCAGGAAGCGTTCGAACGAATTGCCGGCCTGCGCCCAGTCGTTGCGATCGAAGGCGCAGTAGCCGAGATTGTACCACGCCAGGGCGTATTCGCGTTCCGAACGCGGCGCCCGTTTCAGATAGGCGTTGTATTTGGCGGCGGCCACGGCGTAATCCCCTTCAGCGAAGGCGATCTCACCCTGCCAGAAGGTGCTCAGGGCCGTATACTTGGGGCTGATGTTCGTGGCCTGCGCCTCGGCGAAACAGCTGCGGGCCGTCGGCATGTCACCCGCCTTGAAGGCCTCCAGACCACGGTAGTAGGCGATCTTCTGCTGGGCCGCGCGGATCTCCGCATCGCCCGAAGGCATGGCACGGATGGCCCGGTAGGCGGCCTCGTAGTCACGCGAATTGTAGTAGGCGGCAATCAGCAGCGTGCGCGCCTCGGGGGTCCGCGGCGACGAGGGGTAGCGGTCGATGTAGCGCGTCAGCAGATTGATCGCCCCGTTGAAGGCTCCGCCGCCCAGTTCGTACTGCAGTTTGGCATAGTTGAAGAGGGCATCCTCGGCCACGGTGGCGTCGAGTTTCTCGTCGGCCGCCATCGCAAAGGCCTGCATGGCCCGCTGCTTGTCGCCGGCGCGCAGGTAGCAGTCGGCCAGGTGGTAGGAGGCGTTCTGCGTCAGCGCATCCTCGGCACCGCACGCCTTGCGCAGCCACTCGGCCGCCTCGGCGTAGCGTGCCGTGCGGTAGAGCGAGAAGCCCTCCAGATAGCTGGCGTCGCGGTCCATCTCGCCGCCCGAGGTCCGGAAAGCCTCGAGATGCTCCAGCGTGCGGTTGTAATCCTCGAGCCGGAACCACGATTCGGCAATCACGCGTTCGATTTCGGCCCGTCGTTCGGGCACGGCCCGCCGGGCCAGCTCGTCGCCGTGGTCCACGACATAACGGTAGTTGCCCTCGCGGAATTCGATCTGAAGCAGGTAGTAGGGCACCAGTTCGCCGTAGGCGTCGCTGCGCGAAAGGGCCTTGAAACCCTGCTTCGCCCGGGCGTAACGTCCCTCGGCATAGTCGATGTAGGAGATGTAGTACTGCGCATGGTCGGCATATTCGCTGCGGCTGCCGATGCGCGAGAAGTGGTCGTAGGCCTCCTTGTAGCGGCCGTCCGCAAACTCGACATACCCCATGCGGATGTCATACTGTTCGCGGCGCGGGGCGCTCAGGGAGTTGTAGTCGGTGCGTTCGAAGGCTTCGCGGGCCTTGGCCATGTTGCCGGCCGAGCAGTAGAACGATCCCAGCGAGAAACGCACGTCGTTCGTATAGACCGACTGGGGATACCGCTCCTCGAAGCCGAGCAGAGCGGCTTCGGCGTCGGCGCTGCCCAGTTCGACGGCACACGCCGCCAGATAGTATTCGATCTCCTGAGCGAGCCGCCGGTCTCCGGGTTCGAGGGCCCGACCGGCTCGCAGCAGTTCGTGGCGGGCATCGCTCCAGCGGCCGTAGCCGAACAGATCGCGGGCCCGCCGCACAAGGGTTTCGGGATCGGAATCCGCCGCCCGCGCCCCGGGCATGCAGATCGCCAATGCCAACAAGGGCAGCAATATTCGGAATCTTCGCATAGTCCAATCGTATTTGTCTCCGCGCCCCGATCGTCCGGGGAGGGTGGAGAATCGGACAAAGATAAGAAAATTTATCCGACGACACACCTCCAAAGGAACGGAATTTGCCCCCGACGTATTGTTCAAACCAAAAACCGAAGAACATGACTGAAAAAGTGAACGTACAGATGAACCGAGCCGGGCGTTTCGAGCCGCGCGGAGGTTCCGATGCCGCCTCGATGAATCCCAAGGAGCTGCTGCTCTACGCCGCGGCGCAATGTGCGGGCCAGACCGCCGCAGCCATCATGAAGCGCGAACGCATGACCCCGAAGAGTTTCGAGATCAGCGTCACGGGCGAACTTTCGACCGAAACGCTGCGGGCCGAGAGCATCTTCACCCGCTTCCACGTGGTCTACAACGTCGCGTGCGCCGGCGAAGCCGACTGTGCAAAGGCCAGCCGCGCCCTCGAACTCACCCACGACACCTACTGCGGACTGGTGCAGATGCTCGGCCGCATCGCCCCCGTCTCACGCGAGATCGCCGTCGTCAACATGGCCCCCGCAAAGGTCTGATCCCCGGACGGCCGGAAACGGAGCGGTGCATGGAGCACACATTGCACGCTTCGGAATCCGCTCTGGCGGGAAACATCGACCGGAGGCTCCGAACCTTCTGAAGAGGTTCGGAGCCTCCGGTTTTTACAGGTCCGGCAAAGAACCGGGTCACTGCACCGTGATGCGGCGGTAGTCGGAGACGGCTACGGCGTAGTTGAAATGGGCCCGGATGGCATTCGTATAGAGTTGGATCCAGCTCAACTGCGCCTGCAGGACGTCGAGAATCGTCGCCAGCCCCTCGCCGTAGGAATAGGTGCTGATCCGCAGGTTCTCGCCCGCAATACGCAGGCTCGCCTCCGAAGCCTCGACCTGGGCCCGGCTCTGAACGAGGGCCGTCCAGCCGTTCATCTCCTCGCGGACAATATCGTCGTAACGCTGCTCGGCCGTCCAGCGGATCTCATCGAGGACGGCCCGGGCGGCAGCCACCGTACGGCGGCGTTCGCCCCAGTGGAAGATCGGAACCGACAGCTGCACGAAGACCGAACCGTCGAGCAGCGTCCGTCCGTCCCGATTGGGCTGTGCGGGCTGCCACGAGCCCCCCACCCCGACGCTCAACTGCGGATTGTACGGCGCCCGGGCCGCCTGCACCCCTTCGTCGGCCTGCTCCGTGCGCAGCAGCGCCGCCGTATGGTCGGGACGCCGCGCCACGGCTTCACCGGCCGGAATCCGCCGCGGCAAGGGCAGCGTATCGCGGATCCCCGAGGCCAGCACGACAGGCTGTGCGGCATCCGTACCGCGCAGGATGTTGAAGTTATGCAGGGCCACCTCGCGGTTCTGCTCGACGCTCACCAGCGAATACTCCGCCTCGCTCAACCGCGCATCGATCATCAACACGTCGCCGCGGGCGATGTACCCCTCCTCGAA
>OLWA01002947.1_pt1 | contig 13910 bp, 11 predicted proteins | sample 1673251 | NCBI WGS metagenome assembly OLWA01 (sample SAMEA3178937, study PRJEB25190) | human gut metagenome | biome: human gut; feature: human-associated habitat; material: faeces | place: Austria | collected 2013
CGGCGTCCGCCGTCTGCGAAAAATCGCCCGCCCTCCGTCTCCGGGCGAGTCCGCCGAAACGCTCCGCCCATTTCGGCGGCAGGGCAGCGGTCCCGTCCGCGTCCGGCCGATCGGCAGGCTCCTCCGCCCCAGCGGCCGGAACCGTCTATTTCTTCTCCTGATCGGGGTTCTCGATCTCTTTCTCGATGTTGTTCATCCCCTCCTTGAAGCTGCGGATGCCCTTGCCGAGCCCTTTCATCAGCTCAGGGATCTTCTTGCCGCCGAAAAGCAGCAGGACTACGAGCGCGATGACGAAGATTTCGCCGGCGCCCAGGTTACCGAGAAACAGTAATTTGTTCATGATCCAAGTTTTATAAGGTTAAATTCAGGTCTCGTCCGAAATGCGGTCACGCGCGCTTGCGCAACAGGCCGTAACCGTTCTTCATCGTCCGCCGCCGTTCGCGAATCTGCTGCAACGTCCGCAGGTCGCCGATGGCCGGCAAGTCGTGCGTCCGTGCATCATGGATGAACTTCCACGCATACTCCGAAGCGACCGCCGCATCGCGGAAACGGGGAAGCTCCTCGCACCGCCGCCCCGACTCGATCGACTGCGCGAACCGTTCGCAGAGCACGTCGATGTTCTTGCCGCCGTAGGGGCGCTCGATCCGGTGCGTCTGCGTCACGCCGTGAAGTTCGACTGTCGCCGTCTTGAAATCGTGCGTCATGCGCGCGATGCCTTTCGTGCCGATGATGTCGATGTATGAATTATGTGTCTGTTTTTCGGCCAGTTGTCCGTATACATGTCCCTGGGTAATGTCGAATACGATGCCGTTCTCGAACGTGCCGTGGCACTGGAGCCACCACGGATCCTTGTAATCCCACATGCGGATGGCCTGTGCGTTCCAGGTCTTGAATTCCGATTCGGCATACCAGCGTGCGATGTCCACGTAGTGCATGCCGCAGTCGTGGAACGCGGGACCTTCGTATTCGTGGCCCTCGCCCGGAGCCAGTCCCGGAGTCATGTGGCAGACCCGGATGATGGCCAGTTCGCCGATCTCGCCCTGGGCGATGAAATCTTTGATCGTATTGTGATACCAGGAGTTGCGCAGGTAGAGGTTCACCGTCGAGAACAAGGGCGTGTTCTCGGCCAGCTCGACGGCCTGCCATTCGTTTTCGATACTGTCGGAAATGGGTTTTTCGGCGATGACGTGCTTGCCCGCGGCGAAAGCCCGCTCGATCTGCGATTTGCGCGAGTCGGCCAGAGCGAACAGCCCCACGACCTGCACTTCGGGATCGTCGAAAATAACCTGTTCGTCATCCACAACCTTCGCCCCGGGGGCCAGCTTGCGCGCCAGGTCCCGCGATTCGGCGCAGACGTCGCAGATGTACGCAACGTCCCACCTGCCGCTTTTCTGCATCTCGTCGAGGTAGAAACCTCCCATTCTGCCGAAGCCGATAAGGCCAACTTTTACAGGATTCATCGTGTAGTCAATAAGGTCGATTAAAAGTTAGGTTCAGCGCCGCGCCTCCCGTTTCCGAAGGAAAATACCGGCAGGCGCACCACCTCGATTACAAAATTACCCCGAATAACCTTCGGTTTGAAAACTGAAGCGGAAAATGTAGAACCCAATTCGAACCATATCTCTAATTAACAATATATTACATTCTGAAACAACCCGAAAAATGTAGACGATCTGGAATGGTCAGACGTCCGTTTTATGGGCCGTTCCGATCTTCATAACCATCTTTTCGAACTCCTCGCGCGAGATGGCCGCCTTGTTGCGCACCTTGGTCCGGTAGTTATAGACGGTCGAAAGCGAACAGCGCAGGAACGAAGCGATCTTCACGCTGTCGGTGATGCCCAGACGCAGCAGGGCGTAAATCCGCAGCTCCTTGTTCAGTAGATCCTCCTGCTTGAGCACGATCCGCTCGTCCTCGGTCAGCAGGGCGTTGAAGTCCTCGACGAACGACGGATAGAGGTTCAGGAAGATGGCGTCGAAATTCTTGTAGAGTTCGTCCTGCTCGTCCTCGAGCATCGAGGTCGATTTGAGCCGTCTGTTGAGTTCGTCGAACTTCCGGTCCTGGGCCAGCTTCTTGAGCGACTTGCGGTAATCGTCCATTTTGTCGATGTACATGGAGCAGAGGTCGAAGAACCGCGCGATGTACTGCACCTTGACGGCATTGGAGTCCGACAGCTGCTCGTTCTTCTCGCCCAGCTCCTCGTTGAGCCGGGCCAGCTTCGCATTGGTCTGCGAAAGCTCCTCCTTGATGCGGTAGACCCTGCGAAGCTGCTTGTACAGGTAGACGAACAGCAGCACCAGCACCGCCGACAGCACGCTGATCAGCACCAGATAGTATTGCAGCTTGTGCTTGGCGCGGGACTCTTTGGCCTGGTGCGAGGCAATGATGATCGAGTAAAGTTCCGACATCTGGACCGTGCGGAACTGCACGTTGGAGAAAAGCGCGTCCTCGACGGCCGCCTGCGTGTAGCGGAACGCACGGAAAAGATCGTCGTGGCGGTAATAGAGCGTCGCGAGCGCCTGGAAAGCGGCGTTCTCCTTCGTGGAGTTCCGGATGTCGGTCATCGCCGACAGCATGTAGTACTTCCGCGCCAGCCAGTCGTCCCCGCGGCGGCGGTAGAAACTGCCCACCGAATAGGCGCACTCGGCGTAGAGCTGCGAATCGGGTTCGAGACTGTTCAGAAACCCGAGCAGCCGGACCTCCATTTCGTGCGACTGGTTGCGGCGGCTCATCTGGGAGAACCGGTCGAGCTTGTAACGCACCGAAACCGTGTCGGCAAACATGATCACCGAATCCTGATAGCGTTCCTCCAGCTCGCGGAAGTGTCTCTGTCCGCTGAAAGCCACGTATTGCTGGTAGAAACGGTTGTAAGCCTTGTAATAGGTCGCCAGCATGTCGCGGGACACCGACCGGCGGTCGATCGAATCCAGCATCCGCTTCGCCTCGATGGACATGCCCGTCGACGAGTAGAGTTCCGCCAGGCGGATTCCCGAAAGACAGCCCTTGCGGCGGTCGCCCAGACGGCGCGCCAGCAGGACATTGCGCTCCATGTAGCGGATGGCCGAGTCGAGTTTGTACTTGTGGAATTCGCCGAACAGCCTGTCGTTGATCTCGTACTCCTGGGCGGGAGTCAGGCCGCTCACGCTCAACAGATGCCGCAGTTCGGCGATACGCTGCTCCTTCTGGCAGTCGTAAACCTGCCGGTTGGCGATCATGTGGTCCAGTTTGTCCGACAGCGACTGCGTTTCGTTCCGCTCGCAGGCGGACGACACGACCGCTACGGCGCAGAGCAGCAGCAGGGTTCGCAGCAGGTATGTGGGTTTCAGCAGTTTCATGGTCGGGGCCGGCCGCCGCAGGAAGCGTCCGCGAACAGGGCAAAAGTACAACTTTTTGCCGAATGCCGGCTTTCTTTTTAATCTTTCCTATTTGTTTGACGCCGCAAAGACATATCACGCGTCGCAAACCGAAACGAAGAGACGCCCCGGATTCCGGTTCGGATTTCAGAGCGAAAATCTCCTTTTCACGGTTCAAGGTACAAAAAATCGCCGACATACGGAACAGAACGGGCAAAAAAAAGAATCCCCGGCGACAGAATCGCCGGAGATTCGGGCGGAAATCCGCCGGAGGGAGGCACGGCACAGGATGCGTCCCGGGCCGTAATTCGCAGGCAATGAGCGTTGAAAGCTACCCGAGCTTCATCACGTCGTCGATGCCCATATCCTTATAGGTGCTTGCCAGCTCCTCGCTGCGGTCCGAAATAACCAGCAGCTTGTCGCCCAGCTTGAGTTCCGTCTTCCCCTGCGGCACGAAGTACTCCCCGTCGCGGCAGACCATCATCACCAGCGTATTCTCGGGCAGGGTGATGTCCTTGAGCGTATGGCCGCTGGCGAGCAGGTTCTCGTTGACCTCGACCTCCGTCAGCGCCGACTTCATCTCCTCGTGCATCTCGACGTTGAAGGCCGATTCGCGCTCCTCGTAGGCCAGCCCCAGCAGATTGGCCATGCCGCTCACGGTCGTGCCCTGCACCAGAAGCGAGATGATCGTCGAGAGGAAGACCACGTTGAACAGCAGCTCGGCGTGCTCGACGCCCGCCATCATCGGGTAGATGGCGAACAGGATCGGCACGGCGCCGCGCAGGCCCACCCACGAAACATAGAGACGCGCCTTGGTCGTGAAGCGCCGGAACGGCAGCAGGCAGGCGAAAACCGTGACGGGACGCGCCACGAGGATCATAAACGCGCCGACCGCACCGCCGAGGATCAGCACCTCGGGACGCAGCAGTTCGTCGCTGTTGACGAAAAGTCCCAGCGTGAGGAACATCACGATCTGCATGAGCCACGTGAAACCGTCGAAGAAGACCGTCAGCGAGCGTTTCTGCGCCAGCTTATGGTTGCCCACGACCAGACCCGCGAGGTAAACCGCCAGGTAGCCGTTGCCCTTGACGAGGTCCGTGAAGGCGAAGGCGAAGAAGATGAAGGCCAGCAGCAGCACCGAGTAGAGCGAGTGGTTGGCCAGGTTGATCTTGTTGATCGTCCACACAGCCAGCCGCCCGATCAGGTAACCCGAAAGCGTGCCGACGACCAGCTGCACCACGAAATAGAGGGCGCTCATGCCCAGACCGCCCCCGCCCTGGGAGTTGGTGACCACGCCGATCAGCAGGATCGTAAGCATGTAGGCCATCGGGTCGTTCGAGCCGCTCTCCAGCTCCAGCAGCGGACGGAGATGCTGTTTGAGGCCCTGCTTCTTGCTTCGCAGGATCGAGAAGACCGACGCCGAATCGGTCGAGGACATCGTGGCGGCCAGCAGCAGCGCCAGCGCGAAGGAGATCTCCAGATCGAGCCACGGAGCGACGAGCCAGACGAAGCCCGCCAGCACCATGGCCGTCATGACCACTCCCACCGTGGCCAGCACGACGCCCGGCCCGATGATCGGCTTTATCTCCTGAAAGGAGGTGTCCATACCGCCCGTGAAGAGGATGATGCACAGCGCGATCATACCGACAAACTGCGTCATTTCGACCGAGCGGAACGAAATGAAATTCAGCCCGAACAACATGCCGACCCCCAGAAAGAGCAGCAACGCGGGGGCGCCGAAGCGGTAAGCGACCTTGCCGGCCATCACCGCCACGAAGAGCAGCAACGCACCGACCAATACTACATTTTCACCACTGATGTCTATCATCTGTCCAATCTGTTTTTTCGTATCCAAAATTCAGCGGGCGCAGTTCCGGTCCCGGAGCGCAGCGACGAACCCTACGCCTCGCAAGCCCCCTCTTTCTGCGGGCTGATCTGCAACCGGGTCAGCGGCCGGTATTCCAGGTCCGCGTACTCGAAGGCCTGCATGGCGGCGAAGCGATTGTCGGGCGTACGGTACATGGCCACGGAGACCGCCGGAACCCGCGCATGGGGCATTGCCAGCAGCCGTTCCACATTGCCTTCCGCCACGAGGGCCACCACATCGCGGCTCTGGGAGCGCTCGAAGTAAAGTTCGTCGTAGCGCAGGTAACTGCGTCCGGCACGGTAGTAGGGCGCGCCCTCGGCGCTGAAAAAGCGCGCCGCGAGCGTGATCATCCCCGCCAGGGCCAGCGAACCGCCGATGAACACCGCCGACGAGCGGAGGTTGTTGGTCATCGAGGCTCCGTAAACGTGATTCAGAACCAGTATCGCCACGCCGGCCGCAAGCAGCGCGGCAGGCAGTACGAGAGATTTGCGGCGGCGCACCACAACCTCCCCGGGCAAGGCGTACATCGCCTCGCAAATTTTAATCTTATCCATATCTCTTTCATTATCAGACGTTCGTATTTCAGGCAAACAGAACGGCGAACCGTTCGGGAAATACCGTACGCTAAATAATGAGCCGCCGCAGCCGGTAGACATAGTAATCCACGGCATGCGGTCCGGCGGAGAGATCGGAGGTTCGGAACGCAGCGGTTAACTTGGCAACTCCCGTACCGCAGCCCCACGAAGCGGCGCCGCGCACGACGGCGCGTTCGGCCGGAACTTGCCGGTCGCCGTAACGGAACGAAGGCTGCACCGGGCAGGATTCCGCCTCCCGGAGCACACGGGGTTGGTGGTTCAGATCCGAATTGTACGTACGCTCGCACTGCCACTCGTCGGCGTGCATATCGCCCGCCGAGAAGGCCGCAGAGGGCGCCTGCTGCCGGATGCACGCCCCGTCGCCGCCCTCCGGAAAGAGCAGGCACGCCGTGAAGGCCAGCACGATGAAAAGCAGTTTACGCATCTAACGGTTCGGAAAATTACGTCGGCTACAAAGTTACGTTTTTTTCGGACAAATCCGCGGCCGAAGCCGAAATTATCCATAAAAAAAGCCGATTTTCCCGACACAGAGCCGCCCCAAAAAAAGTCTTCTTTTTGCCGTAAAACGTCTTCTGCGGCTTCCGCCCGCGGTTGACTGCCGGCCAACAAGCGGCAAAATTCCGAACGGACAACGCTCGAGATGCCCCGTCAGATCGGATTGGATATGCCCCAGGATGTGCGGCAGGCAGGCCGCAATCATCCGAAATCATTGGGGAATGAAGATATAAGTGATGGTTCCCGTCTGACGGGCGGGCGCCGAGTTGTCGATGTTGAACAACGAATTGCGGGCGGCGCGCAGAGCCGACTCGCGCATGCAGTCGTCGCCGCCCTCGGTGACGCGCGCCGGTCACCTTGCCCGCACGGTCCACCGTGACCGAAACCGTCACGTCGCCCCCGCCCTCGCACAGATAGGCCGGGACCTCCAGATAACGCGACGTGCGCACGGGATCGGTAATCGAAAACGACACCGTGACGCGCCCCTTGACCTTGCGGTCCTGACGTTCCGCGCCGTCCTCCTTCCCGCGGCGTTCGCGGATGGCCCGCTCCTCGGCAAGCCCCTGCTCGTAAGCCTCACGGTTGGCCTGCATCCGCGCCTCGGCCTCGGCCGCCGCCTGGTTCAGCGCCGCGGCGTTGGTGCCGCGGTCGTCGCGGAGCTTCTCGTTCAGGGCGTTTTCGTTCGACGCCTGGTTGCGGATGCTCCGCCAGTCGATCTCCTCCTGCCGCTGGCGCTCGCGCACCTCGCGCTCCAGGCGGTCGCGCTCCTGCTCCATTTCGGCCAGCGTCTGAAGGTCGATATACATGCCCTGCTGGTGCGTGCGCCGGCCCACGACGATCTTCGACGAGACGAAGACGATCATCAGCGCCAGATAGGCGATCAACGTGACGCACAGGCCGATACGATGGTCGTAGGTCCACGACCCCATATCCTCCCTGCGGTTGTCGAAGGGCAGTTTGATACGCGGCCTGCGGGCGGGTTTCGGTTTGTCGTCACGGGGTGTTTCAGTCATTGCGGTGTATCGGAATTTTGAGCAAAAGTAGCGTTTTTTACCGAAAATTTCCTATCTTTGCGCGCAAATATATAGAAACACCGCTTATGTCAACCAAACAACAAACGCTGAAGGCGCCGATCTCATTCTCGGGAAAGGGCCTGCATACGGGCGTCAAAGTTACCATGACCGTGAATCCCGCCGAGGCCGGAACCGGAATCGTATTCCGCCGCACCGACCTCGAAGGACAACCCATAATTCCCGCCCTGTGCGACAACGTCGTAGACACTTCGCGCGGCACGACCGTCGAAGCCGGCGGCCACCGCGTGCACACCATCGAGCACATCATGTCGGCGCTCTGGACCCTCGGCGTGGATAACGCCGTGATCGACATCGACGCCCCCGAGACCCCCATCATGGACGGCTCGGCCCGCGAATACGCCCGGGCCATCACCGAAACCGGACTGGCGGACCAGGACGCCGAGCGGCAGTTCTACCACGTGACCGAAAAGATGGTCTACACGATCCCCGAGAAGGGCGTGGCGATCATCCTCTACCCCGACGACGAATTCTCCGTCTCGGTGCACGTGGACTACAATTCGAAGGTCATCGGCAACCAGTACGCCACCTTCAACCCCGGCGACGACTTCGCCCGAAAAATTTCGCCCTGCCGCACGTTCGTCTTCCTGCACGAAATCGAACCGCTCATCAAGATGAACCTCATCAAGGGCGGCGATCTGGACAACGCCATCGTCGTGGTCGAGAACCCCGTGCCCGACGAGCAGCTCGAACACCTCAAGAAGATCTTCAACAAACCCGACATCGAAATCAAGTCGGGCTACCTGAGCAACCTCGAACTGCGCTGCAGCAACGAACTGGCCCGCCACAAACTGCTCGACCTGCTGGGCGACTTCGCCCTGCTGGGCGTGCGCATCAAGGGGCGCGTGTGGGCCACCCGCCCCGGCCACTTCGCCAACACGGAGTTCATGAAGCAGCTCAAACACGCCATCCGCAAGGCCGGCGAAAAACCCCGCTTCACCTACGACTGCCGCAAACCGGCGCTCTACGACATCAACGACATCCGCCGCATGCTGCCCCACCGTCCGCCGTTCCTGCTCGTCGACCGCATCTTCTACTGCGACAAGACGGACGTGGCCGGCATCAAGAACGTCACGATGAACGAACCGTTCTTCGTCGGGCACTTCCCCAACGAACCCGTCATGCCGGGCGTGCTGATCGTCGAGGCCATGGCCCAGTGCAGCGGCATTCTGGTGCTCAACTCGGTGCCCGATCCGGAGAACTACTCGACCTACTTCATGAAGATCGACAGCGTGAAGTTCAAACACAAGGTCGTGCCGGGCGATACGCTCCAGTTCGAAATCCACCTGCTGGAACCCATCCGCCGCGGTGTGGCCGTGGTCGAAGGCAAGGCATTCGTCGGCGAAAAACTCGCCTGCGAAGCCGTCATGATGGCCCAGGTCGTCAAAAACAAGAGTAAGTAACCGGTAAGTGAGAACGATATGATAAGCAATCTGGCCTACATCCACCCCGATGCCAAGATCGGAGCCAATGTCACGGTGGAACCCTTTGCCTACATCGCCGGCGACGTAGTCATCGGTGACGACTGCTGGATCGGCCCCGGCGCCGTGATCCACGACGGCGCCCGCATCGGCAAGGGTTGCCGGATCCACACCGCCGCCTCGATCTCGTGTCTGCCCCAGGACCTGAAGTTCAAGGGCGAAGCCACGACGGCCGAAATCGGCGACTACAACGACATCCGCGAATGCGTCACCATCAGCCGCGGCACGGCCTCGACCGGCACCACACGCATCGGTTCGCACAACCTGCTGATGGCCTACGTCCACGTGGCCCACGACTGCGTGGTCGGTGACCACTGCGTCATCGCCAACCGCGTCTCGCTGGCCGGCGAAGTCCACATCGGCAACTGGGTGGTCATCGGCGGCCACGCGGCCATCCACCAGTGGGTCCACGTCGGCGACCACTCGATGATCCAGGGCGGCGCCCTGCTGAGCCAGGATCTGCCGCCCTACGTCATCGTGCGCAACGACACGCTGCGTTTCGCCGGCATCAACAAGGTCGGACTCTCGCGCCGCGGCTTCACCCCCGAGCAGATCGGCCAGATCCACGATGCCTGCCGGATCCTCTTCCAGAGCGGGATGAACTACCTGAGCGGTTGCGACGAGGTCGAACGGCAGGTGCCCCAAAGCCCCGAACGCGACTATCTGGTCCGCTTCATCCGCGAATCGAAGCGCGGCATCATCAAACCCTACGCCTCACGGCTGGATGCATGATTTTTTCAAGGTTTCGCGTAATAAGTATTGGTATATCGGAAATATTTACTATATTTGCGGTGTCGAAAGACCAAAAAACGCAGCGATAAGGGGACTATATGTCCCCTTATTTCGTGGTTGAACTTACCCGAAAGATGATGGATACGCAAAAAATAAAGGCCATTGCCGAACAAAAACTCGAAGGTACGGACCTCTTCGTGGTGGATTGCACCTGCACACCCGGCAACGAGGTCGAACTGATCGTCGACAGCGATACGTCGGTGGGGATCGATGCCTGCGCGGAGCTGAGCCGCGCCATCGAAGCCGAACTCGACCGCGATGCCGAGGACTTCTCGCTGACGGTCATGTCAGCCGGTATCGGCTCCGAACTGCGTTCGCTGCGCCAATACCGCAAGCTGGTCGGCAGTCCGGTGGAGGTGCTGCTGACGAGCGGCGTGAAACTGCTGGCCCGTCTCGACGGGGTCACCGACCGGGAGGTCACCCTCTCCTACGAGGAGAAACAGACGGTCGAAGGCAAAAAACGCAAGCAGCTCGTGAAGGTGAGCCGCACGTACCCCTTCTCCGAAATCAAGTACACGAAGGAGTGGCTCGACTTCAAGTAGGAGATGAAGCGAAATCAAGAATCGAAAAACAGATAAACGACCCATGGACAATCTCAATCTTATCAGCAACTTTGCCGAGTTCAAGGAACTGAAGAACATCGACAAGTCGACGATGATCGGCGTGCTGGAGGACGTCTTCCGCCACGCTCTGCAGAAACAGTACGAGACGGACGAGAACTTCGACGTCATCATCAACCCCGAAAAGGGCGACCTGGAGATCTGGCGCAACCGTACGGTGGTCGAGGACGGCGCCGTCGAGAATCCCAATACGCAGATCGCCGTCTCGGAGGTCAAGGCCATCGATCCGACCTACGAAATCGGCGACGAATATGCCGACGAAATCAAACTCTCGTCGTTCGGCCGCCGCACGGTGCTGTCGCTGCGTCAGAACCTCGCCTCGCGCATCCTCGAACTGGAAAAGGCCAATCTCTACGAAAAGTATTCGGAAAAGGTCGGCGAAATCATCACCGGCGAGGTCTACCAGGTGTGGAAAAAGGAGGTGCTGATCCTCGATGACGAGGAAAACGAACTGATCCTGCCGAAGTCCGAACAGATCCCCAACGACTTCTACCGCAAGGGCGATACGATCAAGGCCATTGTCAAGTCGGTGGAGATGAACAACAACCAGCCGCGCATCATCCTCTCGCGTACGGCCAACCAGTTCCTCGAACGGCTCTTCGAGCAGGAGGTCCCCGAAATTTTCGACGGTCTGATCACCCTCAAGAAGATCGTCCGCATCCCCGGCGAGCGTGCCAAGGTAGCCGTCGAATCCTACGACGAACGCATCGATCCGGTCGGAGCGTGCGTCGGCATGAAGGGCTCGCGCATCTATTCGATCGTCAAGGAACTGCGCAACGAAAACATCGACGTGGTCAACTACACGGCCAACCCGCAGCTGATGATCCAGCGGGCGCTGAACCCGGCGAAGATCTCGTCGATCACCATCGACGAGGAGAAGAAGACCGCATCGGTCTACCTGAAACCCGACCAGGTGTCGCTGGCCATCGGTAAGGGAGGTCTCAACATCCGCCTCTCGAAAATGCTCACCGGCTATGACATCGACGTTTACCGCGAGGTCGAGGAGGAGGACGTGGCCCTCACGGAGTTCGCCGACGAAATCGACGGATGGGTGATCGACGCCCTGAAAGCCGCCGGATGCGACACCGCCAAGAGCGTGCTGGAACTCCCCGTCGAGGAGATCGCCGCACGCGCCGACCTCGAACTGGAACAGGCACAGAAGGTCGTGGAGATTCTCAAGGCCGAATTCGAATAATCATCAAGGACGAAAGGAGAACAATACAATATGGGTAATGAACGAAAATTAAGGCTCATCCAGGTTGCCAAGGAGTTCAAGGTGGGTCTGAACACCATCACGGACTTCCTGCAGAAGAAGGGCATCAAGAGCGACGGGTCGCCCAATACGCTGGTCGACGCGGCGACGTATGCCGTCCTGGAGAAGGAGTTCGGCTCGAACCGCAGTGCAGTGAGTGCGCGGGATTCGATCCGGGAACGCATCTCGCAGAAACAGACAACCATCACCCTCGAGGAGGCCCGCAAGCAGGAGCGCGAGGAGGAAAAAGAGGTGGTCATCAAGAGCAATGTCATCCACGTCAAGGACGAGATCCAGCAGCCGAAGTTCCTCGGCAAGATCGATCTCTCGCCCAAGCCGAAGACGACGCCGGCCGCCGCACCCGCCGCCAAAACGGAGCCCGAGAAACCGGCCGACACGGCAGTTCGTCAGCCGGCCGCCCCGCAGGCGGAGGTAAAACCGGCTGAACCGGTCGCACAGACTCCGGTTCAGCCCGTGGAACCCGTACAGCCGGCCCGTCCCGCAACGACAACTCCGGCCGCAACAGCTGCAACGGTTCCGGCCGCTCCGAAGGCGGCTCCTGCTCCGGAGATCCGGAGCGTCGAGACGCCGAAGGCCCAGCCCGCACCCCAACCGGCTCCGGCCGCACAACCCGCCCAGCCGAAACCGGCTCAGCCGGCCACGACTGCCGCACAACCCGCCCAGCAGCCTGCTCCGGCCGAAGCCCCGAAACCGGAAGCTCCGAAGGACCATATTTTCCGTCCGGCGACGGTGACGCTGACCGGCCCGCAGGTCCTCGGCACGATGGACGTGTCGGGATTCGTGCCGGGCGGCAAGCACAAGCGCAAACGCCTGCAGAAGGAGAAGGTCGACGTGAACAAGGCCCAGAAAGGCAATCAGCAGGGCGGTAACCGCGGCGGCCAGAACAACCAGGGCGGTCAGGGAGGCCAGAACAACCAGGGCGGTCAGAACAACCGCGGCGGCCAGGGCCAGAACAACCGCGGCGGCCAGGGTCAGAACCAGCCCCGTCCGGGCGAGGGCCGTCGCAACAAGAACAAGAATACCCCCAAACCGGTCATCCGTCCGGAAGTGAGCGACGAAGAGGTATCGAAGCAGGTCAAGGACACGCTGGCCCGTCTGACAGCCAAGGGTGCCAAGAGCAAGAGCGCCAAATACCGTCGTGACAAGCGCGAGGCCGTGGCCGAACGCATGAGCGAAGAGTTCGAACGCGAGGAAAAGGAACGTTCGACACTCAAGGTCACGGAATTCGTGACCGTGAGCGAACTGGCCACGATGATGAACGTCCAGCCGACGGAGGTCATCACGGCCTGCATGAACCTCGGTCTGATGGTCTCGATCAACCAGCGTCTCGACGCCGAAGCTCTGGTGGTCGTGGCCGAAGAGTTCGGCTTCAAGATCGAATTCGTCTCGGCCGACATCCAGGAGGCCATCGCCGACGAGGAGGACAAGGAGGAGGATCTCGTACCGCGTCCGCCCATCGTGACGGTCATGGGTCACGTCGACCACGGTAAGACGTCGCTGCTGGACAACATCCGCAAGACGAACGTCATCGAAGGCGAGGCCGGCGGTATCACACAGCACATCGGTGCCTACAGCGTCGAGCTCAACGGCCAGAAGATCACGTTCCTCGATACGCCGGGTCACGAGGCCTTCACGGCCATGCGTGCGCGCGGTGCGGCCGTCACGGACGTGGCCATCATCATCGTTGCGGCCGACGACAACGTCATGCCGCAGACCATCGAGGCCATCAACCACGCCCAGGCCGCCGGTGTGCCGATGGTCTTCGCCATCAACAAGATCGACAAGCCCAACGCCAACCCCGACCACATCAAGGAACAGCTGGCTCAGATGAACTACCTGGTCGAGTCGTGGGGCGGTAAATACCAGGATCAGGAGATCTCGGCCAAGAAGGGCATCAACCTCGACAAGCTGCTCGAAAAGGTGCTGCTCGAAGCCGAAATGCTCAACCTGCGGGCCAACCCCAACAAGAAGGCCGTCGGTACGGTGATCGAGTCGACGCTGGACAAGGGCCGCGGATACGTCTCGACGGTGCTGGTGCAGAACGGTACGTTGCACGTGGGTGACGTGATCCTCTCGGGAACCTACACGGGCCGCGTCAAGGCCATGTTCAACGAAAACGGCAAGAAGGTGCAGAATGCAGGCCCCTCGACACCGGTGCAGGTGCTGGGTCTGAACGGCGCCCCGCAGGCCGGCGACCTCTTCAACGTGATGGACGACGACCGCTCGGCCCGCGAAATCGCCAACAAGCGCGAACAGCTGCAGCGCATGCAGGGCATCATGACCCAGAAGCACGTCACGCTGGACGAAATCGGCCGCCGTATCGCCATCGGCTCGTTCAAGGA
>OLWA01002951.1_pt1 | contig 13903 bp, 14 predicted proteins | sample 1673251 | NCBI WGS metagenome assembly OLWA01 (sample SAMEA3178937, study PRJEB25190) | human gut metagenome | biome: human gut; feature: human-associated habitat; material: faeces | place: Austria | collected 2013
CCTCGCAGCACTCGCACCTGAAACGAGCGCGTCTACCATTCCGCCACCTGGGCTTACTTTAGGAATAGGTTGGAGGCAAAATTGCCTCTGCTGCCTAAAAGCGATGCAAAGCTACTACTTTTTTTTTAACCATGCAATAGGTTGAGGAAGATTATTAAACAATAGTGACGATTTGGTAAAAGATTTTCGGGAACGAGATTTTCAGAGAATGAGATTTTCGGGAAACCATATTATAGGACTTAACAGTCAATTCGACGGCCGGAGGCCGTCGTTCCCAGGCCATGGGTGCGTGGGCAGTCGATATCCTTATCGACGGTGAATTGGTAGGGATAAGGTTATCGCGACTCCTTGCCGACACCTTATCGTATTCATTTGCGATTTTAATAACTCTACTTCACATCGAGGCATTTTTATTTGACATCTAATGAATTAGCAATGCCGGGCGTGAGGCATCTCAGCCAACAATAACCGGGAAAGCCTACTTTTTCTAAATCTATCAGGATTTTGTAACTTTGTCGCCGCTATGAAACGTATTCTCAAATATATAACTATATATCTTGCTTGCATAGCTCTGCCAATGAGCATAACGGCGCAGGCCCAGGAACCAGACTCACTTTCAGTGGAGCTTGACGAGGTGACAGTGACGCGCCGCGATCCGGGCCTAAAGAAATTAAGAGGCACGGCGTTCAACACGGAAGTGATTTCGGCCGGCGAACTTGCACGGGCCGCCTGCTGCAATCTTGGCGAAAGTTTCACGACCAATCCGTCGGTCGACGTGAATTACAACGATGCCGCAACCGGTGCTCGGCAAATCAAGTTGCTGGGCCTTTCCGGCACTTACGTCCAGATGCTTACGGAGAATATTCCGAACTTCAGAGGCTCGGCCCTCCCCTACGGACTTGGCTACATACCGGGACCATGGCTTCAGTCCATTCAGGTTTCAAAGGGCGCGAGTTCGGTGAAAAACGGATATGAATCCATCACCGGACAGATCAACATTGAGATGAAGAAACCGCAAGCAGATCAGGAGCTCGCACTCAACGGCTATGCCGACATCAATGCGAAGGCGGAACTTAATGCCTCCGGTAACATACACCTCGATAAACATCTCTCCACAGCCCTACTTCTCCATGGAGAGAATTCATTTGAAAGCCACGACCATAATTCCGACGGATTCATGGACATGCCCCGTCTCAAACAGATCAACGCTATGAACCGATGGGCGTGGATGGGAACGAATTATGTATTTCAGGCCGGAGTGAAATTTCTCAGCGAGGAACGCCGGAGCGGACAGGATGCAGGCCACTCCCATAGCGATAGTCACCAGAGCCCTTCCACCGAGCCTTACCGCATTCTTATTCACACCAACCGCTGGGAAATATTTACCAAAAACGCATATATTTTCGACAAAGCCAACGACGGCAACATAGCCATGATTCTTTCCGGTTCGAGCAATGATTTCCGTTCATCCTACGGACATAAGATCTACGACGTAGACCAGACCAACGGCTATGCCTCGCTGATGTTCGAGCGTAAGTTCGGCGAAAGGCATTCCCTGTCAACCGGCCTGAGCTTCAATTACGACCATTATAGTCAGGGCATGAGACTGACCCATGACTTATCGACAGCTAAACAGCATAGCAAAGAAATCGAAGCCGTGGGCGGAGCCTACGCACAATACACCTACAATCTCTCAAGCCGGCTGCTGCTGATGGGTGGAATAAGGTATGACTACAGTTCAATGTACGGCTCCATGGTCACGCCGCGTTTCCACGGGCGATGGAATATAGCCGAAGCTCTTACCCTTCACGGCTCCGTGGGGCGTGGATTCCGCACTCCCCATGTAATGGCTGAAAACAACTTTCTGCTGGCATCGTCGCGCAACATCGTAATCGACCCTGACATCGACCGGGAAGAGGTGTGGAACCTGGGAATAGGCACCGGTTCAATACTCTACATCGCTTCCAAGCCGCTAAATTTCAATACCGAATATTATTATACCGATTTCCACCACCAGCTGATTACCGATTTTGACTCCGACCCATCGGCTGTGCATTTCCGCAATCTCAACGGACAATCATATTCCCACACACTTCAGATTGACGCGACCTACCCGTTTTTTCCCGATTTCTCCTTCACGGCAGCCTACCGTTTCACCAAAACGAGAATAGATTATGGCCACGGCATGACAGACAAGCCCCTTACCTCACGCAACAAAGGGCTCTTCACAGCCTCTTATGCACCGATGATGGGCCTGTGGCAGTTTGACATCACTTGCTCGATCTCCGGAGGCGGCCGCATGCCGTCGCCACCCTTGGGTGCTGACGGTGCGCCGGCCTGGAGCAGTCGCTACAACGCTTTCGCCCAGCTGAATGCCCAGGTGACACGCAACTTCCGACACTGGGCCATATATGCCGGCGGAGAGAATCTTACCGGCTACCGGCAAAAAAAGCCCATAGTCGGAGCTGAAAATCCATGGGGAACCGGATTCGACGCCACCATGGTCTATGCGCCGCTTCACGGCGCCCTGATTTACATGGGCGTAAGGTACACTCTGACCAAATATTGACGTCGTCAATAAAAATAGTGCCTTACGGACATGATTTACACAATTTTCTCATAACTTTGTAGTAGAGATCAGTCCGCTCCGGGCTACATAAATCACCCACTGTATTCAAAACAAAACAAGAAATATGAAAAAGTCAATTATCCTTCTAATTGCGACATTTGGCATTCTTTCAGCAGGCGCCAAAACTGTAACCACGGCATTCACTGTAAATCCCGGAATGTCGTGCCAGAACTGTGAAAACAAAATCAAGAGCAATCTCCGCTTCGAGAAAGGTGTGAAGAAAATCACCACATCTCTTTCCGACCAGCTCGTCACCATCACTTTCGATGATGAGAAGACGTCCAACGCCAAACTTATCGAAGCCTTCAAGAAAGTGGGCTATGCGGCAGCACCCGCAAAACCCGGAGCAAAGAAAGCAGCCACAGGTTGCAACGGCAATCATGAAAACTGCGACGGCACCCATCACCATAATGGCGAAAGCGGATGCTGCGGCTCAAAAGACTGCAACGATAAAAAATAATCCAATCCTCTACGGCATGGAGACCGGTAATTCACCCGGAACTCCATTCCATGTTCCATCAACGCACTTTCTTCTCATTTGTGATGAAAAAATATCTTGTTACCGGAGGAGCCGGTTTCATAGGGGCCAATTTCGTAAAATACATCCTCAATAAATGGGGTGACGATATTGACGTGACTGTATTCGACGACCTTACATATGCCGGGAATCTCGAAACTATAAAAACCGAACTTACGCTGCCAAACGTAAGGTTCGTAAAAAGCAACATCTGTGACGAACCGACGGTAAACCGCGTGATGGAAGAAATCGATCCGGATTTCGTGGTGAATTTCGCTGCGGAAAGCCATGTAGACCGAAGCATAGAAAATCCACGCTCTTTCATCGAAACGAATGTGCTCGGCACACACACTCTTCTTGAGTCGGCGCGTCGGCACTGGCTCTATGGAAAGACCGAAGACGGGAAGCCCCGATACCGCGACGGCAAAAAATTCCTTCAGATCAGCACCGACGAGGTATATGGCTCTCTCTCCCGCGATTTCGATGCCCCGGTTCCCCTCATACTCGACGAAGAAACCGGACGCGTTGCCACCGGACGCAAAGATCTCAAGACGTTCGGAAAAGAGCTCTTCAAGGAATCCACTCCGCTTACGCCCCGTTCGCCATACTCGGCATCCAAAGCAAGCGCCGACATGCTCACGCAAGCCTACAGCGAAACCTTCGGACTCCCCGTCAACATAACCCGTTGCTCCAACAACTACGGCCCCGCCCAATTCCCCGAAAAGCTCATACCGCTCATATTCAACAATGTACTCAAAGGCATTCCCCTGCCCGTCTACGGAAAGGGTGAGAATGTGCGCGACTGGCTCTATGTCGATGACCACTGCAGCGCCATCGACGCCGTGCTTCGCCACGGTCGCACCGGCGAGGTATACAACATAGGCGGTTTCAACGAGGAGCAGAACATCACCATAGTCAAGACCATCATCGACATAATGGCACGGATGCTCAGGGATAATCCCCAGTATCGCACGCAGCTGCATCAGCCGCTTGAAAATGTGAATCATGATATGATAACATTCGTGAGCGACCGTCCGGGACACGACATGCGTTACGCTATAGACCCCGCCAAGACCGCCATAGAACTCGGATGGTATCCAGAAACCCCGTTCACCGAAGGAATCGAAAAGACCATCAAATGGTATTTCGACAACCCCGAATGGGTGGCGCGTGTCACATCCGGCGATTACCTGCGATACTACGAACAAATGTATGGCGACCGTTAACCACGTTCAGACACAATGAAAGGCATAGTTCTCGCCGGAGGATCCGGTACTCGGCTTTATCCCATGACACGCGGAGTGTCGAAGCAGCTCATACCAATCTACAACAAGCCCATGGTCTACTATCCTATCTCCGTCCTTATGCTGGCGGGAATAAGGGACATTCTGATAATTTCCACACCTGATGATCTTCCCGCATTCCGCAGGCTTCTTGGTGACGGGAAGGACATTGGTGTGAATTTTTCCTACGCCGAGCAGCCGCGGCCTGAAGGCCTCGCGCAAGCATTCCTCATCGGGCGCGAATGGATTGGAAACGACGATGTGTGCCTCGTACTCGGCGACAATATATTCTACGGCCAGGGATTCACGGCCATGCTTGAGAATGCCTCGGCAAATGCGGCCAACGGCCTTGCTACAATATTTGCCTATCCGGTTACCGATCCGCAGAGATTCGGAGTGGTGAAAGTAGACGAGGCTGGCAACGCAGTGGATCTGGAGGAAAAGCCACAGCGTCCGGCATCGAACCTCGCGGTTGTAGGCCTCTATTTCTATCCCAATTCAGTAGTGGATATCGCCGCTGGCGTAAAGCCGTCGGAGCGCGGGGAACTTGAAATCACCTCCGTCAATCACGAGTTCATGCTTCGGGGCACGCTGAAGGTCCAGCGTCTCGGCAGAGGATTCGCATGGCTTGACACGGGTACGGTCGATGCGCTCGCCGAAGCCTCCGATTTTATAGGCTCGATAGAGAAACGCCAGGGTTTCAAAGTGGCCGCACTTGAAGAAATCGCCTTCAGAAAAAAATGGATCGACGCCGAACAGCTGAAAGCGCTTGCCACGCCCATGCAAGGCAACGATTACGGACGCTATCTGCTAAATCTCGCGGAAAATGGAGTGGAATAAACCTGAAGTTTTCAAAACAATAAGAATAGCCTACCCGCGTGGCTGCATGGGAGTATTGCAGTATCCCGGCACACTCCCCCTACAGCCGGTGACTGCACGATGGTTTACGGCCCCCGACATCGCTGATTATGCTGAAGGACGTGCTCATTATCATACAAACGCCGTGATCATATCGTTGAAGGGAATGACCAGGATTATCACCGAATCGGCCGACGGCACCACCATATTTACTCTGAGCCGGCCCGACGAAGGTCTGTTCCTTCCGGCAATGACCTGGTATGAGATAGAATGCCTGGGAAGCGGAAACACGGTGCTCGAAATATGCGACACCTTTCCTGATCCTGACGACGATATTAAAGATAAGACTGAGTTTGAAGAGATACTGAAAAATGGAATCAACTAAACTCCTTCCCGCCTCTTTTATTACCGATTGCCGACGGCTTTCTCTCAAAGGAATCCGCGGAGGCGACTCATGCATTTCCACGGCAAATTCCGAAACGCTCCCCTTCGCTATCCGCCGGATATTCTATATCTACGATATCAATACCGACAGCCGTCACTCAGGCCATGCGCATTACCGCGAGGAACAGGCCATAGTGGCCGCCGCAGGTGAATTTGACGTTACGGTATGGGACGGAGCTGATTCCATCACTTTCCATCTTGACAATCCTCGGGAAGCGCTCTACATTCCTGCCGGCCTCTGGCACTCGCTGCATTCATTTGCAGGTGATGCCGTGTGCCTTACCTTGAGTTCCACAGATTTCGACGAAGCAGACTATATCCGCAGCGACAGTGATTATACAGCTTTACGCGATAAGATGACATTGTAAAATGAAGCGATACCCTTTTCTTGAACTTGGCGGCATCAATGCCCGCTACGCCCGACAGCTACGGAATGCTGCCACGAGAGTGATAGATTCCGGGCGCTATATAGGTGGAGAAGAGAATCGGGATTTCGAACGCAATCTCAGCGCATTCATCGGCGCCGGATGCGAGGCCGTGGGTTGCGGCAACGGCTATGACGCCCTTTTTCTCATACTGAGGGCATATATGGAATTGGGACGCCTCACAACCGGCGACGAGGTCATTATTCCGGCCAACACATTTATAGCCACCGTTCTCTCGGTGGTCAATGCCGGCCTCAAGCCCATTCTCGTCGATCCTGATCCCGACACAATGAATCTGAGCGGAAAAATAGCGGCACGTGCGCTCACCCCACGGACCCGTGCAGTAATTACGGTTCATCTTTACGGCTCGCCGGCCTGGGACGAGGAAATGCTTCACCTTGCCACAGACAAGGGAATCTTCGTGATTGAAGATGCAGCTCAGGCCATAGGAGCGTCGGCTTTGAATGCCGGAATCAGCGGCGGTTTCTCAGTTGGATCGCTGGGGCATGCCGCGGCATTCAGTTTTTATCCCACTAAAAATCTCGGCGCACTCGGCGATGGAGGAGCCGTGGTTTCTTCTGATACAGAATTATGCCGGACCGTAAGGCAAATTGCAAATTATGGCTCTGACACGAGAACCCATTACAGATATCTCGGCGTCAACTCACGCCTCGATTCTATTCATGCAGCCATGCTTTCAGATAAGCTGAAGGACCTCCCGGAAACAAACAACCGGCGCCGTCAGCGCGCCACCCTCTACGGATCGCTTATCGACAATCCGCTGGTGAGAACACCCTACAATCCCGGTAGCGTCTGGCATCAGTATGTGGTGAGAATCGGTTCAGGTCGCCGCGACGATTTCAGAAATTATATGGCATCAAATGGAGTGGAAACTGACATACATTATCCCGTGCCTCCACATCGGCAGCCGTGCCTGTCTTATCTTACACACGCTCCTTTATCACTCACAGAGGCTCTGGCATCGGAAATAGTGAGCCTGCCGATAAGCGACTGCACCTCGCTCGACGACGTGATTGAGATTTCGGCAATGATCAACAACTTCAAATAGATATCTAATGGCTAAACATAAAAAGAAAAAGAAACACAACACGGTATCCTTGGGCAGAATCCTTGCCGTATGCGCACTGTTGCTCATAATGGCGGGGATAAGCCGACTTGTGGCTCATGACGCCTCAGACCGTCCCTCCGCGCTGCCTGATGACAACCGATCCGTCCGCATCCCGGCGCAAGAGCTGATGAAGGTTGTGACAAATCCGGCTCTCGACTCAAGGCTTTTGAATTATAAGGCCATGGACGTATCGTTCAATCCCCGTATGCACGAACCCAACTGGGTGGCATGGGAACTGACCGCCGACGAAACCAATGGCGATATAAAGCGAAGCAGCCAATTCTACAGCGACGATTCGGTGGAGGGCTGCGCAGAAACATATGACTACCTTTACTCGGGCTACGACCGCGGCCACATGGCGCCGGCAGGCGATATGAAGTGGGATGCCACGGCCATGCGCGAGACTTTCTGCATGGTAAATATCTGCCCGCAGGCAAAGGTGCTTAATACCGGCGCTTGGAAACGCCTTGAGGAAAAATGTCGGTCGGTAGCACGCACCGACAGCGCTATAATCATAATTTGCGGGCCGGTACTCACCGACACTCTCCGCGACTTCATAGGCGACAACCGTGTTGCGGTACCCAAAAGATTTTTCAAAGTAATCCTCTCGCCCTACACTACCCCTATAAGAGGCATCGGATTCATCATGCCCAACGACAGAGTGAAAGGCGGCATGCAGGCCACAGCCGTATCTATTGACGAAGTGGAACGCATCACCGGACATGATTTCTTCTCGGCTCTTCCCGATTCGATAGAACTCGCGGTGGAGAAAGAATGTGACTTCAACTCATGGTCAAACCGCCGCTGACCCGTCAACCGTAAATTATTTATATCTGAAACAATGTTCATAGACCAAGACGATACAATTTGCGCTATCTCCACCCCTCCGGGCATCGGAGGGATAGCAGTTGCCAGAGTAAGCGGTCCCGACGCCTTCGGAATAGTCTCCAGAATATGGCGCGGATGCGATATTGAAACCGCCGCCACACACACAGCCCACCTGGGCGAAATCATCGACCCTGCCGACAATGGCTCCAGTCTCGACCAGGCGCTCATCACACTATTTCGCGCACCACGTTCGTTTACCGGCGAGAACGTCGTGGAAATCTCCGTACATGGTTCCACATGGATTCAGAGCGAACTTTTAAGACTCCTTATTGACGCTGGCGCACGTATGGCCCAGCCGGGCGAATTCTCGCGCCGGGCGTTTGCATCCGGCAAGATGGATCTTGCCGAAACAGAAGCTGTGGCCGACCTTATAGCCTCAAATTCACGCGCCTCACATCGCCTCGCCATCAACCAGATGCGCGGCAATTTTTCCCGGAAACTCCGTGAACTCCGCGAGACGCTTCTGAGTCTATGTGCATTGCTCGAACTCGAGCTCGATTTCTCGGAAGAAGATGTTGAATTCGCATCGCGCCACCAATTGCTCGACCTCGCCAATGACATAGATTCATCTGTATCGCGGCTTGTGGATTCATTCGCCACCGGCTCAGCCATAAAAGAAGGTATCCCCGTGGCGATTATCGGAAATACCAACGCAGGAAAGTCGACCCTTCTCAACCTGATTCTGGGTGACAACCGTGCCATCGTCTCGGACATTCACGGAACCACCCGCGACACCATCGAAGACACCGTGACGATAAAAGGAGCCGTATTCCGCATTATCGATACCGCTGGCCTCCGCAAGACTTCCGATCCGATAGAAAGCCTTGGCATAGACCGCACCCTGTCCAAAGCCCGGAGCGCAAGGATAATCGTGTGGGTAATCGACCCCGCCACACCGGCCGATAAACTCGCCGAAACCGCCGCGACTGTAACTCAGACCGCCACGGCCGACGGAGAGTCCACGCCCGTAATAGCAGCCATCAACAAATCCGACCTCCGGCTTGACACCACCTCCGCCGAAACCACAGCAAAATCAATCGGCGCCGAAATCTGCCATATAAGCGCCGCTGACGGCAGCGGACTGCCCGCACTGCTCAACCTCATCCACGACCGTTCCGGAGCCGCCAGAGCCACAGAAAACGAAGTTCTCGTGACCAACGCACGCCACTACCAGGCTCTGGTTGACGCCCGCCAATCAATCCGCCGCGTAATCCAAGGCCTCAATCAATCACTGAGCGGCGACCTCATCGCCCAGGACCTCCGCGAAACCATCCACCACCTCGGCACCATCACCGGCTCCATCACCACCCCCGAAATCCTCCAAACCGTCTTCACCCGCTTCTGTATCGGCAAATGACTATATAGTTAGAAACGATTACAAAATAGCATAATCTGTTAGTATGGCACTCTTTACGGGGTGCCATTTTTGTTGCCGCATTTCTCGGTTTTAACCGTTTCTGCTCGATTTTACGCCCATTTTTGTATCCCGATTGTATCTCGTTACTCAATCGGGGCTGAACTGAATGTAAGGTTGTGGACAATTTGCACACTGTTGCACACCATTGCACGCCCTTGCACACTTTTAACAGAATATTAACAGAAATAAAAGCGTAAATCAATGAGTAGCACTATTGAAATCACAAAGAGTTGCGAGTGGTGTGGCTGTACCTTCATTGCTCGCAAGTGTACGACGCGATATTGTTCCAAGCGTTGTGCCGAACACGCCTACAAAGATGCCAAGCGAAAAGAGCATGTAGCGAAAGAACAGTCAAAGGCTAACAACCCAAAGACAATCGAATGTAGCCCCTATATTTCTCCGGGGCAATGCGCCCGACTGTTAGGCGTGAGCAGAAGAAGCATCTACAATTATCTCGCCGCTAATTCTATCCCTTGTTTCCAGTTCAAGGGAAAAACTCTTATCAGCAGAAACAGCCTTGATTCTCTTTTCGATGGTTCACATCTCTATCAGTTACGTCCGGCAAAGGAGAAGCAACCTATAACGGAGTTCTACACCACCAAAGAGGTGCTGGAAAAATTCGGCATCAGTAATTCGTGGCTATTCAAGGCGACGAAAGAAAACAATTTCCCAAAGCTAACCCAACGAGGAAAAACTCTGTGGAGCAAGCCGCACATTGACCGGTTCTTTGCCAAGTCTGCCCCGAAAGAAGAAATTACCGAATGGTACACCGCTGCGGAGATACAGGAGCGTTATGGCATGACGCTCTCGGCAATCTACAATCTTGTCTCAAAGGAGAGAATCCCGAAAATGAAAGTTGGCTGCGAGGCCCGGTATTCAAAATGGCATTTCGACAAAGCCAAAGGTGTTGCCATCGATGAGCCGGACACCTACACCATGCAGGAGGCAATGGCAAAATACGGCATGACCCGCGACCAACTTTACCATTATATCAAGACCTATGGCATAAGCAAGGTTAAGGTTGGCAGGATCATCAAAATATCCAAGCAAGAGCTTGATAATCTGTTTTCTCCACCCAAGATTTGATGCGGTGGAACTACGGTGGGCTATCGGTGGGAATTGCCCTTAACAGGGTGTCTGAGTCCACTATTTGAACACTCCCTACCTTCGCATCAAATCTCTAAATCAAACGCGTATGAATACATGCACCAAAGTTTTCCTTCGTCAGAAGGCTATTTCGGGTGGACGCATATCGCTCTACCTTGATTTCTATCCAGCCATCCGCAATCCCCATACCAACCGGATGAGCCGCCGAGAGACACTCGGCATCTATATCTATGCCTCGCCCAAGAATGAGCGGGAGCGTCAGTTCAACTCCTCTATGCTTGAAAAGGCGGAGGCTATCCGTTGCCGTCGCTTCGAGCAGTTGCTCAACGAGCAGTTCGATTTTCTCGACAAGGAGAAGCTACGCATGGACTTCCTTGACTATTTCAAACAGAAATGCCGTCAGAAATATCAGAAATGGGACTGCGTTCTCCGACACTTTGAAATCTACTGCAAGGGCAAGTGTCGTTTCTGTGACCTGACTGTTGACTTCTGCAAAGGGTTCCGGACTTATCTTCTCTCTGCCCAACGTCAGCGCAACAATGGGAAAGGGCCAATCTCACACAATTCGGCGGCAGGATATTGGTCGACCTTCCGTGCCTTGCTGAAAATGGCTTATCAGGAGAAATATCTCCGCGAGAATGTCAATGACTTCCTTGAGAAAATCGAGTGGAAGGAAGTCAAGAAAGAGTTTCTTACACTCGCGGAAGTCAAGCACCTTGTCGCTACACCATGCAAAATCCCGGTTCTCAAACAAGCGGTTCTGTTTAGCTGCATGACCGGACTACGCATAAGCGACATTCTGCAACTCTCATGGGAGCATATCCAGATGGGACAGGACGGAGGCTATCTCATAAGAATGTGTACTGAGAAAACCGAGGAAGAAACAAACCTCCCTATCAGCGATGAAACTCTCGCACTCTGCGGTGAACGTTCGGAAGGGCTGATTTTCAAAGGCCTTAAACGCCACATGGTGAATCATCCACTGAAAGAGTGGATTAAATCCGCCGGCATAACAAGACGGATAACCTTCCATTCGATGCGCCACAGCTTTGCAACCTTGCTTGCTGCCAACGGTGTGGACATTCTAACCATCAGCAAGATGCTAACCCACAAAAGCGTGAAAAACACGCAAATCTACGCAAAAGTTGTCGATGAACGAGCGAGAGAGGCATCTATGGTCATTTCGCTGAAATAGATGCGATTGGCTCGGTTCTCAGAAAAATGAGTTATATTTGCAAATGAAAAATGTAACGAAAATGGATATAACCGAACAGCAATATGAATCAGCTCTCCGTCGCATAGAGGAACTATTACCTCTTATTTCGGATAACACTCCATCAACAGATGCTAATGCCGTCGAACTTATCGAGGTTTCAGAGATTGTCAGGGAGTATGAACAAAAATATTTTCCTATCGGGCAATCCTGATTGATATTTAGCAGTATACAGTGCCATTCCATTGATTTGGAGTGGCACTTTTTATGTCGCTGAACATCATTGGGGTTGTGTTCGTTATAAAAATTGATAAATTTTTCACAAAATTAAAAGAATGAAGAACGGACATATCCCCGAACACTGGCAACTAAAGTTATGGATTGGCTTAGCTGCTCTTGCGCTCGCCGCAGTTGCCCGACAATCCGCTATAGACACCGGCGGCATGAGTAGTTTCAATGCCAATCTGATATTTATCGGCATTATCGTTGCCTTTGTACTGTTGTACTTGGGATTCAGCGATTTCTTTATCAAAACTTTCGAGTCCGCCTTCCAGAGCCTTTTCAGATGGCTCGGCTTTCAAGAGCGACAGACCATAGAGTTGGCAGAAGCAGAACCTTCAACGGAATCTTTGCCAATCTCTGAAGATACCACGGTCAAGCCAACAGCGCAGATTCAGCAACCCACAATCGAAGTCCCGACGACTGAACAGACCGTAGATACCGCACAATCCGGTATTGTAAAAATCGAGACTCCTACACCGAAGAAAATTGTCATCGACTATGAGGGAAGACGCGAACAGGCCAAGAAACGTCAGGAAGACAGAGCCTATGAAAAGGAAGCTAATGTAATCTTATATGTGGGTTATATCATGTCTCCGTTCGTTGAAAAGAATGTTGTGGAGAAAATCATTGACGCAGTAACTGAATTTATCCATACGTCGGGTGTACCGGAATTTCCGAAAGAGGCAGCAATCAGACTGCCTGACGAACTCTCTACCACCGACATGATGCACTTTGGCTGGAACATAGCCAAACCGTTCAAGAAGTATAATCTTCACACGGCACATTTCTTGAAACAGGTGTTTGCCGATACGTTCCGCGATGTCGAGGTATGCACCATTGAAAGAAAACTGAAATATAACGGCACACAGGGTAAGATAAAAATCAACGAAAATGTTGAATGTTTTGTAATCCCTGATGAAGATGATCCGGTGGAAACTCCCACCAAATCCGTGACCGAAAAAACGGCCTCGAAAAAACAGCCATCCAAACCTAAAAAATCCTCTAAAGAAACAAATAAACCGAAACGCGCCATGAGTGCGATGGAATTGGCAATGGCCGATATGGCAGAGACGTTAACTCCTTATAATCCCGGAGATAACATTTTAGAAGACCCTGACGAATACAGTTATAACGATGGGTGGTGACATGGTGGGGCTACGGTGGGAATTGCCCTGAACCAGGTGCTCAATTCCACCATTTATACACTTCCGTACTTTGCTGGCGAATTCACATAAACGTGGGTTCGCCAGTTTTCATGTACAACAACACCATTACATTCGATGAGCTGCCGGGTGCAGTGTCATCGCTGGTCAATCTCGTTAGGGAATTGGCCGATGAGGTGAGGGAGCTTCGCGCTCAACTCACCTCCGAGAGAGGTAACCAGAAGTCCAACACAAAATTCATCGGTCTGGCAGAGGCCTGTGAAATTCTTGGCAAGGCTAAATCCACAGTCTACCGTCTTGCAAAGGAGGGTCTGGTGCCGGCATACAAGGTGCCGGGAGAAAAAGAATGGCGATTCATCGAGAGTGAACTCGTTGAGCATGTAAAAGAAAACAAACGCCAGTCTTCAGTTCTTTCTTTTGCCGAGATGGAATCCGAAATCAGTCGCGGCACGCGCGCCAAATCCATTAACCGACGATAGCCTATGGGAAAGTCTATCGACCCGATGCTCGTGCTCGGCAAGGCTGTTGACATGAGCGTGAAGATTAAA
>OLWA01002959.1_pt1 | contig 13871 bp, 14 predicted proteins | sample 1673251 | NCBI WGS metagenome assembly OLWA01 (sample SAMEA3178937, study PRJEB25190) | human gut metagenome | biome: human gut; feature: human-associated habitat; material: faeces | place: Austria | collected 2013
TCTTTATTATTATTGTTTTAAGTTCTTTAGGCGTGATAATAGGAAGAAAAATTTTAAATAAATATCAAAGAAAATAAAATATTTATTGGTGGAATGAATGCAGATAGTCAAGGACTAAAAAAGAGCATAATACATACTAGTGAAATTGAAAAACAGCATCTTCAACAAAAACTAAACCTCGATAGTAAAGGATTGAGATTCTTATTTACAGGAATGCTTATTGAGCGAAAAGGTTTGATTTATTTACTCAAAGTTTGGGATGAACATCTCACCAAATATCCGCATGACCATTTAATTATAGTGGGTACAGGTGATAAATTGGAAGAATACCGAAAAGCATTCACTACCCCCTCTATTCACTTTGTAGGACGAGTAGAATACGATCAAATAGGAATTTATTATAACATAGCGGACGTATACATTATCCCCACATTGGAGGATAATTGGAGCCTTGTAGTACCTGAAGCCATGGCATGTGGTTTACCTATAGCATGTAGCCGATACAACGGATGTCACCCAGAACTCATAGATAATCAAAATGGTTATGTATTCGATCCATTAATTCCTTATTCTATTCTTCAATGCCTAGATTATTTTCACCATAAGGATTTGGCCAAAATGGGAGCACACTCTATTATAAAAGAAGTTCCTTTTAATGCAGAGAATAGTGCAAAGAGAGTGTATGATGCGATAATGAAAACTACTAAAAAAATAAAATAATGAAAAAAATCTATCTATTTCTCTATTATGCTTTGTTACAATATATCCCCATGCATCCTATGCCAGGATACAAGATAGGATACTACTTAAGACGACTTATTGTTCAGAAATTACTTAAACAATGTGGGACTGATGTCATCGTAAAGAACCATTGTTATTTTGGCAAAGGTAACCGTCTCACAGTAGGTAACCGTAGCCAGTTAGGGCAAAATTCCCGACTTACTGGTACTATCACTATTGGTGATGACTGTGTAATGGGACCAGATGTAGTAATGATGGCTACTAGCCACGGTTATTCTGACCTCCATATACCTATCAACCGTCAAACAGGATACGAAAAAGAAATCAGCATAGGTAACGACTGCTGGATAGGTACAAGAGTTGTCATACTTCCAGGAGTACATATTGGGAATCATTGTATTATCGGAGCCAATGCTGTCGTAACACACTCATTTCCAGATAATTGCATAGTGGGGGGGGTACCTGCTAAAATATTAAAAACCAGGCAGTAAGATGAAGAAAGAGAATTAATCAATATGAAAGACAATAAATTCATAATCAATCTTTTCTCCTTATTCAATAAGGAAGATATAGAATATTGCGTACTTCGTAATTACCAATTCCTTCCTAAGCATACTGGAGGAAGTGATATTGATTTATGGGTATCAACCAAAGATGTTCCTCGTTTATATACCATTTTAGAAAAAGTAAAGAATGAAACCAAAAGCCATTTAGTATCATACTTAATTGATACACATTGTCCTAAAGTTTGTTATCTGAATGAAAAAGAAGGATGCCAAATAGACATCTTTAAAGGTAATATTTACTATCAGAATAATATTATGATATCAGAACAGTCTATTAAGACAAATATCACTTATTACAAGGATATAAAAATATTGGATGATTGTTTTGCAAATATCATTGCATTTTTAAAAGAGATTATGAATAACAAAAGATGTGATGATAAATATATTACACCTATATACGCAAATAAAGATGTTTATAAAAAGGAATATTTGCAAGCAAAGTGTCCATTATTTTCACCTCTCTTTATTGAAAAATTCTACGATGCCATTCAAAAGGAAAACCTAACAAAGCATACAACTATCTTATACCAACTAGCAAAAAAAACAATTGTAAAAAAAAGTATTAGTTTTAATAAAATCAAAAAAATGAAACGTCTGTTCCAAAAACCTGGTTATGTGATAGCTGTACTAGGAACAGATGGCAGTGGTAAAAGTACTATCATCAACGCCATTACTCCTATTATCAACGAAGCATTTCATAAAAGCGTCATATACAACCATCTACGTCCAAATGTATTGCCGGAGCTAGGTATACTATTGGGAAAGAAAAAGAAAACAGACAAGACAATAATCGTAACCAACCCCCATTCACAAGAACCATCGGGACTAATAGGTTCAATATTCCGTTGGGGATATTACTTGTTAGACTATACCTTAGGATATATGAAATCGGTATTTCCACAAATACGTACCAAGTCAAAAGTATTTATTTTCGATCGTTACTATTACGACTATTATATAGACCAACGCCGAAGTCGTATCTCACTTCCTCATTGGATTTTACGTTTGGGAGAATGTCTGGTGCCCACACCAGATATTATACTCTGCTTGGGTGGTGATCCTAAAAAGATATACAGTCGTAAACCAGAAACAAGTCTCAAAGAGGTAATCCGGCAAACATATGTGTTACAAGAGTTCTGCCATAATCATCGTAAAGCTATTTGGATAGATACCACTACTACTCCACAAGAAAGTATGAATACAACTATGGAAGCTATTGTGAAAATGATGGCCCACCGATTTGAACATACAAAATTATAATGAAGATACTTATAAATTGTTATGCGTGCTCACCTTATAAGGGTAGTGAACCAGGAATGGGATGGAACTTTGTGAAATGTTTATGTCGTCTACATGAACTACACATTATTACTGAAAGTAAATTTAAACCTGATTTAAATCGATACTTTAAAGAACATCCTGAAGAGACACCATTCTATCACTTCTATTTTATAGAAAAAAAACGACATAAAAAATTACGGAAAGTTTGGCCACCATCATATTATTGGTTCTATAAATCTTGGCAGAAAAAAGCACTAAGATTAGCCCAAATACTAGATAAACAAGAGAACTTTGATGTGATTCATCAATTGAATATGGTAGGGTATAGAGAACCTGGATATCTATATGAAATAGGAAAGCCACTAGTATGGGGTCCCATGGGTGGATTCAACATAACTCCTTGGTTGTTATTGCCATCAATGGGTATATATGGTGCTCTATTCTATAGCTTTCGCAACTTAATAAATCTATATCAAATGTATTTTTCTAAGCGAGTAAAAAAAGCTATAATTCAGAGTAAAATGGTGATTTGTGCTACAAGTGATGATACAAATACGGTGCAAAGACTATGGGGAAAGAAAAGCATAGTTATTCCAGAAGTAGGCTTTATTCCAACAACACAATCCACAATAATAAAACGTAGAATAAATAGGCTTAAAATATGCTGGTCTGGATTACATATTCCTAGAAAATCACTAAACCTCTTATTGGAGGCATTAGCCATATGTCCTTTAAAAAATGAAATAGAACTACATATCATAGGAGAAGGAATCTGCACTACTAAATGGAAAAAACTATCCGAAAAGTTACGATTAAAAGATGTATATTGGTATGGTTGGGTAGCTAGGGATAAAGCATTACAAATAATGCAAGATTCTCATTTATTTGTCATAACCAGTTTGTCAGATGCCACATCTACTGTATTATTAGAAGCTCTCTCCTTGGGATTACCAATCGTAACTTTAAATCATTTAGGCTTCTCTAACATCGTCAATAATGATTGTGGCATTAAAATAGATATTAAATCCAAACAGCAAGTTATTACTGATTTGGCACAAGCGATAGGAAAACTCTGCCAAAACGAGGCAGAACGTATGCGATTAGCACAAGGTGCTTTGAAACGTTCTACAGATTTTACTTGGGAAGAAAAAGCTGTATTAATAAATAATATATACCAAGACATAACACACTGATTATGATATACTTCCGATTTAAAACATTCACTACCTCTTATTATTTCCCCACCTTACAAACCCACCAACAATATATGTACGGTTTGTATAGCGCTTATGGTAGTAAACTATCTAAAATTTATTGGAACACATTTAAAAAATATAATATAGTAAGATCATTGACAGCCATAAGTGAAGAAGAACTGCCTTTTCCCTACCATCAGGTCAAGGATGCAGATGGTACCAATTGTTTGATGGCATTCAATATGGGTAGTCCAGGAATAGAACAAAAAATATCTATATTAGGATACGATAACGACACACACATACCATTCTTTGCTAAATTCTCACAGAAACTCGCAGCCCAAATTCTGACCCGCAACGAAATCAAAATATACCAACTACTCAAAGATAGTTCTCTCACCCCTCAACTCTTAGATTATAAAATACATCCAGAATATGTCTACTTAAAAGCTGAATTTGTAAAAGGGAAACGTCCTAAAACAACAGAGCTCACAATGCCTATTGTAGAGTTATGTTTACAATTAAAAGAGTTTCATCTTACAGCCTCACGTATTGATAAGCAAGGATTGAGGCTTGCATTGGCACACGGTGACTTCTGTCCTTGGAACATTTTAATGCAAGAAAATCAAATAAAACTCATTGACTGGGAACTAGCTAAGGACCGTCCTTTGGGATTTGATCTTTTTACATATATCTGCCAAGTATCACTTCTATTTACTCCTAACGTGGAATTATTACAAGTCATAGACAATCATAGTTCATTAATAAAACATTATTTTACAAAATGTAACATAGATAATTATCTACCCTACCTCAAAGCATTTGCTATGGAGAAAGCTATCTACGAAAAGAGCAAAGATAATCAATCCGCATACTCCAAATATCATCAATTAGTAACTATTCTATCATAAAACGTCATGAAACCGACTATTCTTTTCATCCTTCACCTCCCCCCTCCTGTGCATGGTGCAGCTATGATGGGAGAATATATATATAATAGCAAGACTATCAATGAATGTTTTAACTGTCATTATATCAATCTTACTACGGCCACGAATCTACAAGACATCGGTAAAGGAGGGATATGTAAACTATGGAAATTTATAAAACTATTGAGTAAAATTGTAAAAACTATATGTATAACACATCCACAATTGGTATATGTCACACCCAATTCTTGTGGTGGAGCATTCTACAAAGATTTCGTAGTAGTGCAGTTGCTCAAAATCATGAAACAAAAAGTTGTAGTACACTATCATAACAAGGGAGTAGCAAAGTATCAAAAACAAATTTTAGATAATTGGCTTTATCACATTTTTTTCAAGAGATTAAAAGTCATATTACTAGCAGAAGCTCTCTATAGTGACATTCAAAAATATGTACCTCACAGTAAAGTATATATATGTCCTAATGGAATACCTCAGACCCCACAAACGGAATCAATATCAAAAAAAAACAATACTATACCTCATCTTCTATTTCTCAGTAACTTATTAGAGAGTAAAGGAGTTTTAGTTTTACTTGATGCTTACAGTATTCTAAAAGAAAAAGGTTATTCATTCATTGGTGAATTTGTGGGTAGCGAAACAAAAGAAATAGATACTGTACGTTTCAAAAAAGAGGTTGAAAAACGCAACTTAAACGATATAGTGAGATATGAAGGGAAAAAATATGGACCAGAAAAACATAAGTATTTCGAGCAAGCAGATATTTTTATATTTCCTACATACTATGAAACTTTTGGTCTTGTTCTATTAGAGGCCATGGAACATGCCCTCCCTTGTATTAGTACAAATGAAGGGGGGATCCCCAATATCATAGAGAATGAAAAAACTGGATACATAGCACAAAAACAGTCTGCAAAAGAAATAGCTGCAAAAATAGAACATCTGATAAAATATCCTGAACTATGTATTACTATGGGAGAAGCAGGAAAAGAAAAATTCTTTAATGAATTTACTTTAGATAAATTTGAAATACGAATGAAAAATATTTTAGAAGATTGTATCATTTCATTATAATATTTTGTGAGAAAAAAATTAATAGATATACATCCTACCGTAACAACTCATCACATTGGGAAAAAATATATATTACTAACAAGCGAAGAAACTAATACAGATCTCACCCAAATAGCTGTAATCCAACTTAAAGCAGGAAAAACAGCAGAAGAACACCTGCACCCCAGCATGGAAGAATTCTTCCTGTTTCAAAAGGGAGATGCAATCATAACAGTTAATAAGGAACAAATAGCTTGTAGCAGTGGAGATTTCATCAGTATACCTGCCAATACTTTACACTCACTAAAAGCTGTTACGGACATTGAAATCATAACTATCGGTTGTGCACTCCGTTAATATAAAAACAGACATGTTTTGTTCACCTAATAAACAGGAGTAAAACAATCAATACATAGAAGCAGTATTTAATTATGTTAGAGAAAAACGCTAAGATTTTTATAGCCGGTCACCACGGACTAGTGGGTTCGGCTATTTGGAATAACCTGTTGCAAAGAGGATATACAAACCTGATAGGCCGTTCGCACAAGGAGCTGGACTTGCTGGACGGAGTGGCCGTAAAAAGTTTTTTTGACGAAGAAAAACCGGACGCTGTGGTACTTGCCGCCGCCCATGTAGGGGGAATCATGGCCAACCTGCAATACCGGGCGGATTTCATTTATCAGAACTTGCAGATACAACAGAATGTTATAGGTGAGAGTTTCCGACATGGTGTGAAAAAGCTACTCTTTTTAGGAAGTACCTGCATTTACCCGCGTGAAGCTCCGCAACCGATGAAAGAGGAAGTATTACTGACTTCTCCATTGGAATATACCAATGAACCGTATGCGATTGCAAAAATAGCCGGACTGAAGATGTGCGAAAGTTTCAACCTGCAATACGGAACGAATTACATAGCGGTGATGCCAACCAATCTATACGGTCCGAATGATAATTTCCATTTGGAAAACAGCCATGTGCTACCTGCCATGATACGTAAGATTTATTTAGCCAAATGCCTGAACGAAGGTAATTGGGATGCGGTAAGGAAAGACATTGATTTGCGCCCGGTAGAAGGTGTGGACGGAAGTTATACCAATGAAGAAATAGTAGCGAAACTGGCAAAATTCGGAATTACACAAGAAGCTGTGACGCTGTGGGGTACAGGAACTCCGCTGCGTGAATTCCTATGGAGTGAGGAAATGGCGGATGCCAGCGTACACGTATTACTGAATGTTGATTTCAAGGATACTTATAATCCGGAAACAAAAGAAATACGTAACTGCCACATCAACGTAGGAACCGGAAAGGAACTCAGCATCAAGGAAGTGGCCGAGAAGATTATGGCTGAAATAGAATTTAAGGGCGAATTAAGATGGGATACAAGCAAACCGGACGGTACGCTGCGCAAACTGACGGATGTAACCAAATTACACAATTTAGGCTGGCATCATAAAGTGGAAATAGACGAAGGTATTCACAGACTGTATCAATGGTATCTGAAAGGTATCTGTATCAACCATAAAACAAACTGAGCCGGATAATACGATTACCGATAAATATATACATTTTCACATTTTTTCTTGCTTATAATATACATTTGACTTAATTTTGCCGCATAAATCATACTTAAATATTAGTGTCTGTCCTATTTACCTTCTGTGTGACAGGCAATAGCGTAGCGTACTCCACGGTAAACACATTTTTCCAATATACATGTTGAAATTAAAAACAGTTTCGCTTCTGGGCTGCAGAAGTGAGCTTGATGCGTTGCCTAAAGGCAAATTACTGATAAATACAATCAATGCTCACTCGTATAATACAGCTCAGAAAGATATGGCATTTGCCGAAGCATTACTGAAAGGTGACGCCTTGATTCCCGATGGTGCAAGCATTGTATTGGCCTTTAAGTTTTTAAGACATAAAAAGATAGAAAGAATTGCCGGCTGGGATTTATTTCTGCACGAAATGAATAAATTAAACCGGAAAGGCGGTACCTGTTTCTTCTTGGGCAGCAATGACGACACACTAAGGAAAATCAAAGTAAAAGCCGTCAGGCTATATCCTAACATTCAAGTCGAAACCTATTCCCCACCCTACAAAGCTGAATTCTCCGAAAAAGACAACCAACAGATGATAGAAGCCGTAAACCGTGTAAATCCGGATTTACTATGGGTGGGTATGACCGCTCCCAAGCAGGAAAAATGGGCATACACCCATCTGAAAGAGTTGAATGTAAACGGTACGATAGGTACCATAGGCGCCGTATTCGACTTCTTTGCTGAAAACATACAACGCGCTCCATTGTGGTGGCAGGAGCATAGTCTGGAATGGCTGTACCGCCTGATAAAGGAGCCCAAAAGAATGTGGAAAAGGTATATCATAGGCAATACCCTCTTTTTAGGATACTTATTAAAAGAAAAAATATCAAATTAATAAATACACAAAATGAAAAAAGTAGCACTGATTTCCGGTATCACCGGACAGGACGGTTCGTTCCTCGCCGAGTTTTTGATTGAAAAAGGTTATGAAGTTCACGGCATACTGCGCCGTTCGTCTTCTTTCAATACAGGACGTATAGAGCATCTGTATCTGGACGAATGGGTACGTGACATGAAGAAAGACCGTCTGGTAAATCTGCACTACGGAGATATGACGGACAGCAGTTCGTTGATTCGCATCATCCAGCAGGTACAACCGGATGAAATATACAACCTCGCCGCGCAGAGCCATGTAAAAGTGTCTTTCGATGTACCCGAATATACGGCGGAAGCCGATGCGGTAGGTACACTGCGTATGCTGGAAGCCGTACGAATTCTGGGTATGGAGAAGAAGACAAGAATTTATCAGGCTTCTACCTCGGAACTGTTCGGTAAAGTGCAGGAAGTGCCGCAAAAAGAGACCACTCCTTTCTACCCGCGCAGTCCGTACGGTGTAGCCAAGCAGTACGGATTCTGGATTACGAAAAACTACCGCGAGAGTTACGACATGTATGCAGTAAACGGTATTCTCTTCAACCATGAGAGCGAACGCCGCGGCGAAACATTCGTAACCCGTAAAATTACACTGGCAGCCGCACGCATAGCGCAAGGATTCCAAGACAAGTTGTATTTAGGAAATCTGGATGCACGTCGTGACTGGGGTTACGCCAAAGATTATGTGGAATGTATGTGGCTTATCCTGCAACATGACAAACCGGAAGATTTCGTGATTGCCACCGGTGAAATGCATACAGTGCGCGAATTTGCCACCCTCGCTTTCAAAGAAGCCGGTATAGAACTGCGCTGGGAAGGTGAAGGCGTGAATGAAAAGGGTATCGATGTGAAAACCGGCAAAGCGTTGGTGGAAGTAGATCCGAAATATTTCCGTCCCTGTGAAGTAGAACAGTTATTGGGTGATCCGACCAAAGCAAAGACATTGCTGGGCTGGAATCCTACAAAAACGAGCTTCCCCGAACTTGTAAGAATCATGGTAGCTCATGATATGAAGTTCGCAAAGAAATTGTATCTGAAAGCACAAATGGAAGAATAAATACATTTTTCTCATTTTCCTTGTTTTGTACAAACAGAATGTATACATTTGTGTCGTTTTTCGTTTTCTTCAATTTGTCTGTCTGTGAAACCATTACCTATGTGACAGGCAAAAGCGTAGCATACTCTCCCGAGGTATAATGCCTATAAAAAAATACTTATTACTATTTTTCCTGTTTTTCTGTTGCACAGTGATACGGGCGCAGTATTCCATAGGAAATACCGGCTTGTTAAACATACCCACGGCGGACATGCAGGAAACAGGTACTTTCATGGGCGGGGCTAATTACCTGCCGGACGGAATGACCCCTTTTAAATTCAATACGGGTAATTACTTCGTTAATATCACGTTTCTATCCATCTTAGAACTGAGTTACAGATGTACGTTATTGAAAACCACCCGGTATGACGGAAAAAGAGGATATTTCCAACAAGACCGTTCAATGACGGCGCGTGTGCGCCCGTTGAAAGAAGGAAAGTATCATCCTTCCATAGTGATAGGTACCAATGACCCGTTCAAAGATATGGGCACCAACTACTTCGCTACCGTTTACGGAGTGCTTACCAAGAGTTTCTCGATAGTGAAAGGCGACAGGCTGGCGCTGACTGCCGGATATTACTTCCCGCTGAACAAACACAGTGTGCAGGACGGACCGTTCGGCGGCATCAGCTACTCTCCCGCCCGATGCAGAGAAATCAGTTTCATGGCGGAATACGACTCCGATGGGTTTAACGTAGGCAGCGCCGTCAGGTTATGGAAGCATTTGTCCGTACATGTTTTTACCAGAGAGTTCAACTGCATAGCAGGCGGAATCAGGTATGAATGTACGCTGATACATTAACGACAAGGCTACCGGTCAGAATGAAAAGAATATACATCGTTGCATTTCTGATGCTACTGTGCACCACGGCAGATGCCCAAATCATGGCAAAGCTGAAGGAAATCGGCATGGAGAATATCCGGTGCGTACAGACGCCGGAAACAACAACAGTGGCTTTTGAGAATAATGTATACCGGGGAACATACACCGGCATAGGAAAAGCCGTTACAGCCTGCCTTGACGGTATACCCGGCGGCAACTTGCAGATGGTGGTACTGGAAAACAGAATCCCCCGTTTATATATCGATATGCCGGACTCACTGGTACATGCCTACAAAAAAGGAGACATCGGCCTTGCGCAAGTATACCAACGGATGCGGATATCCGTTGATACAGACAACGCCATGAAGGTATTGGAGAAAAGCGAAAAACCGGAAAATACCTCGGCATGGAAAGTGGACGTTGTTATTTATCCGGACCTTTTTCTTGAGAACAATACCTTTGATGAGCTTTATACCTATGCGATAAACCTGAATCCGGCAGTAGAGATGGCTCTATGGAAAGGAGCCAAAGCGACCGCACAGGTGATACTTCCCATAGCGACCAATCTGACCGGAGAAATGAAACGGGTACGGCCGGGGGTAATCACCATATCGCAGGATGTACGGCTGAAGCATAACTTATTCGGACGTCTCACTGTGGGAAACTTCACCGATAACCGCATAGGCGCCCAACTGGCGATAAAATATCGTACCAACAACGGACGTGCAGAGGTCGGGGCCCAAATGGGAGTAACCGGGTTTTCTGCCGTAACAGCCGATGAGGGTTGGTACATCGGTACCAAAATGCGTGTGAACGCATCGGTCACGGCATCTTATTACGAACCGCATACCAACCTGCAGTTCGACCTGAGCGCCAACCGCTACGTATTTGGCGACTACGGCATAAGAGGTGATTGCACACGGCATTTCGGAGAATATGCAATCGGTCTTTTCGGAATATATACAAGCGGAGAGATAAACGGCGGCTTCCATTTTGCAATCCCTTTGCCCGGAAAGAAATGGAACCGAAAAGGATTCTTCCGGGTGAAACCCGCCGACTATTTTGCATGGACTTACAGCATGGTGGCGCATGGGAAATATATCGACGAACAAATGGGAAAAAGTTATTATACCCGCCCTGACGAAAACAGAAGCGGCGGATTCTACCAACCTGATTATATCCGTTATTTCCTGATTAAGGAAGCGAAGAAAGCTCAATCAAAATCAATAAAATAAATAAATCAAATAAATTAGTTTTTAAAGACAAAATCATGAAACAGAAAAGTTTTTTATTCGGAAGCCTTTTGTTATGCGCAATGGCTTTCAGTACAACCGGTTGTAGTATCGGCGGAGATGACAAAACAAATGAAATTGTAGACGATCCTCTAAAAGATAAAACCGAATACTACATTGTAGGACAAGTGAGCGACAGTAAAGGAGTAGTGGCAAACGCCAAAGTGGAAACCGGCAACGTTTCTGCGACAACAGACAGTAAAGGAGTATATAAACTGACTGTGAACGACGCCACCGCATACAAAGTAAAATTTACAGCAAGCGGCCTGCAGACTTTCGAAGCAGAGACAAGCATCGCATCTTCTGCCAAGAACCGTAGCCAGGTGACCTTGAATGTAAGAATGGCAAAAGAGATTGTATATGATGAGAATCATACCGAAATCGCAACACCTGCTGCTGATGCGGTAGTTACGGCACCGAACATTGTAGATACCAATGCCGATCCTGCCACTATCACTATTCCGGAAGGTACGGTAACCCAAGATACAAAAGTTGCGGCGGTTGTATATGAAGAAGCTAAAATCGCAACAGGAAATGAGACTCAAGTACCGGTAAGCAATGTAGCCGTTAAAACAGAGCCGGCCGATATAGTGGCTAAACAAGCTGTTACCATCGCCGTGAATAACCTTGCTGATGATGCGACAGACGGTTATTTCGATACCGATTATATGTCTGCCGTTAAAAAAGACGAAGTTGCTACAAGAGCGGACAAATCTTTAGGTAAACCGGTATTCAACGCCGGGGACAACAGATATGAAATCACCATCCCTGCCGGAGAAAAAATAGCAGGAAAGTATGAGATGAATGTGAAATTCGACAAAAGCAGCAAAACATCGGGTACTGTGGAATACAATGCCGTGAACGGAAAAAGCGAAGTGTTGAAACTGGAAAACAGAGAATTCAATGCCATGACCGGTGTGAAACTGAATGTAACGGTGAAAAACGGCTGGACATACACCACTTCTCCGGCCACGGCATTGGCTGCCAAAGGAGCTTCTCAGAAACTGGCCGCCGCAATAGAGCGATACATCGAACTGCAGGAAGGTAAGGAAGGTGTATATGAAACAGCAACCGAACTGACTACCAACATCAGCGGTAACCACGTATTGTATTACGGAAACAAAGCCAACATCCTGGCAAAGACTTACACATTCCATGTCATGATTAACGGCCAAAGCACTCCGGTGGAAGTTAACTTGAACAGCTACAACGGATACACGGAAGAATATACCAACGGCCCCATCAGCCAACACTCCGGCGGTAGTACCGGTAAATAACCGCATACATGAGAGTTAATCAAAACTATTATTTAAATAACACATACCTATGAGTTTACGTAATTTTTTATCAAGTAGAACCGGAAAACGTTTTTACAACTTTTGCTATTGTTGGGGTGCTTGTCTGGTAATTCTAGGTGCCATCTCCAAAATCGGTGATTTCCCATACGGTAACATACTTTTGGGTATAGGCCTGTACACCGAAGTATTTATCTTCTTCATCTCAGGATTCGACGAACCCACCAGAGAATATAAATGGGAAAGAGTATTTCCTATCCTGAACGACAAACTGGCGAATACCGACCCGAAAGTTGCTTCCGTGAACTTCAAACTGTCCGGAAACGGTGAAAACTACAAACAGGAAATGGCTAAGCTGGAAGAGAACGTGAGAGCATTGAACGAAGCCCATGAAGCCCAGTTGAAACAAGTGAAGCAACAAATGGACCTGCTGAACAAACAATACAAACAAATGCAGGATACAATGAACGTAAAAACAACAAAGTAAAATAGCTGTTATGTCAAAATATGTAATGCCGCCAAGGCAAAAAATGATTAACCTGATATATATCATCTTAATCGCTATATTGGCCATCCATATATCTAAAGATGCCATAGAGGGTTATGATATTATCAGCAATGACTACCGCCCGCAAATAGCACAGCTCCAAACATACAACGAAGAATTAAGAGTACGCCTGGAGCAGGAAAAGCCGGAAGTCACGGGACAGGTACAATCTGTCAAAGAGAAAACCAATGCCATTCGGCAAGAGTTGAACGACCTGAAAGAAAACATCATACGGACAGCCGATAAAGACGAATATCAGAGCGGTATCCTCAAGAACCGCGATAACGAAAAGGCGACTCCTGATGTACTCCTCAGCAACAAACGGGGTAATAATCTTAAAAACAGCATCGCAACCTACAAGCAGGAAATGGAAAGCATGCTTGCCGGTGACGCGCAGAAAAAACTCGTAAGCAGTTATATGAACATCACTCCTCAAACCGACAACGCTTCATGGGAAGAGGAAACGTTCTCGCATCTGACTGCCAATGCAGGTAATGGAAGAGATGTGGGTTTAATCTTTGGATTGAGAAGATCCTCTGGAGTAGGAAATGGCAACCCAT
>OLWA01002962.1_pt1 | contig 13859 bp, 9 predicted proteins | sample 1673251 | NCBI WGS metagenome assembly OLWA01 (sample SAMEA3178937, study PRJEB25190) | human gut metagenome | biome: human gut; feature: human-associated habitat; material: faeces | place: Austria | collected 2013
GTCACACCGATCTGCGTCACTTCGGAAGGCAGCTGACCGGTGGCCGTCGAGACCTTGTTCTGAACGTTCACGGCTGCCATGTCGGGGTCGGTGCCCTGGCGGAAGTAGATCGAGATCGAGGCGCTTCCGGCGGCGGCACTCGAGGTCATGTAGGTCATGTTCTCGACGCCGTTGATGGCCTCCTCGAGGGGCACGACGACCGATTTCTGAATGGTCTCGGCGCTGGCGCCCGGATACGAGGCGCGCACCATGACCGTCGGGGGTGCGATGTCGGGGTATTGCTCGATAGGCAGGGTTGCCAGGCCAATCAAGCCCGCAATCACGATCACAATGGAGATGACCGACGCCAATACGGGTCGTTCAATAAAATGCTTGAGTGTCATGGGTTATTCCTCCTTTTCGGTTTGGGTTTGGGCGGCAGCGTCCTTCACCTCGTTCTGGTCGGCGGCAGCAGCGGCCTCCTCATTGTTCTGCTCGGGTGCGGGGGTTGCGGCAGCTTCGCCCTTGGCTCGGATCGGCGTGCCTTCACGCATCAGACCGACACCTTCGGTGACGATCACGTCGCCCGGAACCAGACCCGACTTTACGATATACTCTTTGCCGTTGGAGATGGATTCAACGTCGATCGGGGCCGACGTGGCCTTGCCGTCCATTACCTTATAGGTGAACACCTTGTCTTGAATTTCGAACGTGGCGCTCTGCGGCACGACGATGCAGTCCTTGAAGGAGCTGGTCAGGATGACATTGCCCGAGCCGCCGCTGTGGAGCAGACCGTTGGGGTTGGGGAAGGCGGCACGCAGCGAGACGCTGCCCGTCGAGGTATCGATCACACCGCTGATCGACTCCACGCGACCCGTCTGATCGTAGATCGAACCGTCGTTGAGCTGGAGCTGGACGTCGGGCATGTTCTTGAGCGTTTCGGCGATCGAGCCGTAGCGGCGCGTGAGGTTGAGCAGCTGGTTCTCGGTCATCGAGAAGTAGACATACATGGTCGAGTTGTCCGAGACGGTGGTCAGCGGCTGGGGCATCGAAGCGCTGACCAGAGCACCTACCCGATAGGGAAGCGTACCGACGACGCCGTTCGACGGAGCCTTGACAACCGTATAGGAGAGGTTGTTGGCGGCATTGACGCGCTGGGCCTCGGCCTGAGCCAGCTGAGCCTTTGCGGTCAGCAGGTTGTTTTCGGCGGTCGAGAGGTCGAACTGCGAGACGACGTTGCGGGCGAAAAGTTCTTTTTTGCTGTCGTAGGTAAGTTGGGCCGTAGCCACACTGGCTTCAGCGGCGGCGACATTGGCCTCGGCGGTCTGCAGGGCGGCCTTGTAGGGGACCTGATCGATGATGAACAGGGTCTGCCCCTTCGAGACGCTCTGACCTTCGTTGACGCAGAGCTGCCAGATGGTTCCCGAAACCTGCGGATAGATATCGATGTCCTGGCGACCGCGGATCGTAGCCGAGTAGTTGGTCGGGATTTCGCGGTCGGTCTTGGCAATGGTCATCACGGCATACTCGCCGGGACCCATGGCCGTCGGAGCCTGTCCACATGCAACGGCAGCCAGGCAACAAGCCCAAACGGCCGCTTTCACGAATGTTTGCTTCATAACTTTCCTTTTCTTTGTTATACTAAAAAACTTTTTCAGGTGCAAAAGTATCTTAAAAACGGTGCCGATGTGCCTTATATTGCGAACAGTGTTGGTACATTTCGGAACAATAATAGGATTATTCTCTTATTTTTGATTATTTTTGTTCGAAAAAAGAATTCATATGCCCCTGATCAATCCATTAGTCACCTCTGCGGAGGAACCATTCATTGTTGGAGAATCCGATTTTTCCTACTTCGAGCAAAATGCCCATCGGCTTGAAGGGTGTGCCATACTCTTTTGTCGGGAGGGTACGGCCGAGGTGATGGTTGATCAGTGTCAGGGGCGTTTGCAGCACAATTCGACGGTATTGCTGTTGCCGGGCACATACCTTCTGTTTCTCGACCGGTCGGAGGATTTCCGGGCATCATACTGTACCTTTTCGCGGGATCTGTTTCTGGAGGCGGCATTCCGCTTGGAACCCGGCTTTTTCGAGACCGTCCATCGGCGCCCCTTTTCGACGCCTCCGCAACGGATCGTCGACGGAACCAACATCTGGTTTCAGATGATGGCCTACAACTACTCGGACCGCCAGAATATTTTCCGGTACACGATCGTCAAGAACCGCCTGCAGAATGTCTTGCTGGAGATCTACAACAAGATGCAGCGTATGGCATCGAAAGACTCGTCGTCGAACGAATCGACGACGCGTCAGACGGAGTTGTTCCAGCGCTTCGCCGCCCTGGTTCACGAAAATTGCACGCAGGAACGCGAGGTCTCCTTCTATGCCGACAAACTCTGCATTTCGACGCGGTATCTTTCGACGATCGTGCGTTGCGTGGCCCACACGTCGGCCAAGGAGTTCATCGACCGGTCGGTGATGCTGGAGATTCGGATGATGCTGCGGTCGACGGATCTTTCGGTGCAGGAGATCGCCTATCGGTTGAAGTTTCCGGATCAGTCCTATCTGGGCCGATTCTTCAAGAAGCACGCCGGGGAGTCCCCTACCGAGTATCGCAACGCCAGACAGGGCCGGTATGGGCATCGGATCGATCCTTCCGTCGAGGAGTGACCTGTCGTGCTGGTTTCGGATCGAAGTTTGGACCCGAAATTGCAGCGGGTCGCATGTCGGCCGACCGAATGTGCGACGATCGGTTGTCGTCGCATAATAGGAACTCCGATTTTTCGTTTTACGTGTGTCGGAGGCGGTCCCGATCGGATTCAGCAGGTGTCGGCGTGGACGAGACGAGGCGGACCTGCCGGCAGAATGAAAAATATTGAATACTATGAAAGTCATGCTTTTCGGGACGCAGCCCTATGACCGGGAGTCCTTCGAGCGGATCCGGGCGAATTTCGGATTCGAGATCTGCTACCATCGCAGCCATCTGAATGCCAACAACGTTGCCTTGGCGAAGGGCGCCGACGTCGTCTGCATCTTCGTCAACGATACGGCTGATGCGGAGACGATCCGGGCATTGGCGGAGATGGGTGTGAAGCTCATTGCGCTGCGCTGTGCGGGGTTCAACAACGTGGATCTGAAGGCCGCGGCTCAGTACGGCATCCCCGTGGTGCGGGTTCCGGCCTACTCGCCGCACGCCGTGGCAGAGCATGCCGTGGCCCTGATGCTGGCGCTCAACCGCAAGATCCACCGAGCCTACTGGCGGACGCGTGACGGGAACTTTTCGCTGCACGGACTGATGGGTTTCGACATGTACGGCAAGACGGCCGGCATCATCGGCACAGGCAAGATCGCGCGTGAACTGATCCGTATCCTGAAGGGATTCGGCATGGAGATTCTGGCCTACGATCTCTACCCCGATGCGGCGTATGCGGCACAGGCGGGCATCACCTACGTGTCGCTGGAGGAGTTGTACAAACGTTCGGACATCATTTCGCTGCACTGCCCGCTGACCGACCAGACGCGCTACATGATCGGCGATGTGGCCATTTCGCAGATGAAGCCGGGTGTCGTGCTCATCAATACGGGCCGCGGACAGCTGATTCACACCGAGGCGCTGATCGACGGTCTGAAGGAGAAACGCATCGGAGCGGCCGGTCTGGACGTCTACGAAGAGGAGGCGGCCTATTTCTACGAGGATACCTCGGACCGGATCATGGACGATGACGTGTTGGCGCGTCTGCTGTCGTTCAACAACGTGATCGTGACTTCGCATCAGGGCTTCTTCACGCGGGAGGCGCTGGATAACATTGCGCGGGTCACGATGCTCAACATCAGCGAATTCGAGGTTCACAAGACGCTGACGAACGAGGTGCATCTCGAAGCGGAATAGATCCTTGCCGCGAGCTTTGTGAAGCCGTCGGGACGAGGGGCTGGCCGGAGGCCGGCCCCTCGTTGCCGTTGAATGCGGTCGGATGGTTCTGCAGCCTGGGGGCTCCCGACGCTTCCCGGCTCCTATCCCGAAAAGAGGTAAAACGGGTAGGATGAACCGTAATCCGGGTATGGTTCCGGGGGTGGAAAGGGCTTAATTTTGTATCGGAAACCCGTAAAAACCTGCAATGATGAAAAGAATCCGGATGGTTGCCTGGGTCGTTCTGTCCCTGACGATAGTTCTGCATGTACAAACGTTAAAAGCTCAAGATATGGAAAAACCCCAGAAAGTCAGCCCGTTTCCCGTGGGCGACAAATTACCCGAACAATTTTCGAAATACTTCATCGGCCAGGCTTGGCTGGCTCCGCTGACCGGCCGGTCGGTCTTGAACGTGCCGGTTTCGAACGTGACCTTCTCGCCCGGATGCCGCAACAACTGGCACAGCCACACGGGCGGTCAGCTGCTCATTGCCGTCGGCGGCCGGGGTTATTATCAGGCCCGGGGCGAAGAGGCTCGCGAACTGCTGCCGGGCGACATTGTGGAGATTGCGCCCGACGTCGAGCACTGGCACGGAGCGGCTCCCGACTGCTGGTTCTCGCATCTGGCCGTCGAGTGCAACCCGCAGACCAACGTCAATACCTGGCTCGAACCCGTGGACGACGCCCAGTATGCGGCTGCCACGAAGCCGGCTGCTTCCCGGATGGCGTTGCGGGATGACGCCCGGCAACTGCTTGCAACCCTTTTGCCCGGCGAAACGTCCATTTTTGGGGGTGAAGATCCCGAACTGGCGGAAATTTTTGTTAATTTTGCACTCGGCGATGTGCCGGCTCACAGCGATCTCGATCTGCGGACCCGACTGCTCTGTACACTGGCCTCGGCTGTTGCCACGCAGAGCCGTACGCTTTTCCGTACGACTCTCGAAGCGGCTCTGAACACGGGTGTCACACCCGTCGAGGTGAAGGAGGTCCTTTATCATGCGGTACCCTACGCCGGAATGGCGCGAGTGGCCGATCTGCTGCGGCTGACCAATGAGACGCTGCGGTCGCGCGGCGTGCAGCTGCCGCTCGAAGCGCAGGGGACGACCACACGGCAGTCGCGCTTCGAAAAGGGGCTCGACGTGCAGCGTGCGATCTTCGGCGCGGAGAACATCGACGCCATGCGCGCCGCGGCCCCCGATTCGCAGAAACATATTCAGGACTTTCTGTCGGCCAACTGCTTCGGGGACTACATGACCCGCCGGGGACTGGACGAGGCGGCCCGCGAACTGGTGACCTTCTCGATTCTCATCTCGCTCGGCGGTTGCGAACCCCAGGTCAAGGGCCACATTGCCGGCAACGTGAAGGTCGGCAACGACAAGCGGAAACTGCTCGCCGTCGTGACACAGCTGCTGCCGTGGATCGGCTACCCGCGGACGCTGAATGCCATCGGCTGTCTGAACGAGGTGCTGCCCGAAGAGTGACACGGTCCGAATACCGCCCGAGCCGCCCGATGTGATACTTATTATATAAACTCGATAACCCATGTTGCGAAAAATCCGGATCGCACTGGCGATCCTTTTCTTCGTTCTGATCACGCTGCTGCTGCTCGACTTCACGGGGAGCATCCATGCGTGGTTCGGCTGGATGGCCAAGATTCAGTTCCTGCCGGCCGTGCTGGCCGTGAATGTCGGCGTGGTGATCTTTCTGGTGGTGCTGGCGCTGCTGTTCGGACGTGTCTACTGCTCGGTGATCTGTCCGCTGGGTGTTCTGCAGGATATCGTGTCGTGGTTCTCGGGGCGGCGTCGCAAACATCGCAACCGCTTCGTCTACCGTCCGGCCCGGACGTGGCTGCGGTGGACGGTGCTGGTGCTCTTCGTGGTGGTGATGGCGGCCGGCCTCGGAAGCATCGGCGCCCTGATCGCCCCCTACAGCGCCTACGGACGCATGGTTCAGAGCCTTGTGGCGCCGTTCTACGACTGGGGCAACAACCTGCTGGCCTGGGCGGCCGAACGCATGGAGAGCTATGCGTTCTATTCGGTAGATGTCTGGCTGAAGAGCCTTCCGACGCTGCTGATTGCCCTGGCAACCTTCGTGGTGATCTTCCTGCTGGCCTGGCGGAACGGACGCACGTGGTGCAATACGATCTGTCCGGTCGGGACGGTGCTGGGCGTGCTGTCGCGCTTTTCGCTCTTCAAGCCGCGTTTTGATCTGACGAAGTGCAACGGCTGCAAGTTGTGTGCCCGCAACTGCAAGGCCTCGTGCATCAACCCGGAGGCTCACCGGATCGATTACAGCCGGTGTGTGGCCTGCTTGGACTGTCTGGAGCATTGCAGCCAGCATGCCATCTCCTATACGTGGCGGCGCGGGGCATCGGCTGCGGCCGGTGAGCAGGCTCCGAAAGCGCCGGAACGTCCGACGGTGAAACCGACCGTACAGGCTGCCGTAACGACTCAGGCTGCCGCAGCCGGCCCGTCGGCCGATACCGCCACGGCGGTCGATGCCTCGCGCCGCCGCTTCCTCGGCATGGTGGGGCTGTTGGTCGGCACAACCCTGCACGCACAGGAGAAGAAGGTCGACGGCGGTCTGGCCCGTATCGAGAAGAAACGCATCCCGGAACGTTCGATGCCGATCGTGCCGCCCGGAGCCCGAGGCCTGCGCGAGTTCCTCACCCACTGCACGGCCTGCCAGCTCTGCGTGGCGGTCTGCCCGAACGAGGTGCTGCGTCCGTCGGGCGATCTGATGCGGTTGATGAAGCCCGAAATGTCGTATGAACGCGGATATTGCCGTCCGGAGTGTACGAAATGTGCCGAAGTCTGCCCGTCGGATGCCATCCATCTGTCGGATCTGGCCGAGAAGTCCTCGATCCAGATCGGTCATGCCGTCTGGATCCCCGAAAACTGCGTGGTTCGGACCGACGGCGTGGCGTGCGGCAACTGTGCCCGCCATTGCCCGGTGGAGGCGATCCACATGGTTGCATCCGACCCGTCCGACCCCAAGTCGTTGAAGATCCCGACGGTGGACGAAGCCCGCTGCATCGGTTGCGGGGCATGTGAGAACCTCTGCCCGGCCCGCCCGTTCAGTGCCATTGTTGTCGAAGGTCATTCGTGTCATAAAACCCTCTAAAGTACCGAAAACATGGAGAAAAACAAGATAGATCGCCGCGAATTTCTGAAGACCGCAGGCCTTGGCGTGGCTGCTACGACCGCCGCATTGTACGGTTGCACGCCGAAAGATGAAAACAAGATTCCGGCACCCTCCGGCGAGGTCCCGACCGATCGGATGACCTACCGCACCAACCCGACGACGGGTGACCGCGTGTCGCTGCTCGGATACGGATGCATGCGCTGGCCGCTGCTCGAAAAGCCTGCCGCCGACGGTAATCCCATCGACCAGCAGACGGTCAATTCGCTGGTCGACTATGCCCTGGAGCACGGTGTCAACTATTTTGATACGGCGCCGGTCTACCTGCAGGGATTTTCCGAACGTTCGACGGGCATTGCCCTGAAACGCCATCCGCGCGAGAGTTACTTCATCGCCACGAAGATGTCCAACTTCTCGAACTACACCTACGAAAATTCGGTAGCCATGTACCGGCAGTCGTTCCGCGAACTGCAGGTCGACTATATCGACTATTACCTGCTTCACTCGCTCGGAGGTCGGGGTCTCGAGGCTTTCCAGGCGCGCTTTGTCGACAACGGCGTGCTGGATTTCCTGCTGCGCGAGCGTGAAGCGGGGCGGATCCGTAATCTGGGTTGGTCGTTTCACGGCTCGAAGGAGCTCTTCGACCACATGCTCTCGCTGCACGACAGCGGCAGGGCCCGCTGGGATTTCGTCCAGATCCAGATGAACTACGTCGACTGGCACAATGCCACGGGCAGCCGCGTTACGGCCGAGTATCTCTACGGTGAACTGGCCAAGCGCAACATTCCGGCCGTCATCATGGAGCCGTTGCTCGGCGGACGGCTTTCGCGGCTGAACGACTTCCTGGTCGGCCGTCTGAAGGAGCGCCGCCCGACGCAGAGTACCGCTTCGTGGGCCTTCCGTTTTGCAGGTTCCTATCCCGGGGTGCTCACCGTGTTGAGCGGGATGACCTATCTGGAGCATCTGCAGGACAACATCCGTACCTATTCGCCGCTCGAGGAGCTGACGGACGAAGAGTTTGCCCTGCTGGAGGATACGGCCCAGGTGATGCGCCGTTTCCCTACCATCCCCTGCACCGACTGCCAGTACTGCATGCCCTGCCCCTATGGACTGAACATTCCGGCCATCTTCGCCCACTACAACAAGTGTGTCAACGAAGGCAACGTCCCCAAGAACAGCCAGGATCCCGAATACCGGAAGGCTCGCCGCGCCTTTCTCATCGGCTACGACCGGTCGGTGCCGCGTCTGCGCCAGGCGAGCCATTGCATCGGTTGCCGGCAGTGTGTGTCGCACTGTCCACAGCGGATCGATATCCCGAAGCAAATGCACCGGATCGACCGTTACGTCGAGCAGCTCAAGCAGAACAAGCTCTGATCCGGACACTCCGCGTGGTCCATTTCGGACCGTTTCACGACCCGTATCGGAACGTAATCCGCTTGTTCCGGGACGCTGTCCGGCAGCGCCGGGTCGTTCCGCCCGATTGCGTCGATCGTTCGGAAGCTCCCGACCGGAATGCCGGTCGGGAGCTTCCGCAAGATGCCGCGACGTGATTTTTTACCCTATGTTAATTCTTCCCGACGGCGAAGCCCCTATCTTTGTCCTCCGAAAACGAAAACCATGAAAGACAGTATCGATTTTGCACGGATGGATATTCCGCAGCTGTTTCGCCGGCTGCTGATCCCGACGGTGTTGGGAATGGTCTTTTCGGCCGCCTTCGTCATCACGGACGGCATCTTCGTCGGGCATGGCATCGGCAGTGATGCCCTGGCGGCGGTCAACATCACTTCGCCGCTGTTCCTCCTCAGCACGGGTGTCGGGCTGATGTTCGGCGTCGGGGCTTCGGTCGTGGCTTCGATCCACCTTTCGCACGGCAAGGTGAAGACCGCGCGGATCAACATTACACAGGCTGCGGTCGTGTCGACGCTGTTGCTGGCCCTCTACAGCCTTGGTATTTCGCTCTTTGCACCCGAGGTGGCGCGTTTGCTCGGCAGTTCCGACCGACTGATGCCGCTGGCCGTCGAATACATGCGCTGGTTTGTTCCGTTTCTGCCCTTCAGCACACTGTTGAGTTCCGGAATGTTCTTCATCCGCCTCGACGGCTCACCCAATTACGCCATGTTCTGCAACGTCGTGCCGGCCGTCATCAACATCGTGCTGGATTACCTCTTCATCTTCGTCTGCGGCTGGGGCATGCTGGGTGCCGCCCTGGCCACGAGCCTCGGTTATGTCGTCGGCGCCGCGATGATTGTCGTCTATCTGAGCCGCCGTCGGAACGTCATTCGCTTCTGCCGCGTCAAGACGAGCCGCAAGAGCCTGCAGCTGACCCGTCGCAACGTCGGTTACATGTGCCGTCTGGGCTTTTCGAGTTTTCTCTGCGAGGCGGCCATTGCCACGATGATGTTTGCGGGCAACTACGTCTTCATCCGCTACCTGGGTGAGGACGGTGTGGCGGCCTTCAGCATCGCCTGCTACTTCTTCCCGATCATCTTCATGATCAACAACGCCATCGGACAGTCGGCCCAGCCCATCCTGAGCTACAACTTCGGCGCCGGGAATTCGGAGCGTGTCCGCAAGGCCTTCCATCTGGCACTGGCCACGGCCGTGAGCGTCGGGGCGTGCATCTTCCTGGTGACGCTCTTCTTCAGCCGCGGAATCGTCGCCCTGTTCATCGACGACGGCTATCCGGCCTACGCCATGGCCGTCGAAGGGCTCCCGCTCTTTGCCGCCGGGTTCATCTTCTTTGCCGTCAATATCGTGTCGATCAACTATTTCCAGAGTGTCGAACGGCCGCGCCCGGCCATGACTTTGACCCTTCTGCGCGGCTTCGTCTTTCTGGTGGGCTGCTTCTTTGGACTGCCCCTTGTGGCCGGTGTTCCGGGTATCTGGCTGGCTGTTCCGCTCTCCGAAGTGCTCACCTTCTGCGTGGTCATCGCCATCTATACGCGCGACAGACTGCATCATGCCCGATGAGGATACCTCCGGACCGCTTGCCGTACAAAAAAAGAGGACTGGCCGGACGGTTTGCCGTCCGCTTTTCGTATCTTTGTCCGACGAAATGAAATCGGCACGGCAATGACCACCTTTCTCGAAAAATTCAGCCGCAAATACCACCTTCCGGCAGCCGCCAGCGAACGATTGCTGCGGCGGATGGAGTGCCGCACGTTCCGCAAGGGAGACTGCGTGGTGCGTGAGGGTGAGCGGAACCGCGACCTCTATCTGGTGAGCCGGGGCATCTGGCTCGGCCATTACCAGCGCGACGGGATCGATACATCGCTGTGGTTTGCCGGCGAGGGCGAGGCGATCTTCTCAACGCGGGGATATGTCTCCGACCGGCCTTCGCAGATCACCATCGAGGCGATGTGCGATGCCGAGCTCTATGCCATCTCCCACCCCGAACTGGAGGCCTTTTTCGGCGAATCGGTCGAGGCGGCGAATTTCGGCCGGCGACTTTTCGAGGAGCAGTTTCTCGATCTGGAGAACTGGCTGCTGGCGGGCGGAGCACCCCGGGCCGAAGAGCGTTACCGGTTGCTGATGGAGGAGAATCCCGAACTGCTGCGCATCGTACCGTTGAAATATATCGCCTCCTATCTGTGGATCACGCCGCAGTCGTTGAGCCGCATCCGCGCCCGTCTCAACCGTCGCAAACCGTAACGCGGACCGTTTTTTCATCTGACGGCCTGCAAAAAAGCCTCCGGACACCCGATCCGGAGGCTTTTTCGTAATTTCGGCTGCACGGAGACTGGCTATGGCCGGTCGTCGGTCTCCGATACGTTCATCGAGACGGAGTTCTCTTCGGCCGCCTGCCTGAATGCTTCGCGGTCGACATTCCAGCCGCCGCCCAGCGCCTTGTAGAGCCGAACCAGCGCCAGATGTTCGTTGCGCACGGCGTTGCTCTCCTCGATCTGGGCGTCGAAGAACTTACGCTGGGCGTCCAGTACGTCGATGTAGCGAATTACTCCGTTGATATACTGCAACTTGGCCAGAACGACATACTGCCGGGCCGCCTCGCGGAGGTTGTACTTCAGTTCGGCCGTGCGTCGTACGTTGCGGTAGGCCACCACGGCATCGTTGACCTCCTGGAAGACCTCCAGCACCTTCTGTTCGTACTCCAGCCGGGCCTGATCGTAGGCGGCCAGTGCGGCGCGGTACTTGGCGCGTTTCGTCCCGAAGGCGAAGAGCGGAGCCGTGAGGTTGCCGGCCATGTAGGTGAACGGCGATTCGAGCAGCCCCTTGAAGTGACCGTTTTCGACGCCTCCCGTCAGCGTGAAGGTCAACCTCGGGAACCGGTCGGCATAGGCCACCCCTACGGCCGCCATGGCGGCCTGCAACTGCTGCTCGGACTGCCGCACGTCGGGTCGGCGCTGCAGCAGTGTCGACGAGAGACCGATGGGCAGCGATTCGGGCATGACGATGCTCAGATCCAGTTTGGCCCGTTCGACCCGATCGGGAAAACCGCCTGCCAACACCGAGATCTGATTCTCCTTCTGGGCGATCTGCATCTCCAGATTCGGGATCAGTGCGGCGGCACTGGCCAGTTCGACCTTGGCCTGCTGGTAGTTCGTCTCGGAGGTCAGACCTCCTTCGAAACGCAGCCGGGCCTGCTCGACACTCTCCTCGCGGGTTTCGACCGTGCGGCGGACGATCTGCAGTTCGTTGTCCAGAGCCACCAGCTCGAAGTAGGCCGTGGCGACCTCGGCCACCAGAGCCATCTGCAGGGCCCGGGCCCCCTCGACCGAGGCCAGATACTCGGCGGCACCCTTGCGTTTGGCCCACCGCAGACTCCCCCACAGGTCGGCCTCCCAGCTCAGACGGGCCTTGATGCCGATTTCGGGGTCGTTCGAGAATTTCGTATCGGCGTAGTCGTTCGTTTCACGGTTGGCGTAGGCCGTACCGTCGATCGACGGGAGCCGTGCGGCCTTGCTGACGCGATAGAGTTCTTCGAGCTGCCGTACGCGGGCTTCAGCCGACTGCAGACTGCGGTTGTGTTCGAGCGTGCGTTCGATCAGGCGGCAGAGTGTCGAATCGGAGTAGATCTCCCACCAGTTTTGGTCGCTGATCGAGAGTGAGTCGCTCTCACCGGCGACGATCTCTCCGGGAACGTCCAGCTCCGGCGACTTGCACTTCTTCTGGATCGAGCAGCTGCCCGCCGTGAGCAGCAACGCTCCGCATATCATGTATAAGGGAATCCGTTTCATCGTTTCGACCATTTTTCTTTCACTTTGTAGACCCAGACGAAGAACAACGGCACGAAGACGATGCCGACGGTAATGGCCACGAGCATGCCGAAGAAGACGCCCGTGCCGATGCCCTGGCGGCTGGCCGATCCGGGACCGCTGGCGAAGACCAGCGGCAGCATGCCCAGGATGAAGGCCAGCGAGGTCATGACGATGGGTCGGAAACGCAGGTGAGCGGCCTTGATGACGGCCGAGAGCGTATCGCGGCCTTTTTCGACCTCATCCTTGGCGAACTCGACGATCAGAATGGCGTTCTTGGCCACCAGACCCACCAGCATTACCAGACCGATCTGGAAGTAGATGTTGTTCTCCAGACCGCAGGCCCAGTTGCCGAGATAGGCGCCGATGCCGGCGATAGGCAACGAGAGGATCACCGCCACGGGGATCAGCCAGCTTTCGTACTGAGCCGCCAGGAAGAGGAAGACGAACAGGAAGGCCAGTCCCAGCACATAGCCGGTCTGACCGCTGACGTGCTTCTCCTGATACGACAGTCCGCTCCATTCGATGCCGATTGTTTGGGGCAGATGGCGGCGTGCGATCTGTTCGAGGATGGCCATGGCCTGTCCCGAACTGTAACCCTGGGCCGATTCACCCGAGATGGTGGCGGAGTTGAACATGTTGAACCGTCGGATCGTACCCGGACCCGTGGTATAGGAGGTCGTGCCGAGGGCCGTGATGGGGATCATGGCCTTGTCGGCGCCGCGCACGAAGAACAGACCGAGGTTTTCGCGCTGGGCGCGATACGGAGCTTCGGCCTGGATGTAGACGCGGTAGATGCGGTTGAACATGTTGAAGTCGTTGACGTAGACCGAACCGGTGAAGGTTTTCACCGTAGAGAAGATGTCGGCCATCGGGACGCCCAGCATCTGGGCCTTGTCGCGGTCGACGTCGAAATAGAGCTGCGGGATGTCGTTCTGCATCGACGACGAGAGTCCGGTCAGCTCCTTGCGCTGTGAGGCGTAGTGCAGCAGCGTGTCGACGGCTCGCTGGAGGTCGCTGTACGAGGCGTCGCCGCGGGCCTCGAGCACCATCTCGAAACCTCCCGATGCTCCCAGACCCGGAATGACGGGGGGTGTCGACAGGTAGGCCTTGCTTTCGGGATAGCGGTTCAGCTCCGCGCGTACGGCGGCCATCACTTCGCGGATGTCCGAGCTTTTGCGTTCTTCCCAGGGTTTGAGGATCACGGTCAGCTGGCTGCGCGACTGGTTTGTACCCACGCGCGGGCTTGATCCCGTGACGTTGAGGACATATTCGATGTCGGGCAGCGACATCAGATAGGCCATGGCCCGGTCGGTGACCTTGCGCGTACGTTCGAGCGTGGCGCCTTCGGGGAGTTCCAGTTCGACGGTGAAGTATCCCTGATCCTCCTGGGGCATGAAGCTCTGGGGGACGACCTTGTTCAGCAGCCACAGCGCCACGAGCGTCAGTCCGAAGAGAGCCAGCATGCGTTTCGAGTGGCGGACGCCGCCGCGGATCATCTTTTCGTAGAATTTGTTGCCGCGGGCCAGCCAGAAGTTGATGCGGCGGAAGATGCGGTTTTTCTTCTTGCCCGAATCGGGACGCAGGATCAGGGCGCAGAGGGCCGGCGAGAGGGTCAGG
>OLWA01002964.1_pt1 | contig 13848 bp, 10 predicted proteins | sample 1673251 | NCBI WGS metagenome assembly OLWA01 (sample SAMEA3178937, study PRJEB25190) | human gut metagenome | biome: human gut; feature: human-associated habitat; material: faeces | place: Austria | collected 2013
TGGGTGTGACCCGCCGGGCAGTCTACGCATGGGAGCACGACAAATGCCCCGAGATCCCCCGCCTGATCCAGCTTGCCCAATTCTATCAGGTGTCCACCGATTATCTGTTGGGGTTGACCGAGTGAGGTGTACCCCGCCACCGGAGGCCTTACCGGATACTTTTTGCCTGCTATAGTGCGGTCAACCATCAGTCCGCGCGACGGCAGCCACAACGCTCCATATTTTTAACAGCACACTTGCAAGTCCATCTTATCGGATGCATCGTTTGGTAGACTTCAGGTACAGCAAACGCAAACACACTTCAAAATACAGGAGGATAATATTATGGCAGGCGCTTTTTCGTTATTTTTAGGCATGTTGGGTCTTGGTGCAGCTGGTGCAGTCAGCGCGGGACAGAACGCAAAAATCAAGAAGGCAGATTATCAGTATGGCGAGGAGCACGGCCTTCACGGCACCTCTGAGGTTCTGCAAATGCGGGAGCGAGTGCGTAAAGAATGGTGGAGCATCTGTGGCAAGACTTACAACGCATGTGAACGGCCTGCATCGAGTTACGGCGACCTCAGCAGAACCCCGTGGTGCTATCTGAAAAAGCGCTGGTTCATTGATCATCTGAACAAAAAGGGCATCCCTTATGATGATCTGGTCGTGGACGATGTTACCGGCGTTACCTTCTACGAGAGCCAGAAAAGGACGTCCCAAGCATATATGAGAAAGCTGCGGTAATAGACATCGCGCCCATCGTCACCACTTCTATCAGCAGCAGGAGGTAAGCTTATGGCTGAAAATAAATTCGTTGTCAAAACGGTATTCCATGATGAAAATGGAGATACTCTGCTTCGTGAAGATTACCGTGAAACACGAGAAAAAGCACAGGAGCTCAAGGATTTGGCTGATTTTGGCTATGCCGGACTTTTTGGCAAGGGTCAAACGAAAGTTACCACAGAAATCATTGAACGCTAACACCAACCATCATTTCCTATAGCAGCAACAGAGCTCTGCCGCTCAGACACGAGTAGCAGGGCTCTTTTTTACGCGGTATTCGGTCAAGAAGTGATCTTAAAGAGCGGCGTTTAATATCAGACAGCACACATCCCGGCGGATTTTCGATTTGATTATGAGTCTCCCCGAAATTGTGGGGGAACAGTTTCATTCGACCACTTTTGGTCAAACGTTATTGGTTTTATAGAACATGGAGGACCTCTCATTTTTGAGCGTATCCACTTGTGGTCACGGATAGCCTGTTTGAGCAACGTCTGCATTTGTCCAAAATTGGACACACCTTTCTTAATGGAGTCAGTCTAAGCGACCTCATCTGAACTTATGTCGTGACAGGTGCGTACTGTTTGGTACAGGGTCGTGTATGGCGATTCTATCGGCGGAACAAAGAGCGTCTCGACCCGCTTTCAGGGTTAATCAATTTGATTACCCCTTGTGGAAAACAGCAAACCTACGTATATAATATGTATGGAGTCATGGAGTTCTACCGATTCAGCACACAGCCCGGCGGATTTATGGCCTTTGAAACGATATGGAACTTTTGCACGTTTTTTGTGTATCTGTTTGAGATCACACATAAGAACGACCATCTCGCCCCGTTGAGCTCGTTATCCAAATTGGATAATGAGGTCGGAGGTCACATACAGACTGGCTTGATTCACTTTCAACTAGCCTCGTTTTGAGGCGGGTTGAGGGCACACACAAGAAAGACCGTCTTGAACCATTAAGCTCGGTCGTCAATCTGAGGACTGAGGTCGGAAACCATGCGCAGAACTGTATTGATTCGCTTTCAAGTGTCGTCAAAATGTCGACAGTTGAGAGCAATAGAGCGGTAGCGCATGATGTCATCTGTTACAGCTTGCGCGGTTTCATGTAGCTCTCTCGCTACAGCCCCCATCCCACAACCAACGCCCTTATAGACTGTATATATCATAGCCAAGCACCCTGCTGCCGTGCTCCTATCCCCTGCTGGTGTACGCCACTGCCATACATTTGTGACATATTTCGACACTTTATGACGCATTTGGACGCTTTTCGCCTGTTTTGGCATATTTTGCGCTACATTTATTTCGAACTGGATAAAACTGGTCCAAATATATGTAATGGGGATGATGTCAAAATGGTTACTTCCGATTTATCCGCCCGTATCAATGATGTACTGCGCTATGTCGGGATCACCCGTAACATGAACGCCTACATTATTCTATCACAAGCTCTGACGCTGATTGCCGAGGACGAAGACCGCCTGCGAGCTGTGGAAAAAGAGATCTACACGCCCATTGCCGACAAGAAGCTGTACGAGCCCAAAGCAGTCCAAAGCACGATCCGCCGGGCATCCAAGGTCGCATGGGATCTCTGCCCCGATCGCGTTCAGGAGCTGGCTGGCTATCCGCTGAATGGTCGCCCCTCTGCCGTGACCATGCTCGAGCTGCTCTATAATGGTGTCGCCCGCTATGACGATCTCTCTATTCTGAAATAAGCGCTCCTCAACAACAAGGACCCCGCTACTCTATGTCGAGCAGTGGGGTGTTTTTGCGTCTTGATGAGGTTTCAACTAGTGTCAAATTGTCATTAGTTGAGAAAATAGAACGATAATACGAGAAATCGAATGTGCAATCTGTGCGGTGTTATGGAAATCCGCCGTCTGTTATGAGCGTAACAAAGACCGTCTCGATAAGTTTTCAAGGGGATTTCAAATCGAACCCTCCTCTGGAATTCAAACGATGGTATGTTACAATCTGCGCAGTGTCATGGAAATCTGTCATCTGTCACGAGCGCAATGCAGACCGTCTTGATTTCCAACTTATAACTAGCATCAAATTGATGCGGGTTAGTAACAGTTTATCGCAAAAAAAGCGAAATACCGACGCCTTTATCCAAGTGCTATTGAACTTTCCTCATTTTGAGGACTGTTGAACTTTTACCGATTTGGATAATGTTCATTGATCGTATCATCGATAGAATATGGATCTCGACAGTCACTTTGACTACTGAGCTTCTGAACCTAGCTCAAATTGAGCCATGTTGCGGGGTGGTCGTGGAATGCGACTCCCTTTTGACAGCGCAAAATTCCGCCATCAAACGGTGTCCACAGTGTAGACGCCCTTGTATTATACGGTAACACGATATATTCCGTTCGAGGTATACTTTTTAATGGCATCAAACCCAGACAGAATCACACTGCAGCAGATGTTTTTCTCAACTACTTGAGATATTTCACTCTGATCAAATCGCCGCCCGTTTCTGATATGCGTCCTATTGGTGAAGGATTGATAAAGAGGAAGGTATTCGCTGGCGCTCATACCATTTAGATCAACTCCAATCTTGAAAAAGCTCACAGGTTCGCTTAGTCAAGATTTCCGTTGGCGTGATCATGTTAACCGAGCGCTTCTGTCCCGTCCTCATGCTTCGGCCGTTCAAGAAGCACTCGGCTAACACAACCACGCAAAAAAAATCAAATAAAGAAAGTCGAATAAAGAGCGGCACCTGTGCGCATATTTTTCACTTTTCTATATAGTACAGTGAATTTTGTGCGCATCTTACTGCTTTGCGACCCACCAAACGTTCTTATTTCGCAGTTCTCCACTTGTTGCGCGCTTTTTCTGTAGATCGTATCCATATTGCTGCAGCCATTGACGTGCACAGGTATAGCTTGGCAACGATTTCTCGGCGTGTCCATCTGTCTTGTTGTAGATGTGCCCCACCTCAAAGAAGATTTTCTGCCAATCTTGATAGTAGCGTTCCTCATTCAGATGGTCATCCAGATACTCAAGCAGTGGTGGCAGTTCAAGGCGCTCTACTTTTGCAAGCAGGCTTTCATCGATCTTTTTCAGCAGCTCTGTCTGATACCCCTGTTCAAGCATTTGCAGCAGGAAAACACGTTCTACACGAGCCTGCAAGGTCGCACGTTTCCGCCAGCAGTATTCACCTTCCAGTGGATCCAAAACGACTGTATGGCTTTTTTTCAGTATTTCCAGTGTTTCAGGCTGATGCAGATATGCCTTCCATGCCTTCCTATCATCAAACCATTTTCGATATGCCTCGACCGGTTTCAGCTGATACTTCTCGATTTTTTTAAGCGTTCCTTCAAGACGTTCTTTGGGGTAATGCAGCAAATACACCGCACAGGTATCCCCCTCATCCAAGGGACGTTTGCGGCCAAGGATCTGCGCATTAACGAGCGGGTTCCACAGTTCACTGACAATATATTTCAGCGCACGGTCTTTCATATCCACACCATTATAGAGGGTCGTTGTGGTCAGTGTAACCTGATGCTGCAGAACATTGCCCACGAGCACATCATCCAGTTTGTCAAATTCCTCCGCTTCCTGACGGTATTTGGAGCACAGGCACGCCACATCCTCTATGCCTTCTGCCTTCAGAGTGTCCCGCAGTTTTCGCAGCTTGGCGATGGTATTCACAAAAACGAGGATCTTTTCTCCCGGCTGTACCCGGCGGATGATATCCCGCTCGTCATCGTCACGGTAGAAGAACTTCACGCTTGACACAAACCGATAATCCATCGGCAGACGATAATGCTGCCCCTCTGGAATCATTTTCCGCAGCTTCCAATAATCAAAGAAGGGGCGGGCGGTTGCGCTCATAAAGATGCAGGTCTTCGTTGTCCACAGCTCTTTAATAGCCTCATAGCTTGCATCCACATGATCGTTGAAGCTGGCATCGGTCACCATGTAGTGATACTCGTCTGACACGATATAATCAAACGATCTCAGATAAGTTTTGGCGGCATCTTCATTCCTTTGCAGGAAGGTTTCCAGCCACTGGTATGTTTCAACACAGATGGTGTGCTCATACTTGTTATCTATGGCGGGTTTGTTGACAATTCCTCCAAGCGCGGGATCATAGTCCTCGTAGGATACCTCTATACTCCCCAAACGGTTCACATCGCGCTCGATCTGGTTGCGCAGAGCTTCGCGATTGCACAGGATCAGGATACGCTTACGATGTTCATATGCCCACGGCAGCAATGTCTTCAGAATAAAATAGGTCTTGCCGGAGTTCGTACCCGCATCAAGCACCACGATCCCATGCCAGTTCTTGTAATCCTCGCCAACAAGATCCGTGATGTACTGTTTTGCAGGCTGTGGAATTGCCCCGGCGGTTTCCGGTTCTTCCTCCGGCACAATGGGATCAAGCTGTTCGTCGGCCACCTTTTTCTTTTTGCGAGAGGCCTTAATACAATCCAGAATCTCCTGCAATTTTTGCTGTCGTTCTTCTTCCGTCAACGAGGCAGGGTCAATGTGCTGCTCCTGCTCATACTCCCGTTGTGCCTCAGCCAGCTTCAGGTAGAAACCATCGAATGGCCAGCGCTTCTCTTCATCACTCATATTGATCCGCGTCTCCTTTTTTGATTTCACTATACCATATCATTTCGTTTTGCTCAAGGGACATTGAGCCATTTTTACTTTCCCTCCCCCTTCCCCATCTTGATCTTATCTCCGTGACGATTTTGGCGGGTCAACTGCTCTAGGGGGTTCAGGGCGTCATAGTTGGCTCTCAGGTCGTCCGCATACAGTGCCACATACCGCCGGGTCATGGTGAGGTCTGCGTGTCCCAGCAGCTTTTGCAGACGGAACGGGTCGCCGCCAGCTTGGATATACAGTTTGGCGTAGGTGTGCCGGAACAGGTGCATAGAGGTCTTATCCACGCCTCTGCTATGATTATAATTCCAAATCGCATTCCCGAGCGAATTCAGGGTCATCTGGTTGCCATATTCCGAGACAAACAACGGGGCTGTAGGGTCGCTGATACGATGCTCCAGATACTCCTCCATGATCTTGACCAGTGCCTTAGAGAGCGGCACGATTTGCTGATTACGCGCCTTCATGTGGCGGAAAAACACTGTCCCGGCGGAAAGGTCCAAGTCTCCGATCTGCAGGTTGAGCAGCGTGGACGCACGGCAGCCGGTACCAAGCAGGAAGTTGACAATGACCCAATTACGGTATTCAGCAAAGGAGCAGGTCTTGCAGTCCGGTTCCTTCAATAGCTTCTGCAGCTCGTCGGTGGTGTAGGGTTCCTTGATCGGATCATCGGCACGCACCAGTCTGATCGGATACTTTTCCAGAAAGCCCTTTTCCATGCACCAGTACAAAAACGCACGCACCATACGGAGGTTCGTATTGATGGTAGTATCGTGGAGCTGCTGGTCCTTCATATAGAAGATATAGTCCTCCACCGTTTCCTCTGTGATGGTATGGATGGGCTGCTCCGTATCCCCCAGAAACCGAAAGAAGCTTCTGCCCTTTGCGGCGTAGAAGTCGAGTGAGCCTTGGGAGAGGTTCTTGAGCCGGTTGTACTTTTGGAACCTTTCAAAGGCCTGTTGAATGGTGGGATTTGCCTTAGCAGCGGGTCTTAAATCACGGTTACGCACGAGAGAGACTCCTCCTTTTTTCGCGAAAAATCCCTCTCGCCCGCTCAGTACTTCCAGAAAATGGAATAAAAAGAAAAGCCCAGAATCATTCGAATCAACGAACAATTCTGAGCTTTCACATGCCGCCGACGGGGGTCGAACCCGTACTCTGTCTCCAGAAAGGGATTTTAAGTCCCTCGTGTCTGCCAATTTCACCACAGCGGCGCAAACCCGGCTTACAAAGCCCTGCTGCCCTCTGGCTTGAGAGGGAGCCGGGAATAACAGGTGTGAGGAAAAATTATTACAACCACACTGCTATTCGCAATCTGGTGGTATTAACATTTTTATTAAAATCAGCGGCTTTTATGATACAATAGTTTCCCTGTTTTGTCAAGAAAAACCGCTTATTCGGTGCTGCTTACACCTTGCCGCCGTGCAGCTCGGCGTACATCCGGGAGCGGCACTCGGCCACTGCGGGGGTCATGTTGACATAGTGTTTGTGGGGGCACTCCAGACGCAGCTCGCTCTCCCAGGTCTCCTCGGTGAGCTGCTTTGCAATATAGGCCTTCTTCTCCGCAATGGAGGGCAGGTCGATAGCCAGCTCGCCGCCCAGAATATGCGGCACCAGCAGCGGACGCACAGCGGTGGGGGTAAAGGTGATGGTGCGCTCGATGGCATCCGAGTCCAGATTGACCATGGTGACCGACTTACCGGCCTCGATGACCTCGCCGTCCATGGCAATCAGGTCGCACTGTGCCTGACCGTTTTCATCGTACAGACGCCACGGCATCTTCTTGCCCGGGATGATGGCCTTGCTGGCGGAGTCCGAGCACTTCATCTTGGGGGTGTAGCTGCCGTCCGGCTTTTTCACTGCCACCAGCTTGTACACACCGCCGAATACCGGGTCCGATTTGGCCGTTACCAGCCGTTCCCCTACGCCAAAAGAATCCACCTGACCGCCCTGATCTAAAATATCGCGGATAATATATTCATCCAACGAATTGGACGCTACAATGCCGCAGTCCGGAAATCCTGCTTCATCCAGCATAACCCGTGCTTTTTTCGATAAATAAGCAATATCGCCGCTGTCAATACGCACCCCTTTAGGGCGGAAGCCTCTCGGTACAACTTCCTCATTAAAAACCTTAATGGCATTGGGAATGCCCGATTGCAGCACATTATAAGTATCCACCAACAAAGTGCAATTGTCGGGATAGGTTTTGGCATAATTGCGGAAAGCCTCTTCCTCGCTGGGGAACATCTGCACCCAACTGTGGGCCATAGTACCCAGTGCCGGAATATGCATATCTCTGTCTACAATGGTGCAGGCTGTACCAACACAACCGCCAATGTAAGCTGCTCTGGCGCCCATTACAGCACCATCTACTCCTTGCGCCCGCCGGGAGCCAAACTCCATCACAGCCCGTCCATCAGCGGCCCGCACAATGCGGTTAGCTTTAGTGGCAATCAAACACTGATGGCTGATGGTTAACAAAATCATGGTTTCCAAAAATTGCGCCTGAATAGCGGGCCCCCGTACCGTCAGCAACGGCTCGCCAGGAAAGATTGGCATACCCTCCGGTATAGCCCACACATCGCATTCAAAGTGGAAATTGGCCAGATATTCTAAAAACGTTTCGCTAAAACATTTTTTACTGCGCAAATAAGCAATATCTTCTCTGGTAAAATGCAAATTTTTGAGATACTCAATTACCTGCTCCAGCCCCGCCATAATAGCAAAGCCGCCGCCATCGGGAATTTTGCGGAAAAACATATCATAATAAGCAATTTGATCGGCCACACCATGCTCCAGATATCCATTTGCCATTGTGATTTCATAAAAATCTGCCAGTAATGTTAAGTTTGTCTTGTTACTCATTGGGATATCCTCCTTCTTAGCTCCACAGGTCTACAACGCCCTCCTGCAGAGACGCCTCCAGCCAGCACGGATTGAATACATACAACTGCGACGGGCGATGACCGCCCTTGGTCACATACTGCTCCGTTTCCAGCACTTTATCGGCAATACTGCGCCGGAAGCTGGCTCTGGATATTTTTTTGTCAACAACTGCTTCATACACATGCTGCAGCTCGGTCAGCGTAAAGAACTCCGGCACCAGCTTAAACAGCAAATCGGTATATTTTATTTTATGCCTGAATTTTTCCAAGCCATGCTCAATAATTTTAGCATGGTCAAAGGCCAAACCATGATTTTCCACAATTTCACGCTGAATGGCCACTGTAGAACCTCGGAACCACCGTGTAACACGCACCAAAGCGCTCAGTTCTTCCCTGCTGCTTTTCAGCGCCAGACGGATATACCACACATATTCCAACTGCCCGTCTACCTTATGGGTTTCCACCTTTTCAATCCGGCTGGTAAAATCAAACCAACAAGCCTCGCTGGCATCATCCCCGGCCTTCAGATTTTTATTTTTCTCGTTCACAATTGCCATATAAGATGTGCTGATAATCCGCGTGCGCGGGTCGCGGTCTACCTCGCCCCAGGTGTACAACTGACCCAAATAATCAGGCTCCAGTCCTGTTTCTTCATAAAGCTCCCTGGCAGCCGCATCCCGCAACGATTCATCAATATTTACAAAACCGCCGGGCAGCGCCCAGCAATCCTGAAACGGATGATTTCTGCGCCGAATCAGCAGTAGTTGCAAATGCCGCTTGGGTAATTGCCGGTAGGTTTCCCGCCGTCCCTTGCCAATGGTAAACACCACAATATCTGTCGCTACGGACGGCTTCTCATAAGCAGATGCATCATACTTCTGCAAAAATTCTGCTTCTGTTTCTGTCACGCCACAACCTCCTTTCGGGGTCTATACAAAATCTTTTTCCGGATCTCCGTCAGGAATGATATTCCAGCCATCATAAATGCCTTCATATTTTTCTACAAAGTCATACAGCGCGTAAGTCACTTCCAGCATGGTTTGTTGGGTCATATCATGCTTTATCAGCACCCGCAGGCCAAAATTATATTCCGGTATCCGTTCATCAAAGAAATTATCATCTAAAATTTCACAGCCATTGTCCCGCAGCCGCACCGACGCCTGTTTGCGGGAAGCGCCGTTGTTAAAATAAAACCAGTGGGTAACCTCCCGCACTTGGTTTAAATCTTCGCCCTTTTCTTCCATTAGCTTCAACATGCGACGGTTTTTGATAATCTGCATGTCCAGCAACGATGGATAAACAATATTAAAATAGAAATTCCAGGGCGCATCCTGTTCCAACAGATAGTTAAAATCATAATCGCCGAATTCAGAAGCAATTTTCCCTACCAAACCGGCTAAAAAGTCATCACTTTCCGCATAGAAGTACAACATCCGCGTGCCGCCGGTGGTAATGCTGGCTACATGCTTGGCGTGCGCTTCGTCCCGATAAACATCGGCAATACGGTCCTCAATCTCAAACAGCTTAGGCTGCTCTTCCGCCGTATAAAATCCATCTTCCGTAGGATTTTTAATGGCAATCTGAATTCCAAACAGATGATGATAAGCTAAAATGGGCGCCACTTTGGCTACTTCCAATTCTACCATAATCAAGGCCTTCTCATCATCCAGATAGGTCACGTAAGTGTCCCAATCCTCCGCCATTTTATTTACCTCTGGCAGTTCCTCTTCTTCCAGACCAGTGGTAAATTCAATAAAATCTTTATCCTCCATAAAGTGCAGACACTCCTTTTTTATTAAAAATCATATATTGTATTATTATATCCTATCTCCATGTATTTGTCATGCTTTCCGTGTGTTTTTATCTCATTTTAGCAAAAAGAGGCCGCTTTTCATATGCAGCCTCTTTGTATTTCCTATATTGCTTTTTCTGTTCTTCGCCTGAGCCTCTGCTTATCCGATTAAAAATGTGTTGGCGCAGTGATCCTTTTCGTGTTATTCTGCATCGCTATTCTGCTCTGCAATCCAGGCCGTTACTTCAGACGTAATCTGTTCCATATTGTACCCGCATTCCAATAATGTTTTTGCCAAAATCGAAATTAAAATTAAGGCAGATTGGCAAAGGTTTTCGTCGCTCTGGCCGCTGGTAACAAGCGCGAATAAATCTCCTGTAAAGGAGGCCGCCAAAGTAGAATCCATCATAGGCCGCCGGAAAAAGAGCCTATCCAATACCTCACCAACGGACAGCCCCAGCTTATCGCTCTGTTCCATCAATGCCTGATTAGTTTGGTTGAGTACCTTTGCTGTAATAATTGTCGTAGTAGCTGCTGCTTCCATGAAAATCTCCTTTCTTCATTTCTATAAATTCAGCACTGCCGCCGCAAACGGTATCCACCAACTGCAACAGTGTTCTGCTAACAGTATAACAGATTTATACCTTATAGCCATACTTTTTTGCCTAATTATTGCGCATTGCTTCAATGGGACTTAATTTCACAGCCCGATTAGCAGGATATACGCCCGCCAGCAAGCCAATCAAAATGGAGAAGACAATGGCGAATACCGCCAGCCACCAGGGGATTAGCGAAATATTCAGTGCTTCGCCGGTACCCATGTAGTCGCCCATAAAATCCCCGGATAGCTGATTAATCAAGAACGATAGCCCGTAGCTGAAAACCAGCCCTAGCAAACCGCCAAAGAAGCCAATCATCCCAGCCTCCGCTAAAAACATCAGTCGAATATCGTTAAAGGTCGCGCCAATCACCTTCATAATGGCAATTTCTTTGGTGCGCTCATAAATGGACATCACCATGGTGTTGATAATTCCAATGGCTGCCACCAAAAGAGTAATGCCGCCGATACCGCCCAGCACCATCTGAATGACTCTGGCCTGGTCTTCTACCCCCTCCAGACTGTCGGCGATAGAATATGCATTGTAACCCGAATCTTTCAATGTCTGCAAGATTGTCTTGGTATAGGTAACATCTTCAGTCATAATGGTAATCTGATTATAATCGTCCCGTTTTTTCTGCTTCTTTTGTTCACTGGTCAGCATCAATTTCTGAATTTTCTGCATCACCTCTAACGGCGCATAAGCATAATAACCGTTGGGCGCGTCTTTTTCCATAATCCCCACCACCTGCAAGGTGAGCTTCTTGGTTTTTTCTGTCTCATAATTCATAAACTCTGCTACGATTTTCTTATCATACAAGTCCAGCGTTTTGGTATACATACGGTCTTTATATTCTTCATAGGTTTCGTCCTCCGAATACCCGTCATCGTTGCTATTGGGGTCATAAAAGCCCTGTCCTACCATGCCGCCCAATACCACCACATTGTGATCGCCTGCTTGCAGCAAGCGGCCCTGCGCCGCCTGGATATTTTTCAGCGGCATGTCCTCTGGATTGATACCGTATACTTCCAACCACCCTTGCAGCTTGCCGCAGGTAGCCGTATTGGCGGAGACCTGAATCATAGGAATAACCGCCGTCACGCCTTCCATCCCTCGGAAGAATTCCAGCGTTTCATCATTGAGGACAGTGGTTTTCTCCTGCTCCTCGCCGTAGGAGTAGCTCTGATTTACTTCAATTTCATTGAGGCTGCCCCATTGCTCAAACATTTTCTGCTGGGCGCTCTGCATCCCCAGCCCCAATGACACCATGACCACAATGGAGGTTGTGCCAATCAACACGCCCAGCATGGTCAAAAAGGTGCGGCCCTTGCGGCGCATCAGATTTTTGGCCGCCATCGTTATAATATCTGTTTTAACCATCGATGAGTTCCTCTTCTGCTTTCGCTTTTCGCTTAATGCGAATTAACACAACCGCCTGCAGTAAAATGATTACACCCAACAAAATCGGCAGCCAATGCTGCTTCAGCTTATCCAAAAGCCCCGGCTCCTCTATCGGCTCCATAGGCAGGTCGGTCATATTGCCATAATCAATGGCTGCGCCGATTTCACAGCTAAATGGAATTTCCATGGATACGTTCTGATTGTCGGCGTCAATATAACTCATTTGAATACTGCCCGATAAGGCGCCTTCCATTTCTGGAATGATGGTGGCCGAATATTCATTGCTCTCGCCGGCATTAAAGGTGCCCAGATAATATACATTTTCCTCTTTGCCAGGAATATCGCCTTCCATACGCACCTTAAAGTTGGTGAGGTTTACCTTGCCCACATTCACAAACTCCATACTGAGATTCATCGGCTCGCCCACATTCCCTGCCGTAGGAATATTGCTGCTGATAATTTCAATTTTGCTTTCCTGCGTAACTGGAATATTGACATTATCGCTGCTTTCATACTTAGTGCCATCGGTAGATTCATACTTGATATTCACCGGCACAATATAGGTTTTAGCCGTAGCATTGGGGTCTACATACATGCTGATGGTTTTCAGCGCTGTTTCCTTCCCCTCAATGCGGTCAATGAAAAAGGTATTACTGCTGTCTACCGGAGAAAACACCGTGCCGCCCGACACCGTGCCGCCGCTGGACGACGTTTCCGTAGGCACATCCAATTGAATGGACACATTATTTACCGGCATACTGTTGGTGTTTTCCACAAACAAATTCAATGTAACATAGTTACCGGCTAACACTTTGCCGGGCTCTACGTTATAACGCTCAATAATCACCTTAGGCTCCTTGCCGCCTTTATTTTCCTGTAACGGCAACGGCATATTCAGCACAATTTCCTGCGGTTTTTCCAGCCCGTTATAATCAATGGTCAGCTTCATTTCATTGTTTTTGCGATCCTCATTCAGCTCCAGTTGATAATCCACCTTCACCTTCTGATTGCCCTTTACATTATAAAGCTCCTTGGGGCTGGTTAAATCCCGCACCTCAATATTCTTTTCACCGGCATTGCCTTCACTGCCGCCGCTTATATAAGTGCCTTCCAACGTAGCTACCACATTATTGGCCTTGGTATCGCTGATGTTTTTTAACGTAATCGTCGCCGTTGTTTCCTTCACACCGGCAGTCACAGCCGGATTAAAAGTCACAGTTTCCACCACAAAGGACGGATCGGATAAAGCGTATGTCACATCAATCTCAAAGCTCTGCACTGCATTAAACCGTTTTTCTCCTCTGTCTATCTGCCAATTGGAGCTGGCAATCATACAATTAATGCGATATTTAGAACCTTCCGGCAATTCTTTTGTTTCCGGATTTACCTTCATCTTAATGGTAAAGGTTTTGGTCTCTCCGCCTTTTACTTCCGTCAGCATGGTATCATACACGCCGTCCGTGCCGCCTACCACTGTAAAATGGGTCAAATCTTTCTTATCGCTTTCCTCCGTAAAACGAAATTCTGGGAACATCCCTGAACCGGTACCCATATTTTTCACCGTAATATTTACTTCAAACTCTTGCCCCACCAGCGCTTCCTCCGGTGCTTCAAGCTTTACAAAAGACCACAGCGGGTCGGTGCCGGTATTGAAAATATTTTTTTCCTGTGCGTTTTTCTGGGAAGCTGCGCTTTCCCCGTTGCCATTCTGTGCAGCAGTACTCGTTTTATTTTCGTCTGGTTTATCCTCATCCGCTGTTGTCTGATTGGTGTCAGATTGCGCCGTCGTA
>OLWA01002966.1_pt1 | contig 13840 bp, 13 predicted proteins | sample 1673251 | NCBI WGS metagenome assembly OLWA01 (sample SAMEA3178937, study PRJEB25190) | human gut metagenome | biome: human gut; feature: human-associated habitat; material: faeces | place: Austria | collected 2013
GCGTGTAGTGCGGGCGACCTTCCAGTCGCCCCTACAGCTACGCGATACACTGCGCGGTGATTGCAATACGTTATCTGCGGTCATACATACAGCTACGCGGTGAACTGCGTGGCGAGGGGTTTTGCGGTGATGTGAAGTATTAGCGTCATAAAATCCATAATTATCATAATATTGTTGTATATTTGTAAACTCAATATTACAGGATGATTGAACGCATTATAATCATAGACAGTGTTGACCCGGTAAGCTTTTATGGCATAAACAATTGCAACATGCAGCTTATCAGGAATCTTTTTCCAAAACTCCGCATGGCTGCACGCGGTCAGGTCATAAAGGTGATCGGTGACCCGGAGGAGACGGCTGTGTTTGAGAAAAAGATAAAAGAGCTTGAGGCTTATTGTGCGAAATACAACAAGCTTACCGAAGATGTCATACTCGATGTTGTGCGTGGAGAAGCGCCAAAGGAGATGAAACACGACAATGTGGTGATATTTGGCATCAACGGAAAGCCTATAGCGGCACGCAACCCTAATCAGCAGCTCCTTGTCGACTCTGTGCTTAAAAACGACCTTACATTTGCACTCGGTCCGGCCGGCACAGGAAAGACCTATGTCGCGATTGCCCTCGCCGTAAGAGCGCTGAAAAACCGCGAGGTAAGAAAAATCATTCTGTCGCGCCCCGCAGTCGAGGCAGGCGAAAAGCTTGGCTTCCTGCCAGGCGACATGAAAGATAAAATCGACCCGTATCTACAGCCGCTCTATGACGCGCTCGAAGACATGATACCGGCGGTGAAACTGAAAGAGTACATGGAGACCAATGTGATTCAGATAGCACCGCTCGCATTCATGAGAGGGCGCACACTCAACGATGCGATCATTGTGCTTGACGAGGCACAGAACACCACGACCCACCAGATAAAAATGTTTCTCACCCGCCTCGGCATGAACGCCAAGATGATAATCACCGGCGACGTGACCCAGATAGACCTGCCGCGCAGTGTCACCTCCGGTCTTGTACAGGCATTAAGGGTGTTGAAAGGTGTGCCGGGCATAGGCATGGTCGAATTTGGCAAGAAAGACATTGTGCGTCACCAGCTTGTTCAGCGCATAGTCGACGCCTATCAGAAATGGGACGACTTCAAGAAAGAGCATCCCGATGAAGCGGCAGCCGACATACGCGCCACCCTTGAGGAAGCCGAAAAAGACTGACCGGCGCCCCCTGCCACAGAATAATCAATCATAATATATATATTTTACTACAATGGCTAAAACTCTCACCAACACTGACTTTAACTTTCCGGGACAGAAAAGCGTGTACCACGGAAAAGTACGCGATGTCTATGACATCAATGACGACCTCATGGTGATGGTCGCCACCGACCGCATCTCGGCATTTGACGTAATCCTCCCCAAGGGCATCCCTTACAAGGGACAGGTGCTCAACCAGATTGCTGCAAAATTTCTTGACGCCACCGCCGACATCGTGCCCAACTGGAAGCTCGCCACTCCCGACCCGATGGTGACAGTAGGACTAAAGTGTGAAGGATTCCGCGTGGAAATGATCATACGCGGCTATCTCACCGGCAGCGCGTGGCGCGACTACAAGGCAGGCATGCGTGAGCTCTGCGGCATCAAGCTCCCCGACGGCATGAAGGAAAACGAGCGTTTCCCCGAACCGATCATCACCCCTACCACCAAGGCAGAGGCAGGACACGACGAAAACATCTCACGTGAAGAAATCATCGCCCAGGGAATCGTCAGCAAGGAAGACTACGAGACAATGGAGCGCTATACACGCGCACTCTTCAAGCGCGGCGCTGAGATCGCGGCTGAAAAGGGACTTATCCTTGTCGACACAAAATATGAATTCGGCAAGCGCGACGGCAAGGTGTATCTCATTGACGAAATCCACACCCCCGACTCGTCACGCTACTTCTATGCCGACGGCTACGAGGAGCGTTTTGCCAATGGCGAGCCGCAGAAGCAGCTTTCAAAGGAGTTTGTGCGCCAGTGGCTTATCGAGCATGATTTCATGGGCAAGGAGGGACAGCAGGTACCCGAGATGACCGATGAATACTGCGACTCTGTAAGCGACCGCTACATAGAGCTTTACGAGCATATCACCGGAGAGCCCTTTGTGAAGACCGACGACACCGACCTCAACGCTCGCATCCAAAAGAACGTGGAGGCTTACCTCGCAACCCGATAATATAAAGCCGATGGAGGTAAAAGCCGAGAAGATAAATCCGTATGACAACACGCGGAGCAAGACGGAGCAGGTAAAGGAGATGTTTGACTCCATCGCCCCCGCCTACGACTTCATGAACCGCATGATGACATTCGGCATCGACAAGCTCTGGCGCCGCAAGGCGGTCAACATGCTTCGCCGCCATCCCCACCAGCACATCCTCGATGTGGCTACAGGCACCGGCGATCTCGCCCTGCTGCTAAACCGCAAGCTGCGTCCCGGCCGACTTACAGGCATCGACCTGAGCGAAGGAATGATAGCCATCGCACAGCAGAAAGCCGAGGCGGCGGGAGCCGGCGACTCCGTGAGGTTCATGACAGGCGACTGCCTTGACCTGCCGTTTGCCCCGGAGGTGTTTGATTGCATCACTGTCGCCTACGGTGTCCGCAACTTCGAGCATCTCGATGCCGGCTACCGGGAGATGTACCGTGTGCTTCAGCGCGGCGGCGTGCTATGTGTCATCGAGCTGTCGGTCCCTACCTCAAAGCTTATACGTCCACTGTACAATCTATACACGCATCATGTGATACCGCTTGTAGGCAAAGCGGTGTCACACGACGTGCGTGCCTACAGCTACCTGCCGGAAAGCATAGCCGCCGTGCCTCAGGGCGACGAGATGCTCCAGCTTATGCGTGATGCAGGATTCCGCGACTGCCGGTTCAAGCGGCTGACATTCGGCACCTGCACCATATACATCGGAATAAAATAACATAATCAAAACACTGCAAAAACGGAATAAGTAAATTACTCATGTCACACAATCACCCGCTAAAATCCGCATTAATTGCGCTTCTTGTGTCGGTGTCAGCCCCCGGCTTTGTCGCCGCGCAATCCATGCTCAGCCCTGACCGCTCATTGCTCGACCTCATAAACCATAATGACCCTGACATCACAGAAGAAGAGATTGCGGAGGAGATTGCCAATGACCCGTTTTCAGCGTTTTTGACCGACACCCTGGAGACAGACGAAGGTGTCGACACCGTCGCCCTGATAGGACCGGTGAGACTTCCGTCTATAGCATTCATGCCGGTTGTCTTTGACCGCATCGAATATGTCGACAGCATAGACTTCCTTGACCCGACTCCGCTTGTAGCCGACAGCATATTCAACTGGATAAAAATCGAGGACTACCGCTCGCGCCGCTACCGCGACCTGAAACAGAGCTACATGATAAACAATCCGGCGGCAGTGCGTTACAATATCAACACCCTCCCCTCTCCGCCCAAGAAATATGTCGCCACCGTCGACCCGCAGCAGTCAACCATTACAATCGAGGAAGACATCGTGACGACACCTGCACAGGCTCCTATCGTGTCGGAAGTGACCCTTCTTGACGTGAGCCGCCGCAACTGGCTCCATGACTTCAGCGCAAGCCTCCAGTTTTCACAGGCCTACATAAGCCCCAACTGGTATCAGGGAGGCAACAACAATGTCAACATGATCGGTAACGTGAGATGGAACGTGAAGCTTAACAACAAGTTTCACCCCAACCTCATAGCCGAGGCAACCACCCAGTACAAACTCGCCATGGCAAGCGCCCCGCAGGACGAGGTGCACAACTACACCATCAGCGAGGACCTGTTTCAGTTCAACGGCACCCTGGGACTAAAGGCGTTCAACAACTGGTACTACTCCCTCAACGGAATGTTCAAGACCCAGTTTCTTAACAGCTATCCGCCCAATTCCAATGATATGAAGGCGGCGTTTCTCTCGCCGGGAGAGTTAAACCTCGGTCTCGGTATGACCTACAACCACACCAACCCGACAAAGAAATTCAAGGTCGAAGTGTCGATAGCGCCACTCTCCTACAACCTTAAAATGTCGACCAGCAACCGCATCCCCGTCACCAATTTCGGCATCACCGAGGGACGCCACTCCATAAGCGAGGTCGGTAGCAATGCTGAGGTAAAACTCGCGTGGGACATCGTGTGGAACATCTCTTATATCTCGCGCCTCTTTGTCTTCACCGACTATGACTACGTGCAGGGCGACTGGGAAAACACCATCAATTTTTCAATCAACCGCTACCTGTCGACACAGATGTATGTACACCTGCGCTACGACTCAAGCATGGCGGCGATTGAAGGCACGCGATGGCATAAATGGCAGTTGAAAGAGATACTCAGCTTCGGACTCCAATACAGATTCAAGACCATCTAACCGGTAACACCAAAAAAAATGCGACATCATCTCCTCCTCATGCTTATCGCGCTGACATGCGCGACATCAGCGTCAGCCACCGACAGGCTGCCTATACGCGACTATGACCGCGAAGTTGTGAAAACGCGTCTCGCCACAATGCCACTCCACTCGATTGAAGGCATCTGGCAGTTTACCACCGACGGCGCTCTTATAGTGATCGAGCGTGACAACGCCGCGGCGCCAGCAACCGATGCCCTCACCTCTTACCGCATGGTAATCATACACTCTCCTGCAAGATCAGTGCTTCCCGGCACAGTGATGGGACACCTGTCACCGACCGCCAAACGAGGCAAATATTCAGCCATGATATACACCGACAGCGACGGAGGCAGCCGGCTGCTCAAGCCCAAAAAGTTCACACTGACCCTCAGCGACGACAGCCACCTCAGCTTCCATAAACACGGCATAAAAATCAAAGTGAGATTCTGGCGTCTGCTACCCTACATATCACGCCTCGGCATCTATACCCGCGAAGACAATCCGCGCGACCTCGACGGCTGTGTAAGAGTGTATCCGATGCCTACGAGCGGACCTGTCGAACCGATATATCTGTAGAACACCATGAGACTTTTTATACTGTTCATAGCCCTGTCGTGCAGCGTGATACAACTGACAGCCGACACGAAGACCACACGCCGCAACCTGAAAGCCACAGCAACCGACAGCCGTCAGGTCGACGCGTCGGCGCTCACCCCGGCAGCCGACAGTATCTCTATCAGCGACTACGACAAGCCCCTCCGCTCAACAACCGAAACGATATTTGTCACCAACCGATGCTCCACGGCGACAGGCTTGATAAGCATCACAATCACTTATCTCTCGGTCAATGGCGAGATGCTTCACAAGCGCACAGTCAATCTGCCCTGTTCAGTCCCGCCGGGCGAGACACGCCAGGTGTCGTTCAGGGCATGGGACCGCCAGCAAGCCTATTACCACCATTCAACCCGCGTGACCCCGCGTTCACCCAAAGCCATACCATATAAAACAGAAATCACCGTCAACGGCGCTGTTTTCCAATAGCCGCTGACGGTGAAAAAAACTCTGTAGCCCGAAGGCGTGAATCAGAAAATCCAGCCTCCGCTTTCCCTTATCTCCACTTCCTCTTCACCCTTGCCGTGACAGCGGCGGCAGATTCCGGGATGCGCCGAACACTTCCTGCACATTGACGGGTCAATAAAACCGTCACCGTCACAGAAAGGACAAAGACCGGTGCCGTCACACGATGTACAGGTAATCGAACCGTCACCACCGCCAAACAGTGCGCCGAGCATGCTTCCCAATCCATCGGTAGCCACACGGTTAGGGTCAACCTGAGTGTTGGTATTGTCAATGGCTATGATTTTCTCGGCAAGCACAGGATTGTCGGAGGTCATGTCAAGTATCGTCACCTGAATTTTCAGGTCAAGGTCGTCGTTCACCTTGCTGTTCATGGAAAGACCCGCCCACTGGTAAGGGAGGGCAAACGCGACATTACCGCTATAGGACGACGATGACGGGGCAAATGCATAGACCGCGTTGCAAGAGCCGCTGCGGTCAGCCATCATCGAGCCGTTGACTATCGGCTCCACCATGCAGAAAAGCCTCTTGCCGGCAAACCCCTCGACAGAAACATTGACAAAACCTTTCATGCACATTCCGGTCTGGTCAAAAATAAGATTGTCACCGAAACGGAAAAAAGGTTCGTTAAGACCTACATTATCTATAACTGCCGAATTAACCGACACTGTAGCCGGGCGACCGGCAGTCCACGACAGCAAAAGCATTGCCGCCGCTACCAATATGCGCAAATGTCTTGTGTACATCTCCCGAAAAAATTAAAATTCGTTTTTCTCAAATTTAATCACATAGTTGAAATTAGAGTCGACATAGCCTTTGTTGTCATAGCGGCTGTAACCGTTTATAAACGGATTGTACAAGGCATCAATCTGCAAGTCACACGTGGCAGGGTCGAGCATCCACCAGTTTCTCACCGTGTCGAAACCGTGCTGTATATACAACTTGCCGTCATGCATCCCTACAGGCGTATCCCAATCCAACGGCAAATCCGTGCGGAACCAAGCCTTCTTATTAAAGTTGCGGTCGACAAGGCAATAGTGATCTCGCATGCCTTCATAGCCATAGCCCACAATTGCGTATCCATTGAAAAACGGGGAGATATAATTTTCATTTCCATCCTTCGCATAGACATTAATCGGGCCTCTTACTTTTTTACCGTTTTTATCGATAAAATATGCCTCATTGTTTTTTGTGAGTACACGCGCGAAACCCGAATTAAAATTAGAAGGCATTATAGAGAACGACGCCGGAATCGCCTCACGCCCGGTCTTGTCGATGAATCCCCACTTGCCGTCGGCAAAGAATTTAGCCATGCCGTCACTGAAATCGGCAACCGCCATATACCGCGGCTTAATCACTACATTTCCGGCAGCATTGCGGAAGCCCCAGAGTACAGTGCGCGCCGTTGCATCCCAAGCGGGAAATGCGATTAGCCCCTCTTTTTCCTCTCTCACCGCCGCCGACACGAGTGCATCAAAATTCACATCGCCGGCAGTAGGGATGTTCACTGTCAGATTTTCAAGCACATAATTGCCGTCAGTGTCGATAAATTTAACCGATTTAGGACTACCGAGACCGTTGTCAATTCCTATTGCCGCAATGCCGTTGACAAAATAAGGCGACGCCATTCTGGTATTGAACTCCTTGACCGTGTTGCCGCGCTTGTCACGAATCCTGACATTTCGTTCGTTTTCCCATATATCCGGCGTCTCCAGCACGCGTCCGTTGCAGAAGCGCGGCATATTCGCGGCATCACTCACATGGACTTTTGAGTCAAACAGCTTCTCGCCACGCTCATTGATGTAAAACGACACTGACTTGCCGTCATAATAATGAACATATGCCACGCCGTCATAGAAATCGGAGAAACTTGGCATGTCATCGTCAATTACAAGATGGATGGTCGACGAAGTCTCCTTAGGTTGATGAAAAGCGCCTCTGAGATGCCGGAAAGGAATTCCGAAAGTTGCGGCATGCACTGCGGCAAGACCCTCGGGGGTGTCAAGATCATCTTCAGCAGGCATAGCCGACGATTCGCGCCAGCTCGAAGTCTCCTTGACATCACTTTTCTTATAAGACGTGCCGGAAGTGGCATCGTCTGACACCCTGTCACCGACAGAGCGCCCTACGCCATCCCGGTTAGAAGAGCTGTTTTCCTGCGACAATCCGGGAACGCCTGTCGCTTCCATGAGTTTTTCTTTTCCTTTTTTGAGCTTTTCTTCAGCTCTCGCTTTCAATTTGCTGAACTGGGCGTCTGCCGGAGCAGGAGCAGCAATAATCAACGCACACGCGATGATTAGAACTCTTGACAATTTCATGAGTTTCAGGTTTATTATCCATGTCCCTGATTCCCTACCGGGACAAAACAAAAAAACATGAAGCGCGGGAATCCCACCGATGCATGTTCATCGCCCATGATACCGCGTCACCTCACGCCCATTGAGATAAAAGAATATGCGACATCAAAAGAAGCGGGAACAATAACACACGATAGCGCCTCTCTAAAACTTTACTACAATAAAAAATACATATGTAGCTGCAAAGTTAATACATTCCCTCGTTTTTTTAAGCACAACGCCCGGGTTCACATTATTTAACATATCGGACGACAATGTTATTGTAATGCTTACAATAAGGCAGTTATGGTTATTGTTAAATGTACAATAACTTTTATTCCGTCAAAACAATGCTTTATAACATATAATTTAGCATTGTATTTACAGAAAGCAGTATTATATTTGCAATGTCAAAAACACTTTTACAGAAAACGCCGTGCAAACAGAGCTATCCTATCCACCACTGGCAAACAATCATATCTCGGTCGACTGTGTAGTCATCGGATTTGATGGCGAGCAACTGAAACTGTTGCTCGTCAACCGCCATGGCGTGGAAGACGGCAAAGCCTACCACGACCTGAAGCTTCCCGGCAGCCTCATCTATCAGGACGAGGATCTTGACGGGGCGGCAAAAAGAGTGTTGCGAGAGCTGACCGGGCTTAAATCGGTAAACCTCATGCAATTCAAGGCATTCGGTTCAAAAGACAGGACACGTGACCCGCGTGACATACACTGGCTCGAACGCGCCCAGAAGGCTCACGTAGAGCGTATCGTCACCATAGCCTATCTCGCGCTGGTGAAAATCGACAAAGCGCTTGACAAGGCGCTTGACGAGCATCAGGCAAGATGGGTTGCCATCCCCGCCATTCCCGACCTTGCCTTTGACCACAATCTTATAGTCACAGAGGCTATTGACTACATCAGGAGGATAATCGACATAAACCCGGCGATAATGTTTGACCTGCTTCAGAAAAAGTTTACGGCGACCCAGCTGCGCACACTATATGAAGTCATATATGACCGCGCGATTGACGTAAGGAACTTTCACAAGAAAATAGCGATGATGGACTACGTAATCCCGCTTGACGAGCGCGAGACCGGAGTCGCTCACAGGGCGGCGAGATATTATAAATTTGACCGCAAGATATATAATCAACACCGAAGATAATTAACTAATCAATAAAGCAAATATAACGCAATGTATCTATTAGGCTACGACATAGGCAGTTCGTCGGTAAAGGCGAGTCTCGTCAATGCAGAGACAGGCAAGTGTGTATCTACCGCATTCTACCCCAAGGTAGAGGCCGAGATTATCTCTCACAAGCAAGGCTGGGCGGAACAGCGCCCCGACCAGTGGTGGGGACACTTGAAGCAGTCGACTGAAGCAATCCTCAAAGAGTCGGGCGTTGACCCCAAGGACATCAAGGCGATAGGCATCTCCTACCAGATGCACGGTCTCGTATGTATCGACAAAGAGCGCAATGTGCTCCGTCCGGCGATCATCTGGTGTGACTCTCGCGGCGTGCCTTATGGAGAAAAGGCGTTCAAGGAACTTGGAGAGGAGCAGTGTCTGAGCCACATCCTCAACTCGCCCGGCAACTTCACCGCAACGAAGCTTGCATGGGTTAAGGAGCATGAGCCTGAATTATTTGAGAAGATTGACAAGATACTCCTTCCCGGCGACTATATCGCCATGCGCCTCACTGACCGTGTCTGCACTACCATTTCCGGTCTTTCCGAAGCAATGCTCTGGGACTTCAAGACAGGCGACGTAGCCGACTTCCTTCTGGAATATCTCGGATTCAGCCGTGACATCATCCCTGAAATCGTGCCTACTTTCGCCAACCAGGGCACAGTTACGGCAGAAGCGGCTGCAGAACTCGGTCTTGCCGAAGGCATCCCCGTCACCTACCGTGCCGGCGACCAGCCCAACAACGCCCTTTCGCTCAATGTGTTCAACCCCGGTGAAATAGCATCGACAGCAGGCACATCAGGTGTAGTGTACGGAGTCAACGGCGAGGTAAACTATGACACAAAGTCACGTGTCAACACATTTGCCCACGTCAACCACACCCCCGACCAGACCCGCCTCGGCATCATGGCATGTATCAGCGGAACAGGTATCCTCAACTCGTGGATGAAGCGCAATGTGGCACCGGAAGGCATAAGCTATGCCGAAATGAACGACCTTGCAGCCAAGGCGCCTATCGGTAGCGAAGGTGTGTCGATACTGCCGTTTGGCAACGGAGCGGAGCGAGTGCTTCAGAACCGCGAAATCGGCAGCTCAATCCACGGCGTAAACTTCATCCGCCACGGCAAGCATCATCTTGTGCGCGCCGCCCAGGAAGGCATCGTGTTCTCGTTCCAGTATGGCATCGAAATCATGGAGCGCCTCGGAATGGAAGTAAAGAAAATCCACGCAGGTCACGCCAACATGTTCCTCAGCCCGCTATTCCGCGAGACCCTCGCAGGCATCAGCGGCGCCACCATCGAGCTATATGACACCGACGGCTCTGTAGGAGCAGCCAAGGGCGCCGGAATAGGCGCGGGCATCTATGCCGACAACAACGAGGCATTTGCCACTCTCGACCGCATAGAGGTAATCGAGCCTGTAGCTGCTGACCGTCAGGCATATGTAGACGCCTACAACCTATGGAAAGAGCGTCTTGAAATGCACCTGCACTAAATCGACTTACATAAACAATTTTATATATTAACTTAATAAACAATAGACAAAATGGCAACTAAAGAGTATTTTCCCGGTATCGGCAAAATCAAGTTTGAAGGCAAGGAAAGCAAGAATCCAATGGCTTTCCACTACTATGACCCTGAAAAGGTAGTTCTCGGAAAGAAGATGAAAGACTGGTTAAAATTCGCTATGGCATGGTGGCACACACTTTGCGCAGAAGGCGGTGACCAGTTTGGCGGCACAACCAAGCAGTTCCCCTGGAACGAAGGCAACGACGCTGTAGCAATCGCAAAGCAGAAAGTTGACGCAGGCTTCGAGTTCATGCAGAAGATGGGCATCGAGTATTTCTGCTTCCACGATGTAGACCTCGTAAGCGAAGGCAACTCAATCGAGGAGTATGAGCACAACCTCAAGGAAGTCGTTGATTATCTGAAGGTAAAGATGGCAGAAACCGGCATCAAGAACCTCTGGGGAACAGCCAATGTGTTCAGCCATGCACGCTACATGAACGGTGCAGCCACCAACCCCGACTTTGACGTTGTTGCACGCGCTGCCGTTCAGATCAAGAACGCTATCGACGCTACTATCGCTCTCGGTGGTACCAACTACGTGTTCTGGGGTGGTCGCGAAGGCTACATGTCACTTCTCAACACTGACCAGAAGCGCGAGAAGGACCACCTCGCAATGATGCTCCGTCTTGCTCGTGACTACGCTCGTTCAAAAGGCTTCACCGGCACATTCCTTATCGAGCCGAAGCCCATGGAACCCTCTAAGCACCAGTATGACGTTGACACCGAGACTGTAATCGGCTTCCTCAAGGCTCACGGTCTTGACCAGGACTTCAAGGTAAACATCGAGGTAAACCACGCTACCCTCGCAGGTCACACCTTCGAGCACGAGCTTGCAGTAGCTGTTGACAACAACATGCTCGGCTCTATCGACGCTAACCGCGGTGACTACCAGAACGGCTGGGATACCGACCAGTTCCCCATCGACAACTACGAGCTTACTCAGGCAATGATGCAGATTATCCGCAACGGCGGACTCGGAAACGGCGGTACCAACTTCGACGCCAAGACCCGTCGTAACTCTACCGACCTTGAGGACATCTTCATCGCCCACATCTCAGGTATGGATGCTATGGCACGCGCTCTCGAAAACGCTGCCGCTATCCTCGAAGAGTCACCCTACAAGCAGATGCTTGCTGACCGCTACGCTTCTTTTGACGGCGGAAAGGGTAAGGACTTTGAAAACGGAGCCCTCAACCTTGAGCAGGTTTACGAATATGCAAAGGCCAACGGCGAGCCCAAGCAGACAAGCGGCAAGCAGGAGCTTTATGAGGCTATCGTAGCTCTCTACAGCTGCTAAACCACTCTCAGCGGCTACTTAGTTAACCAAACGTTCTCACTATGACGAAGCCCGCAATCAGGGCTTTGTCATAGTGTCGTATTATCACTTTACTAACAAATATCATGAACATGGAATACCCTGAAAAAGGAAGCAAAGCCTATCTCTTTTCAATCGTGCTGGTGGCGGTGCTCGGCGGACTTCTGTTCGGCTACGACACAGCTGTAATCTCAGGTGCGGAAAAAGGGCTACAGGCATTTTTCTTAGGAGCCAAGGATTTCGTATACACTGATGTAATCCACGGCATCACCTCATCAAGCGCGCTGCTTGGCTGTATATTGGGAAGTGCCATCTCCGGCATATGCGCGACACGCCTCGGAAGAAAAAAGTCACTCATTCTTGCAGGTATCTTCTTCTTCCTCTCGGCTCTCGGCTCCTACTATCCCGAATTTCTCTTCTTCGAGAAAGGCAAACCGACAATGAGCCTTCTCTATGTATTTAATCTCTACCGCATACTCGGCGGTATCGGCGTGGGACTTGCCTCTGCAATCTGCCCGATGTACATCGCCGAGGTAGCTCCCTCCGACATACGCGGCACCCTGGTTTCATGGAACCAGTTTGCCATCATCTTCGGTCAGCTCGTCGTATATTTCGTCAACTTCCTCATCCTCGGTGACCACACCAATCCTATCATCGAGAAAACAGCTGAAAACATCTATATCGTAGTTTCCGGCTCCGACTCATGGACTATCATGACCGGATGGCGCTACATGTTTGGCAGCGAGGCATTTGTAGCCGGCGCGTTCACTCTGCTTGTATGTCTTGTGCCGGAGTCTCCGCGTTATCTTGCCCTCGTCGGCAAAGACGACACAGCTCTCGGCGTGCTCGCCCGCATCAACGGCATCAAGAAAGCCCGCGAGATTCTCAACGAAATCAAGTCGACCGTCGATGTCAAGAGCGAACGCCTCTTCTCATTCGGCATCATGGTAATCTTCGTCGGCATCATGCTCTCAGTATTCCAGCAGGCTGTCGGCATCAACGCCGTGCTTTACTACGCACCGCGCATATTCGAGTCGATGAACATGGGCAACCCGATGGTGCAGACAATCATCATGGGTATCGTAAACATCAGCTTCACCCTTGTAGCAATCTTTACCGTGGAGAAGCTCGGTCGCAAGCCGCTCCTTATCTGGGGCTCGATCGGCATGGCGATCGGCGCATTCGGCGTTGCCGTGTCCAATCTTGTTGACGGCGTGGCTCCCATCATCCCCGTCATCAGCATCATGGTTTACTCGGCATCGTTCATGTTCTCATGGGGCCCGATATGCTGGGTGCTTATCGCAGAGATTTTCCCCAACACGATCCGTGGTGCGGCTGTCGCTATCGCAGTTGCGTTCCAGTGGATATTCAACTTCATTGTATCAAGCACATTTGTGCCCATGTACAACATGGAGCTTGGAGAAATGGGCGACCGCTTCGGCCACATGTTTGCCTATGCGCTTTACGGCGTGATATGTATCGTTGCAGCAATATTTGTCTACAAGCTCGTGCCTGAGACAAAGGGCAAGACTCTTGAAGACATGACCGCCCTCTGGCGCAACCGCAGCAAAAAATAAACTATTCCATCATTCCCACTCAAAGGTGTATCGGCAGCCCCGATACACCTTTTTTTATCCCCATGACACGCCCCGGATGCCGTATAGCAGCAAGAGCTATATAATCGCATATCTGAAAACCCATTTACCGCACATAAAAATCCGCACACCAATCACCTAACCCCATGCACAGCAATAATACACAGCAATAATCTGATAATCTGATATTTTTTATTGTAAAAATTTGCAAATTCATACTCAAAACAATATATTTGCGAAAAACCAACTTATCACATCATGAAAACGCCTCTCCTCTCTTCCAGACACAACCACCGTTACCCTTACGGACTGACGTTTGCCGACGCGGG
>OLWA01002969.1_pt1 | contig 13833 bp, 12 predicted proteins | sample 1673251 | NCBI WGS metagenome assembly OLWA01 (sample SAMEA3178937, study PRJEB25190) | human gut metagenome | biome: human gut; feature: human-associated habitat; material: faeces | place: Austria | collected 2013
TTGTAGATACTTGGCTCAGTAGAGCCATTGAGCAAGAAGCCCCCACTTCAAAATCCAAGATTTAAGTGGTGGGAGCATGTCACCAAACTTTGCAGTAAATTTGACTGTGATATGGATCTGCAGAGCGGTAAATATTATGTAGATGCAAAATCTATCATGGGAATTTTCAGCCTGGACTTAAGCAAGCCGCTGATCCTGAATGCAGGTACGGAGGATGAGCAGAAAATAAAAGAAACATTTGCAGATTTTATCGGAGAGGAATAAGGAATAATCATGACACGAATTTTGAAAGAGAGAGCATTTTCCGGCACCACAGATCCGGAAGTTCAGCCATGGGAGACAGAACACCGCAAGGTTGCACGCCGTGCGGCAGCAGAAGGAATCGTCCTTCTTAAGAACGAAGACAATCTTCTTCCCCTGAAAGCCGGAAGCAACGTTGCACTTTATGGTGCAGGCGCAGGAAGGACCATCAAAGGCGGAACAGGTTCCGGAGATGTCAATGAACGTGAAAATGTTTCCGTTTTCCAGGGAATCAAAAACGCCGGATTTCAGGTGACAACAGAAGACTGGATCGCAAGTTACGACAAGATCTACGAGAATGCACGCCAGGAATGGAAGAGAAGTATCCTTTCAAAAACAGGTGAAGGCGCGGACACCATGGATTTCTTTTCTGTATACAGCACCACTCCATTCAAAATGCCGGCAGGAGATCAGGTACAGAAACCAGCTGAGGACGCAGACACAGCAATCTATGTCCTGAGCCGGATTGCAGGAGAAGGTTCCGACCGTACCGCTGACAAGGGCGATTATTATCTGAGCGACGATGAATACCAGATACTTGCAGACATCTGCGCATATTACAAAAATGTCATTGTTCTGATCAATGCAGGCGCACAGGTGGATCTTTCCTTCATGGATGAATTCGAGAACATCAAAGCACTTCTGGTGATCGTACAGCCTGGCATGGAAGGCGGAAATGCAGTTGCCGACATCCTTTCCGGCAAGGTAAATCCATCCGGCAAACTTGCAGATACCTGGGCATATGAATATGAGGATTATCCGAATTCTGAGAAGTTTTCACATAATAACGGAAATGTAGAGACTGAGCTTTACGAAGAAGGAATTTATGTAGGATACCGTTATTTCGATACCTTTGAAGTTCCGGTCCGCTATGGCTTCGGATATGGACTTTCCTATACAGACTTTGAGATAAGCAACTACCGTCTGGTAAAAATATCCGCTGAAAAGATCAGCATTTCAGCATCTGTAAAGAACACAGGCAAAGTGTCTGGCAAAGAAGTCGTACAGGTCTATGCATCCCTGCCGGGAGGCACTCTGGAAAAAGAAGCACACCGTCTGGCAGCTTACGCCAAGACTGCCGAACTGAAACCTGGCGAAACAGAAGAAGTCACCATGGAAGTGACAGTAGATGCACTGACTTCCTACGATGAAGAGAGCGCAGCATGGATCCTGGAAAAAGGCTTCTACGGCATCTGGATCGGAAACAGCCTTGCCAGCGCGAAACTCTGTGGAGGCATGAAACTGGATGCCACAGTGACGAAACGTCAGGTCAAAAACCTCTTCCCATTGAAACAGGATCTGGAAGAAATCGTACAGGAACCATCCAGAACAGAAAAACGCACAGAAACAGCAGAGAAACTTGCCGGAGAGCAGGCGATGACCGTTCTGGAACTTCATGCGGCAGACATTACGACAGAGACTGTAGAATATAAGAAAAATGCCGACCTCTATGAGAGAGAGGCGATGGATTTCGTAAATACCCTGACAGAAGAAGAACTGATCGATCTGGCAGCCGGAGACCCGGGCAAAGCACAGGGGGGAAACCTTGGGGCAGCAGGCATTTCTGTTCCGGGTTCTGCAGGAGAGACACACCGCTGTGCAGTAGATAAAGGACTTGCAAGCATCGTCCTTGCAGACGGACCGGCAGGACTTCGACTGATGAAATATTATCATGTCAATGAAGGCAGCATTGTTAGCATGCCGTTCGAATTCAGTCTGGAAGGTGGATTATTCTATGATGATTCCAGAGAACTTCCGGGAGAAAGATATTATCAGTACTGTACAGCGATTCCGGTAGGAACTCTGCTTGCACAGACCTGGAACCAGGAACTGATCCGCGAAGTCGGAGCAATGATCGGAACCGAGATGGAGCACTTCGGCGTGACACTCTGGCTGGCACCGGGAATGAACATCCACAGAAATCCGCTCTGTGGAAGAAACTTCGAGTACTACTCAGAGGACCCATATGTATCCGGAACGATCGCAGCAGCTATGACAGAGGGCGTGCAGTCCAATTATGGATGTGGAACAACGATCAAACATTTTGCATGCAACAATCAGGAAGACAACCGTATGGGATCAGACAGCGTTGTATCTGAGCGTGCACTTCGCGAGGTTTATCTGAAAGGATTCGAGATCGCGATCAGACAGGCACAGCCGATGTCCATCATGACCAGCTACAACCTGATCAATGGTGTTCATGCAGCAAACAACTATGATCTCTGCACAGAGTCCGCAAGAAATGAATGGGGATTCAAAGGTGCGATCATGACAGACTGGACGACTACAGAACAGGGAGATAACTGTACAGCATCCGGCTGCATGAGAGCAGGAAACGACCTGGTAATGCCAGGATGCTTCGGAGACCACGATAATATGCACAAAGAACTGGCAGAGGGAACTCTTAAGATCGAAGATCTGAAAGCGTGTATCGCACGACTGGTGAGTGTGATCTGGAAATCTAACCAGTATCAGCAGTAAAACGAATAAATGAGACAGAAACGGGACAGCAGCAGCGAAAGTTATGTGCTGTCCTGTTTTTTTGCATTGCATATCGAGAAAGTATCAATGGCGCGTCTGTTGACAGCAGTCAATATTTTTGTTTACAGATTCAGAAGTTCAGTATATGATAGGAAATCAATAAAAAAGTTATGAATGGATTTTTGTGATGAACGAGAAGATAAATGGAGGGATCATGGATAATAGAAATTATACAGAACTGTATGCAGCATTACAGAAAGAAACTACAATACTGACCGCACAGATCCGCGCGCTTTACCGGGAACTGGACCGGAAATTTCATCTTCGCGGAGCCCAGATTCCAATCACATTCGGATTCGAAACAGACACTCTGGGTTCTTATACAAGAGCAGGCCATCATGAAAAAGAACACTTTCATTTTTCTCTTCTCTTCGTAGGATACGGGGTAAAAAATCCTCTTACAAAAGAAGACCGCATGGATCTCTACAGACACGAATATGCCCACTACATGGAACATCATATCACGATCCCACGTGAATATCAGTGGCAGCCAGGACTTCACGGAAGTGCATGGAAATACTGCTGTTCTTTGGTAGGAGCCGCGCCGACACCTTACTACAAGGCTGGGGAAGCTCTGATGAAACATGACTACGAAAAGAAACTCAAAAGCCCGATCCACGATAAGACTGTGGCAATCCGTGACACATACCGGAGGCAGCAGGAACACAAAAGCAGTCAGGCAAGTATCGTGAAATATGAAGTGGGAGAAAGAATCATACACCCGAAATTCGGAGAAGGATGTATCGAAAAAATCGAACAGGGAACAGGCTCTGTGACTCTTCATATCCGATTTGGAGAAGAACTCAAAGTCATTGACCATAAATGGCTTCTCAGAACAAAATACCGGAAAAAAGAATAGAAAAATATAAAATTTCACAGATGGTTTCTGATGCATCATGTTATAATGAAAGAAAAAATTATGTGAATGATGAAATGAGAAAAAAGATATGAGTCGTTTAATTTTTCATATAGATGTAAACAGTGCATTTCTTTCATGGGAATCGGCACGAAGAGTAAAAGAAGGTCTTCCAGATCTGAGAAACATTCCAGCCTGCATCGGAGGCGACCCGAAGAAGCGTACGGGAATCGTAGTAGCGAAATCAATTCCGGCAAAGAAATACGGGATCCAGACAGGAGAACCGATGGCTATGGCACTTCGGAAATGCCCGGATCTCGTGATCGTACAGAGTGATTTTGAGCTCTATGTGAAATGCTCCAGAGCGTTTAAAGAGATCTGTGCTTCCTATACACCGATCATGGAATCTTTTTCCATCGATGAAGTTTTTCTTGATATGACAGGAATGTCCCTGCTTTATCCGGACCTGATCGCAGCCGCCCATGAGATCAAAGACAGGATACACAGAGAACTGGGATTTACCGTAAATGTGGGCATATCCACCAACAAACTGCTGGCAAAAATGGCCTCCGATTTTGAAAAACCAGATAAAGTCCACACCCTTTTTCCAGATGAAATCGAGACAAAAATGTGGCCGCTTCCCATCAGAAACCTGCTCTTTCTTGGGAAAGCATCTGAGAAGAAACTGAACGAAATCGGCATCCATACAATCGGTGATCTTGCCCGTGCAAACGAGACCGATATCCAGGCATTACTGGGCAGTAAAAATGGTCATCAGCTTCATCAGTATGCACTCGGAATCGATGATTCCCCAGTTAAAGAACAGGCAGATGCGGCAAAAGGATTCAGTGCAGAAACCACCTTCAATGAAGATATTACTTCACTGGAGCAGGTCTTCCCGATTCTTCTGGAACAGTGTGACATCGTAGCAACAAGAATGCGCAGACAGCAGAAAAAATGCCTGTCCGTAGCTGTCACTTTCCGTACCCTGGACTTCAAAAAGAAATCCCACCAGGCAACCTTCCAGAGCGCAACAGATGTGACAGACGAGATCTACAAACAGGCCAAAAAACTATTCCGCGAATTCTGGAAAGGGGAACCACTCCGACTGATCGGCGTAGCACTCACGAATCTTTCCGATGACGAATACGAACAGTTATCTCTGTTTGAAAACACCGAAAACAAAGAACGTCACAGGAAACTGGATGCCGCACTCGACACGATCCGGCAGAAATACGGCAATGACAAGATCACCCGCGCGAGCATTATGAACAGCAACTCCGGCATCGCGCGAAAAGCCCGCGCACAGATGCAGAACGAACTCGAGACAAGACGCGGAAAACAAGCGAAGAAAGGCACAGACAATGGAAATATTTGACATCATAGATAAAGAAGGAAACCCAACAGGCAGGACAGTAACCCGTGAGAAAGCGCACGCAGAAGGCATCCCTCACCGAACCGCCCACATCTGGATCATCCGCCAAAAAGACAACAGGATCCAGGTCTTACTCCAGAAACGTTCCCAAAACAAAGACTCCTTCCCCGGCAAATTCGACACCTCCTCCGCAGGTCATATCCAGGCCGGCGATGAGCCCCTGGAATCCGCAATCCGCGAACTCCACGAAGAACTCGGCATCCAGGCCACCCCAGCCCAGCTCCAATTTGCCGGAACCTTCCCCATCTCCTTCGCAAAAGAATTCCACGGCAAACTGTTCCGCGACGAAGAACTGGCCTTCGTCTACATCTACAGCCAGCCGGTAGACATCAACACCCTGGTCTTGCAGAAAGAAGAAGTAGAATCCGTAGAATGGTTCGACCTCGAAGATACCTACAGAGAATGCCAGAAATCCAGAGACAGATTCTGCGTTCCGGGCGGCGGGTTTGAGGTGGTGCGGAAATTTTTGAGAGAAAAGCAGGTGTAAAAAATGCAGATCAGTTTATTACTAATGGAAGAAATTATAAAGCTTTTTGTGATCATGTTTATGGGATATGTGGTTGTAAAAGCAGGACTTATGAAGTCCTCGGAGAGCAAAAGCGTGTCCGTGATCATGGTTTATCTGGTCATTCCGTGTGTGATTCTGAATGCCTTTCAGGTAGAATACACACCCGATGTTCAGAAAGGACTGCTTCTGGCATGCGCGGCAGCAGTCGCAGTACATATCCTGTTTCTGCTCCTCACCGCAATCTTAAAAAAGCCCCTCCATCTGGACGTGATCGAACGCGCAACGATCATCTATTCAAATGCAGGAATCCTTGTAATCCCGCTGGTACAGGAATTACTCGGTCAGGAATACGTCATTTACTCCAGCGCCTACATCGCCGTTCAGCTTATCCTGATCTGGACACACTGCAAAAATATGCTCTGTGAAGAAGATAAACTGGAGTGGAAAAAAGTACTTCTGAATGTAAACATCATCTCCATCATAGCCGGAGTAGTACTGTTCATCTTCCGAATCCAGCTCCCCTCCGGAGCCCAGGACATCCTGAACATGATGAACAACATGATCGGACCACTCGGCATGCTCCTGGCAGGAATGGTCATTGCGGAAGTACCACTGCAAACCGTATTCACCAGAAAAAGAAGCTACCTTTCCGCAGCACTGCGACTGCTTATTTATCCAGTATTTGTTTTGATATTGATGAAAATAATCCAGACATTCGCTGGAATACAGGATTCCAAACAAATTCTCCTGACCGTCTATCTCGCGTCCATAACACCGGCCTGCGCAACCGTCACTTCCATGGCACAGCTCTACGATAAAGATGCAGCATATTCCAGTTCACTGTATGTGCTGACGACATTGCTGTCGATTGCGACTATGCCGGTGATGGTGGGATTGTTTGAGATGATGGTGTGAGAAAATAGAATAATTGAGATGAGAGATTGAGACACTGACTGAGAGGTTGGTGTCTTTTTAATTGAAAATGAAAAAACAATAATTGAGCGTGAATTCCTTAGATGTTATAATTTAACCAGAAGAAACTTTTGATATCAGGCTATTCAAAGGAGCGACGAAAGATGGACTTAAATAAATTACAATCCATTTTTACAATAGGAGAAACCGTAGCGGTAGAATTCAAACGCTGTGGCAACGGAATTGAATCAGATACCTATGAAACTGTGTGTTCTTTTCTGAACAGATTTGGCGGAGATATTTTTCTGGGTGTATTGGATGATGGAACAGTAGCAGGCGTACCGGAAAAAGCTGCTCCGGATATAGTGAGAAATTTTATAAAAACTGTAAGTAATCCGGCGGTATTTTCACCAACCGTCTATCTGGTGCCAGAGATTATAAAATATGATAACAAACATACAATTATCCATCTTCACATTTCGCCAAGTGCAGAAGTACACAGTTACAAAAGAGTAATTTATGACCGCGTGGATGATGCTGATGTCAAAGTAACTGCCACTGGTGCGATCGCGCAGATGTATATTCGTAAACAGAATATTTTTACAGAGAAGAAAATATATCCATATGCCAGAATGGAAGATTTACGCTTAGATTTGTTGCCGCAGATTCGAACTATGGCAAAGAACCATGCAGGTGGACAACATCCCTGGACATCAATGAGCGATGAAGAATTGCTAAAAAGTGCGGGACTCTATGGTCGTGATATTGCTACAGGAGAAGAAGGTTACAATCTTGCAGCAATCATGCTTTTGGGAAAAGACGATGTAATCTTAAATGTAGCACCGACATACGTGACAGATGCATTGGTCCGTAAAGTCAACGTAGATCGATATGATGACCGTGAAGTTATAAAAACAAATTTGATTGATAGCTATAGACAGCTTCTGGAATTTGGGCGAAAAAATCTGCCAGACAAATTCTTTTTGGAAGATACTATAAATAAAAGTCTCAGAAATACAATCGTAAGAGAAATGGTAAGCAACACATTAATGCACCGCGAATTTACAAGCAGCTATACGGCAAAGTTTGTAATTGAGAAAAACCGTATGTATGTAGAAAATGCAAACCGTGTCGCACGTGAAGGCGTTATTACAATAGAAAATTTAGAGCCAAATCCAAAGAACCCTATTATAGCAGCATTTTTCAGAAATATTGGCTATGCAGATCAACTTGGATCAGGTGTACGAAATCTGTTCAAATATAGTAAATTTTATTCAGGAAAAGAACCAGCGTTTGCAGAGGGTGATGTGTTCCGGATAGTCGTTCCGCTGGATGAAGAGTATTCATATGACTTTGGTCAGGATTCTGGACGGATAAACCGATCAAACCAATCAAACCAATCCTTATTGACAGAAGAGGAACAAAGACTGCTGGATATGATAAAGGAATATCCAGATATGACAAATGCTCTTTTAGCGCAGACACTGGGATGGTCGGTAAGCAGGGTAAAATATTATGTACAGAAATTAAAGAAATCAGGAAAAATAAAAAGAAAAGGAACCAGCCGTAATGGAAGCTGGAAAATACTGTAAAACGATAAATACAGAGGAAGATACAAAGAACATTTTAATAAATCCCTGACACTGGATGTCGAAAATCGTCTAATGCATTATCTCATGAGTGTAGATAAAGTACGGCAGGTACACAATGGAAGGGGCAATCCGCAGAAGAACTATTATCCATCCGAAGAATTTGAAGAAATCTTCTACAAAATATGGACAGAACTTCATGAATCAGACAAAGAACTGTTTCCAGATGAAAATATCGTTAAAGATTCCGCCATTTACAAAGCTTCTCCATTACACAAATTAACAGATGAGCAAGAAAAAGCCAAAATGCAGATTCTGGATCGTATCGCACAGGCACGAAATCAGAGCGAAAAACAGATCATATTCATAGATGGCGAGGCTGGCACTGGCAAGACTGTTTTAAACAGCAGTATTTTTTATGATTTATAAAATCAGATATTACGAATGGACCAGTACTGGGAAAGTCAGATGATCGCCAGATACTGTAATAAAGCAATCCAACAACATAACCATATTACACTGACAAAACAGCTTCGTATGCAGGCAGATGCGGAAACTCTTGAATGGATCGATGCTTTTACAAAACAGCAGATGGTTCTGAAAATACCTCAGAATGAAAATAAATACGAAATAAAAATATTTGATTCACCAAAAGATCTGGAACTGGAAATACAGGAAAAAGCCAGCAGTGAGAAAAGCAGGCTGTCCCGTATGATCGCCAATTATGACTGGACTTATAAACAAGGCAAAAGACCAGATGATGCATCAAAAAAATATTGGGAAGTATGGATCGAAGATAAAAAATGGCATAAACCATGGAATTACGAACTGGAACAAAATCTTAATAAAGCCGAGAAAAAGAAGATAAAAGAACAGGCGTGGGCAGAGCAGACACACACAATTGGGGAAGTTGGTTCAACCTATACAATCCAGGGATTTGACCTCAACTATGCCGGTGTGATTCTGGGAAAATCTGTAAAATACCGCGATGGCAAAATCATTTACGACCCAAGTGAAACCAGCAACGGGAAAGTAACCAAGAACAGAACCATGGAAGATGGTTCAAAGAAAAATTTTGCCCAGGAATTACTGAAACACGAAATCCGTGTCCTCATGACACGCGGAGTAAATGGTTTGTACATATATGCATGCGATGAGCAGTTAAGAGAAGCACTAAAAAAAGCAGCAGAACAGGAGTAAAAAAATGACAGAAGAGACAATAAAACAAATCTTAAAATTCAGAGACGACCGCGACTGGAAACAATTCCACAACCCAAAAGACCTGGCAATCTCCATTTCCCTGGAAGCCGCAGAACTCCTCGAAGTATTCCAGTGGAGCGGAACCGACGTATCCAACGAAGGAAAACAGGAAAAAATCAAAGAAGAACTTGCAGACGTACTAAACTACTGCGTCCTCATGGCAGACGCCTGTGGATTGGATATTGATGAGATCGTGCGGGAGAAGATTAAAGTTAATAATGAGAAGTATCCTGTGAGTAAGGCGAAGGGGAAGAAGGAGAAATATAATAAGTTGTGAGAGTGTGTTGAAGCGGATTCTGAAAGGAGTCCGATTTTTGATGGGCATGGAAGGGGCTGACGGTGTTAAAAATCGTTATTAACCAACAGCCCCTTCTCTATTTTTTTGAAAAAAGGATGAAGCAATGTTTAAAGATTGTGAGAGCAATTATCACTGGAATGTGTTAAAATTATAAAAGACATAAAGGTAAATAAATTTTTTTCATGAGGAAATGAGATGCCAATTGAACAAATTATAAAAAATATTGCAGAATTAGAATATTCACTTTGGGTAGTAAATACGTGTGCCGCTGGAATTCAGCAGAAGGATGGAAGATATATTACAAAATATTTTCCTGTATCGCCATTTATAATTGAAAATATGCTCTTAAAGAATGGTTCTATGGGGTGCTATCAGCAGGGATATAAAACAAATCGTATTAAGTGGATTTGTTTTGACTTTGATTGCAAAGATAAAGACGAACCAGATGTATATAGTTTATACCAAAAATGTGTATTGCCATTTACAAGTTTATTGGATAATTTAAAGATTAAGTATTTGACAGAATTCTCCGGGCGGAGGGGAATTCATGTTTGGATAATTTTTAATACTATTTTTACTAAGGATTTAGGATTTCGTCTGATTTGTGAATTGGAAAGGAAATGTTATGTATTTGCAGAAATTAGAGAAAGTGGGAAATGGGGATTGGACCGATTTCCAGCAACGGATAGTAGTAGGAATAATAAGGTTGGAAAACAAGTAAAATTTCCGCTGTCGTGTCATCGGTCCGGTACAAGATCTTATTTATTTAAAGGCCAATTTGAACAAAAAGAAGATACAAGATCGGAAGTTTTTTATGAAGAACAGTTGGCCATTATGAAATGTTATGAGGCAAATAATATAGATGAAGTGCTTTGCAAACTTGGGATGAATATCATGGACTCAGAGGTAACAAAATTAAAGTATAAAAAATATTGCTTGCTTGGAAAAGTTGAAGTGACAACAGAGCAGGTGATTGATATTTTATCTGAGACAAAAGTGTTTGAGCAAATTTTTCGAAGGATGCAGCAGGGGATTTCACAGCATCGAGATTGGACGGTCATTCTTGGTACGTTATATGGATGTGATTTGGAGGGAAAATTAGTAAAAGATATATTTAGACAATTTCCGAATTACGATGAATATAAAACTCAAATTAATATTGAAAAATTAGGAAAGAAATATTTTCCGGCTACATTTGGATATTTATATCGAATATATGGTATGGCTATGGAAAAAAGACTTGATGCAGATGAAACTGGATTACATTATTTGTTACGAAATTGTGGGTTTAAAGGTCAGATTTTAGAACAATATGAAGAGTTAAGTGAAAAAAAATCATTTTTTGATATAAATGTTACAGTTCAAAAAGAAAAAAAATATTTAAAGGAAAATGATGAGGTAGCAGATGTTTCTATTTGGAATCAACTTAGTGATTTAAAACAATATGATCTTCAATTTTATAATAAAACGATTGAAGCTATAATTAAGGGAAAGTATGATAATTATGAACCAAATGAGTTTAAGGTATTTAGAAGAATAGAAAGCGAAGAAAAAACAAGGCTATTAGTTTCACTTTCTGCAAAAGATCGAGTAATTACAACTAATTTAATATTACGTTTGTGTGCTTTGATGAAAAAAAGTTGGAAATCGTTTAGTTATCATATTTCGTATACATCTCAAGAATATATTTTTTATCATTGGTATTCTTCTTGGGGAAGGTTTATAAATCAAATTCGAGTATTTATAGAAATACCTTTTATGGATGATTATGAAGTTTTTTACATTGATCTTAAGGAATTTTATAATCACATAGATTTTCTTGCAGTATATAGACATTTCGAAAATATATTAAAAGAAGATGCAAGAAATATTTTTTGCTTTTTAATAGAATATAATGAAAAGTTAATGAAAAAAATTCAAAATGGTCGTCGAATAGGTGTTCCGCAAGGTCCAGCATATGCAAGAGTAATAGCAGAAATATTTTTGGACGAATTATTTAATAGTGTTGTAGGAGAGCAATTAAAAAATGAGGGGGTGTATATATATCGATATGTTGATGATATTGTTGTTTTTTGTAAACCTGATGTAGATGGGAGAGAAATTTTTGATAGAATGATAAACTTTTTTCCATCAGTTGGGTTGCCGATTAATTTAGAGAAAAGTAAATTTTTTGGTAGTGTTTATAATTTGACGCAGGAAGAAAAAAGAGCACTTTTGCATGAGAATAGTTTTAATTATGAATTAAATGAAAATGAATATACCGGAGTTTTACTAGAACGAGAAAAAAGGAGTAAACTAAGAAAGTATTTAATGGAAAATGAATTTAATATAGAATCATTAGGGTATATTTTTGGAAAAAATATAATTGAAGAAGTACGTGAGTGGTGTTTGGAAAAATGGCGTGGCGATATTTTACAGTCGTATGAAGGAAGAGGAAACAACTTTAAAAAGTTTTACGAATTTTTATTTGTAAATGAAGAATATATAGAAAGAATTTTGGATAATCAGGAATTAAAATTGATACCCAAAAGATCATTAAATTTTAGTAATTTTATTCATACATTATATTATGCGGTGCAAGATCAAGTAATTAAACCTGAAATATTTGAGAGAATAAAAGAGGAATATTTAATAGAATTATCTGAAGCAGCGTTAAAAGAAGACGATAGAGTAATTGTTGATGCATTAATTTTAGTTGATGCGGAGGTACCAGATGAAAAAACTTAATAGTTATTTACAGGCTTTGCAGGCGGGAAAATATCAAGAAAAGCTTATAGAAGATACAATTGAGCAATTAGATATTTGTAAAACACAGGAAATATCTGAAAATAGAAGACTTATAGCAGCGGTATATTGTCAGCTACTGCAATATTGTCAAGGTATATATGATATGGCAGTGCCGAAAGAGTACCTTCAGAGATTGTTAAATATCTTCGAATCTATAGAACAAATAAGTACAGAAGCTACAGAAGAGGAAAAAGAAGATAGTAATGTCATGATTATTTGGTTTTTGCATGAACTAAAGGTAGGAGGCATACAGAGTATAGATGATACTATACTTCAGAAATCTATTCTAATACTTTTACAGGAGCTAGGTAGAATTTGTTTTATTTTTGAAATAAAGGATAGTAAAACAGGTCAATATATATTTTCGATTCACGATATGATAGTAAAGGCTATTTCAACCCCTGAATTTCTTGATGTTAGAACTGGTGCTGGAATATATCAAATACAGATTTTGCAACTTGCAGTGAAGTTATTTGTAAATGAAGTAGATAAACAAAAAGTATTGGATAAATTGAAAAATAAGTGCAATCTGAAATTTATTGAATATCTTGAAAGATCAGCTTATATTGTTGATTCACAAGATTTAATGAATTATCAGAAAAATGGTGTGATGATTTTTTATAATAACAGGGGAAATAAAATTCTTGTTAGAAATAAAGATAAGAAGTATTTTTTTCGGCCTTCTTTAGACGTTGAAATAAAACTACATGAAGAAAAAGATTATGAAGGTAAGACAATTGGCTTTTTTGTAGAATATGAATTAAGTTCGGGCGATTCTTTAATAAATTATTCAGAAATGTTAAAAGATGAAGAAGGGCAGGAAAAGTTTTTGAGTTTGGTTTTTGAAAAGAAGGCTTATAATATTCTTTTTGAAAATTTTATTCTTAAATGTGAAAATGGAGATTATAAACCTGTTAATCCATTTTGTGAAAAAGATAATGTTATAGTCAAGGGAACGATAAAAGGTAAAAGTGGTAAGATTTATAATAATAGACAGTTTATTGAAGCTGTGTCAGTTTATAGAAATTCAGCTTTAAAGAAAAGTAGTAAATATACTATGAATAGAGTATCTTTTGGGCTTGTAGTGTTACTTTTACAACAAGAAAACGTGGGTATAAGTGCGTTGAGATTAAAAGAATTTACAGAAGAGGAGTGGTATCAAAGCCAACTTTTAGAGCGTTGGGTCAGATGTTGCAAAGATCCTATAAATGCAGTCACATTTATAGTGGAAAACTGGTATCAAGAAAACAAATATTGTGAACATATTCGATCTAAGAAAATTTTAGAAAAATCTAGTATAGAATAAATTAAATTTCTGCTATATATTTTTGAGATGATGTATGGTAA
>OLWA01002970.1_pt1 | contig 13831 bp, 13 predicted proteins | sample 1673251 | NCBI WGS metagenome assembly OLWA01 (sample SAMEA3178937, study PRJEB25190) | human gut metagenome | biome: human gut; feature: human-associated habitat; material: faeces | place: Austria | collected 2013
TTATCTGGGCAATGGGCGGCGAGAACATGGAGTTTGACGACATGGACAACATCGCCACCACTGACCTGCGCTAAAAAGCACCATACAAACGCCCCGTACCGGGAGACCGGTACGGGGCGTTTTGCTAAAAATTTAACTGGGATAAGGAGAAAATCATGGATCTTTCCGCTTTCAATCTGCAGGGCAAGGTGGCCCTGATCACCGGCGGTGCCCACGGCATCGGTTTTTCCATCGCAGAGGGCATGGCCAAGTGCGGCGCCGTCATCTGCTTCAACTGCTCCTCTGAGGCCAGCTTAGAAAAGGGCCTTGCAGCATACAAGGCAGTCGGCATCGACGCACACGGCTATGTGGCCGACGTGTCCGATGAGGACGCCGTGAACACCATGGTGGCAAAGATCAAGGCCGAGGTCGGCCCCGTGGACATTCTGGTGAACAACGCCGGTCTGATGAAGCGCGTGCCCATGATCGAGATGAGCCACGCCGACTTCATGCGTGTCATCGACGTGCATGTGGGCGGTGCCTTCAACTGCTCCAAGGCCGTGCTGCCGGATATGATCGCAAAGCGTGAGGGCAAGATCATCAACATCTGCTCCATGATGAGCGAGCTGGGCCGTGAGACCGTCTCCGCCTATGCCGCCGCCAAGGGCGCCCTGAAGATGCTGACCAAGAACATTGCTTCCGAGTACGGCGAGTACAACATCCAGTGCAACGGCATGGGCCCCGGCTACATTGCCACCGCCCAGACTGCTCCCCTGCGTGAGCGTCAGCCGGACGGCAGCCGCCACCCCTTTGACAGCTTCATCGTTGCCAAGACCCCCGCAGGCCGCTGGGGTGAGCCGGACGACATGGTGGGCCCCTGCGTATTCCTGGCCAGCCACGCTTCCGACTTTGTGAACGGCCAGATCCTGTATGCCGACGGCGGCATTCTGGCTTACATCGGCCGCCAGCCCAAGTAAGCTTTTCGAGGTATCAAAAAAGCGGAGTTTCCCACAGCCTGTGCTGTGCGGAAGCTCCGCTTTCTTCGTTTTTCGTTTATAGATCGTTCTCAGTCGTCGTAATAACGGAGTTCACCCGTAATGTCGTGTACTCGATTTTCTGCCTGATCCTCCGTTTCCGGTGTGCTCGACTCATAGCAATAAGAAATGTATTTATCCGCCAGGCTGCCATTCGGGAATACGACCTCGTACAGATTAACATAGTTTTCAAAAATGCTGTACGCCGTTTCGTAATCGTATCTGGAACCGATCATTTCAATATCATCGCACATGGTGTATTCCCACTGGTCGAAAAACGCATCCTCTCCCATGGCACGCAAATAGCTGAGTTCCTCATTATCCAGTTCTCCATCCGCAGCCAGACCGGCGTCCACTTGAATGCGTGTATAAAGGTCTTCGCCCCAGTCCCAATCGTCCCATTCGCTGTCCGCTTCGCTCTCCTCATCAGAACCGCTTACCGACTCGCTTACTGATTCAGCTGCAGGTTCTTCCGGCTCACTCTCCGGCTCAGGAACGGCGCCGGTAGCATCGTTTAAGTCGCCGTTCAAAATGTCGTCCAGTGAATCAAGCGCATCATCCAGCGGGTTACTGCCGGAGTTTGCAATGCCATGATGCTGGCAATAGCTCTCACTGATCTTGGAAAGCACAGCATACTGCTTCAGCAGGTTCATGGTGTCGCCGTTCCATGTCATCCGGTCCATGCTGAACGAGCCGTCATCCTCCTGTTTGAAGTAGAACCCTATGGTGATCGTCCCGCCGGTCTGCGCGTCCGCACATTCACCGGTGTAGCTGACAAAGGTCGCGCCGCTCTGCTCGTAGTTATCCCACTTGCCGTTGACAAAAAAGTCATCCAGCACTTCGCCCACAGTGGCTTCTGCGGGGAACGCACTGTAGTGACCCTCCGAAAGGCCTTTGGAGCGGGCCGCATCCGAGTACAGTGCCATATACAGCATCCAGCCCATAACGACCAGCACCACGATGCCAATGACCCACTCAATGAGCATGGGCAGACCGTGCCGCCTGAACAGTTTGTTCACCTGGGCTTTTTCTTCTTCCACCTGCGCGGCAGAGATCATTTCCGGGTAGAGCAGTGCGATCACCTGTGAGAGCAGCATACTGCCGAACACCGCATACAGATATTCCTTTTTGCCGCTCCGGGACGGCTTTGCCAGAATGGTCATCCGCAGACCGTCCGGCGTATTTTTCAGCTGGTAAGTACCGCGTTTTTTGCTGTGGAATGTAATATCCTCCGGCGTATCGGTCACCTGTTCCACGTCCGGGTGCGCAAAGCCGTGTCGGATGCGCTCCACCGCCTGCTCCCATGTCATGCCCTCGGGCAGGGTCAGAACGCCTTGGTCACGTTCCGGCGCGTACAGCTTTTTATACACATCGTTCTGGTAACCCATATAGATCACCAGCGCCAACGCTGTACCAAATCCCAAACCAAACCCGACGCCGGCTCCTGCAGCGATGCCTGCCGCCAAACCCACAATAAAGACGACCAGCATCGGGATCTTCAGGCTGCTCAGCATCACAGCACGTCGGGCCGGCGCTGTCAGCAGCAGATGGAAGCCGTTCCAGCTTTTGGCCTGTTTCCGGGCGGTTTTGGCCTCGGCACTGCCGTCGTAGATCTTCATTGGTTCACTCATCGCTTTTCTCCTCACTTCGTCCGTTCAATGGCTGAAAAGCTTTTTCAGACTCGCCACCGGAATCAGGATCACCCCCAGCAGGATGCCCACCACAAGACGATTAAGAAAAATATTCTTCATTGTGCCGATTTGGATCTTATTGGCGTAGATCGTCTGCCCTGCCGCCCCAGTAAGCCAGCGCGCTATACACAATAAAAACAAACATCTCCATAAGATCATCCTCCTCATAGGTTTCATTTATGGTCGTTTTCTGGCAAGTTGGTCTCCGCCAGCCTCTTTTTGCCAGATTTTCTTAAGTTTACTGTATTTGCACTTATTTTTCAAGTGTAAATAGCACACAATTCAATGCGTAGATTTTGTGTATCATGTTTTTATAATAGAAGCATAGGGGGTGTGTATCGTGGCATTCAAGATTCCAAAAGAAGAATACATCAACCGTACCTTTCGGCTGCGAAAAGAGCTGGTTGACCGCATGGAGACGATCTGCAACGACAAAAACATCTCTCTTAATAAACTGACCGTGCTTTGCATTGAATACGCTTTAGATAACCTGGAAGATGATCCTCCCGAATCAAGTTCCAAATAATGTCTTTTGCCAGAACCTTCCATCTTGAAGGTTCTTTTTGTTTTCTTCATGTTAGCACATGTTAAAATGTGTCCATTTCATGTCAAAATGGTAACAGTTCCTGCTTCATCGTGGAAAATGCGCATGAAGTTCTTGCTTTTTTGTCCAAATTCCCGTATAATCATCTTCGTCAGCCAACCCACCTTGTTGGTTGAATTCAAACATGAAGTAAAGACTATAAGGAGTATATTTCACATGAAACTCAAGAATGCTGCTATCGTTGCTGCTGCTCTGGCACTGGCTGTCGGCATGACCGCATGCGGTTCTTCCGCATCCTCCACCGCTGCTTCTTCCGTGGCTTCTTCTGCTGCCGCTTCCTCCGAGGCTGCTTCCAGCGAGGCCGAGGCTGTTTCCGCTGAGTACACCGTGTACAACACCACCGGTTCTACCGTCACCGAGCTGTACCTGTACGACGCAGGCAGCGAGGAGAAGGGCGACAATCTGGCCGGCGAAAACGGTCTGGCTGACGGCGAGAGCGTTGTCATCACCCGCGACGAGGACGCCGACAAGCAGTCCGATGTGAACTACGTGCTGGAGTTCACCACCGAGGACGGCGAGACCCAGAGCTTTGAGACCCTGCACTACGAGACCACCCCGATCTCTCTGAAGAACGTGGATGCCGCTGCAGGCGCTACCCCCATTGCTTTTACTGCACCGGAAAAGTAAGAACTGTTTCATCCTTGCGAAACGGGAAAGTCTGCGGGACTTTCCCGTTTTATTTTTTGCCAAAAGCGGGCTGAGGCCGTCATTTTCCCTTGCAATCACGCCAAAAATCCGCTATCATAGAAGCAAATACGTTCCCTTGCGGCATAAAGGGAGTAAAGGAGTGGATTTTCTTATGGCAGAAAAAGAGAGCAAGGGCATCAAGAAATTCCTGGAAGAATTCAAGGCATTCGCCATGCGCGGCAACGTGCTGGACATGGCAGTCGGCGTGGTCGTCGGCGGCGCGTTCACGGCCATCGTCACTGCACTGGTGGAGGATGTCATCAACCCGGTGATCGGCCTGTTCTTCAAGGCTGACTTTTCCAGCGTGGTCATCGACCTGGGCGGTTCCAGCATCAAAATCGGTGAGTTCGTCAACTCGATCATCAACTTCCTGATCGTGGCATTCGTGCTGTTCGTGGTCATCAAGGCTATCAACTCCCTGCACAAAAAGCCCGAAGCACCCGCCGCGCCCGCAGAGCCCACCACCAAGGTGTGCCCCTTCTGCCAGAGCGAGATCGCCATCAAGGCCGTGCGCTGCCCCCACTGCACCAGCAAGCTGGAAGGCTTCCCGGAGATCAACAATTAAATTTTTAAATTACAAATCGGGAAAGTCTGCGGACTTTCCCGATTTGCTTTTTCAACCGCAGAGCCGCAAAGGCCGACGGCATAACAGATACAAAAGCTCCCCACCCTGCCGCAGTCGCTGCGGTTTCAGAGCGGGGAGCTTTTTGCACATTCGCGAAGGAAAGCGGTGGATGACTTACTGCACCTTGGTCAGGTCCGCCAGCTTGTGGTAGATCTCGGTGTTGTCGAACACACCGCCGAAGTTTTCAGCACCCACGCCGTTTGCGTAGATGTTCACCATGGCACCGGTGTGGGCATAGGTGGTGTGGTCCATGCCGGACTTGTGGTTGATGGTGTGGCAGACAGTCATGCTGAAGGGGATGTAGGTGCCGTACAGCTCATAATCCTGCTGGCTCATCTTGCTCTGGCTGGAGGAACCCACCTCCAGGGTGCGCTCGTAAGCGGTGCGCAGGTTCTCCACCTCGTAGTCGGTCAGCAGCAGCTTGCCTGCGCTGGCGGCGGCCGGGTCGGTGGGCAGGGTCAGGCCGAAGTTTGCCTTCACGTCAGCCATGGCGGTCTCAAAGGGGGTCTTATTGGCAATGTAGCCCTGCACATAGGTGGAATCGAACTTTGCGTAGGACATCTTCTGGTGGGTCAGGTTGGTCAGGAAGGTGTCGTAGTTGGTGGTCTTGTAGCCGATGGCCATGCCGCCGGTCTCGTGGTCGGCGGTGACGAGGATCAGGGTCTCGTTGGGGTGCTTGTTCTGGAAGTCAACGGCGGCCTGCACGGCGTTGCTCATCTCCAGCACATCGTGGATGGAAGCAGCGGCATCGTTGGCGTGGCAGGCCCAGTCGATCTTGCCGCTCTCGGTCATGAGGAAGAAGCCCTTGTCGTTGTCCAGCAGCTCGATGCCCTTCTTCACGTAGTCGGTCAGCTGCCACTCGCCTGCGGCGGCGTCCATGGCGTAGTTCATGGCCTTGCCGTCGGCCAGGTTCTCGGCGATGATCAGGGTCTTGCCTGCGCCTGCGGCCAGGGCAGCAGCGCCTGCCTGCGTGGTGACCACATTGTAGCCAGCCTGTGCAGCCACCTCGTGGTTGTTGGGGCCGGTGCCGTCGCCGTTCACCTTCTGGAACTCGCCGCCTGCAAAATACTCAAAGCCGGAGTTTGCCAGCTCCACGCCGATCTGGTAGTAGTTCTTGCGGCTGTTCTGGTGGGCATAGAAAGCGGCCGGGGTGGCATGGTCGATGTTGACGGAAGAAATGACGCCAACCTTATAGCCCTTCTGTGCATGGAGCTTCTCGGCGATGGTCTCATAGGGCACGTCGCGGGTCCAGGGGCACATGTTGATGACGCCGCTCTCGGTCTTGTGGCCGGTGGCGATGGAGGTGGCAGTGGAAGCGGAGTCCGGGCAGAAGGAAGTGCTGTCGTAGGTGGTCACGCTGCCCACGGTGGGGAAGCTGGTAAAGCTCAGGTCAGCCTCGGTAACAGCACCGTTGTTGTCCACGGTGCCCTTATAGAAGCGGGCGGACTGGATCTGGGCGGTGCCCATGCCGTCGCCGATGAACAGGAAGATGTACTTGGGCTTCTTGAACAGGTCCAGCAGGCAGTTTTCCTCGTCTGCTGCGGTGGAAGCATCTGCTTCGGCTGCCTGGGCGGCAACGGGTGCTGCGGCCAGCATACCGGCGGCGGAAGCGGCTGCGCCAAACTTCAGGAAGCTGCGGCGGGAGATCTTATTTTCTTTCATAACGTGATCCTCTCTTTTCATCTCATCAAACGCTGCGGGCCTGCCTCAGGCCCCGTTTTGTCATCTTGCGGGAACGCTTTTATTGTAGCGCGCCGCCGGGCTGCAAAAAACCATGCCGCTGCAAAGCTTTGGTAAAACCGGCGCGGGTGTTCCCCGCCCAATGTAAAGCCCTGGAAAAGTGTGTAAAATCCCGCTTTTCCCACAAACCGTGCCGGAAGGGTTGAAAGTTGGGCGCATTTCATTGTACAATAGAAGATGTAAGTGTCTTATTTCCGCAAGAGAGAGGAATGTTATAGATGAGCAAGATCAAAGTTCTGGCACTGGACCTGGACGGCACCCTGACCAACGACCAGAAGGTCGTCACCCCCCGCACCCGCGCCGCGCTGGACGCCGCCATCGCGCAGGGCGTCACCGTCGTGCTGGCCTCCGGCCGCCCCACCGCCGGCATCACCCCGCTGGCAAAGGAGCTGGGGCTGGACAAAAAGGGCGGGTGCATCCTGTCCTACAACGGCGGCAAGATCGTGGACTGCGTCACCGGCGAGACGCTGGTGGAAAAAACGCTGGACCCGGCCCTGGTGCCCGAGCTGTGCGCCTTTGCCGCCGCGCAGGATATCGCCATCCTGACCTACAACCATGAGGGCATCGTGTGCGAGCGTGACACCGACGAATGGGCCAACAAGGAGTGCTTTACCACAAAGCTGCCCATGATCCATGTGGACGACCTGGCAAAGTATGTGGATTACCCCATCTGCAAGATGCTCATCACGCTGGACCCGGCCCGCCGGGACGCGGTGTGCGCCGCCGGGCAGCAGCAGTTTGCGGGCCGCGCCGACCTGTACCCTTCCAGCCCGTTCTTCATCGAGGCCGTGCCGCTGGGCGTGGCGAAGGACGGCAGCCTGGCCGCATTGCTGGAACGCATGGGCCTTGGCCGCGAGAACCTGATGGCCTGCGGCGACGGCCTGAACGACCGCTCCATGATCGAATTTGCCGGGGTGGGCGTGGCCATGCAGAACGCCGAGCCGCCCGTGAAGGACTGCGCCGACTACGTCACCGAAGCCGACAACAACCACGACGGCGTGGCCGAAGCGGTGGAGAAGTTTATTTTAGAGTAACGAGAGGAACACAAAACAATGCCGCGCAATCTGGTTTTATTTGATCTGGAATGGAACATCGGCTATCAGCCCTACACCTTCAATTATCACGGCGTGCAGCAGACCTTCCGGGGCGAGATTGTGGAGATCGGTGCCGTGAAGATCGACGAGGACGCCAACGTGCTGGACACCTTTTCCATCCACCTGAAGCCCCGCATCTTCCGCAAGCTGCAGCACCACATCGCCAAGGTCACCGGCCTGACCCAGGCCGACCTCGACAAGGGCGAGCCCATCGTGCAGGGCCTGCGCCGCTTCATGCAGTGGTGCGGCCCGGACGCCGAGTTTGCCGAGTGGGGCATGGACGATGTTCCGGTGCTCAAGCAGAACTTATTTCTCTGCAACATCGACGAATCGAAGCCCACTGTCTGGTACGACCTGCAGCAGGTGTTCCTGCGGGAGCACCCGCGCAAGGAGGGCGAGGGCATGACGCTGGAAAGCGTCGTCACCCGGATGGGCATCCCCATGGAGCGGCAGTTCCACGATGCCCTGTCCGACACGCTCTACACCGCCGATGTCTGCCGTTTGCTCGACCTGCGGGCAGGCCTTGCCGCCTACCCCACCGAGGAAGACTCCCTGCGGGCCAGCCTGTGCCCCGCCCCCGGCGACTACCGGGATTTTGCAGTCTTCCACGGCTATGTGGAGCAGTACGCCTGGCGCACCGACCCGAAAATTTACACCATGCACTGCCCGGAGTGCGGCACACCGCTGACGCCGGACGACGTGTGGCTGAAAAAGGGCAGCAACAGTTGGTACACCCTGAGCCAGTGCCCCCACTGCGCCGGCAGCGGCAATGACGTGGGCAAAGGCGTCTTCCAGCGGTACAAGCTGGCCCGCCGCGACGGCCTGCACTGGAGCTACGCCCGCTGCCTGCAGGTGCCGGACGAAGCATCCCTCGCCCGGTGGGAGAAGCAGCGCACCGCCCAGCTGGAACGCCTGAAGGCCCGCGCGGAGAAGTAGAGCGCAGAGTAAAGCAGACCAGCGGGGAGCTGTTGTATTCGTCTGCGCGTCGGTAGTTTCTCTGAGGACCGTCCGCTGGGGTGGGACCCTGTTGCCGAAGGCAATAGGGCGGGCGATGGAATGGCCTGCAACGACGGCGACCGCCGCCAGTGGTGGAAACAGGGAGCTATTGTTGGGGCCGCGGCCAGCAAGACGCAAGCGGTAGCGAAGCGGATGCTGGGAGCCGCAACCCGAACTCGTGTCCGAGGAGAAAGCTTCCGACGCACAGACTTACCACGCACTTTTTTGCAGAAAAACGCCCGGCTGTCTCGTATCAATTCACAGAGAGACGCGGCAGGGCGAAAAAAGTCGCTTTCTGTTCACGTCTCTGTCATAGAATGTGGATATACTACGGATAGACGGCCTGCGCTGCGGGAAAGGGCGCAGGCAGAAGGGACGGATACACACAATGAATCTTTGGCTGCACCAGCTGGGCACGCTGGAATTCTGGGAGAACCTCCTGAACGGCTTCGGCAATCTGGGGCCGCTGGCACCCATCACGCTGGCGATGGTAGAGTCCTTCTTCCCGCCGCTGCCGCTCATTGCCATCGTGGCGCTGAACGTGGCGGCCCACGGCGGCCTGCTGGGCTTTATCTATAGCTGGGCCGGTGTGGCGCTGGGCGGCAGCATCATGTTTCTGCTGTGGCGGCGGCTGGTCAAGCGCTATTTCTGGAAGCTGGCTTCCCGCTGGCCCAAGCTGGAAAAGGCCCAGCAATGGGTGAACCGCTTCGACACTTCGTCGCTGCTCATGCTCACGCTGCTGCCCTTCGCGCCAAGCTCCTTTATGCATCTGGCCTTTGGCATCTCGGACTTTGACGAAAAGCGCTATCTCATCACTATGCTGCTGGGCAAGGGTGTCATGGTGGCCATGATGGCGGTGTTCGGGCAGTCGCTGGTCAGCTCCATGAAGAACCCGGTGTATCTCATCCTTGCCGTTCTCATCTGGTGCGGCATGTACCTTGCCAGCAAACATTTCTGCAAACGGCACAATCTGGAATGACGATTTAGAATGCCCTCCGCTTTGCTCTGGGCATAAAATAATGAAATATTATTTTTAATATTGCAAACCAGCCAAGCCTGCGGGCTTGGCTGGTTTGCTTTTTCACGGAAGGGGCCGCAGTGGCAAGCAGCATATTTTCCGGCTGCGCGGCAATTTCCGAAGGAAATAAGCGCAGCAGATGAGGTTTCCATTTTGGACCTTTCCTGTGAAAATGCAACAGCAGACAGCCCGCAGGCTGTCTGCTGTTGCTCTATTATTAAAATACCTTTCCGCTAAATATGCCCAGAGCAAAGCGGAGGGCATTTAAAATCGTTTTCTTCCCCTTGACAATCCCTTTGAGCGCTGTATAATATGTATGCTATCAAACAGTTCTATTAGAAACTGTTCAGCATCAAAACAATCAAAAGGACAAAACCATTATGTGTGACGAGATCAAAGACGAGTGCTGCAAATGCACCGATCCCCCCTGGGAAGGCCCGCAGGTCATCCCGGCACAAATTCGCCGCGTGGACAACCTGATCTTCCGCAAGATCAACCAGTTTTCCCGCGAGAACGAGGTGGAACAGGCCACCCCCATGCATGGGTGGATCATTGAATACCTCTACCGCCACCCGGACACTCCGGTGTTCCAGCGGGACATCGAGCGGGAGTTTTCCATCACCCGCTCCACCGTGACCAACATCCTGCAGCTGATGGAGCGCAAGGGCTACATTGAGCGGCGCAGCGTGCCGCAGGACGCCCGGCTCAAGCAGCTGGTGCTCACTGAGGCAGGTGTGCAGTTCCACGAAAAAACCATGCTCACCTTCCACCAGACCGACGACTATGTGGCCGGTCTGCTGACGGAGGAGGAAAACGCCGAGCTGCTGCGGCTGCTGAACAAACTGCGGGAAGCACTGCAGTGACGCAAAAGGGGCGGTGTGTCGGTAGCTTTCTCCTCGGACATGAGTTCGGGTTGCGGCTCCCAGCATCCGCTTCGCTACCGCTTGCGTCTTGCTGGCCGCGGCCCCAACAATAGCTCCCTGTTTCCACCACTGGCGGCGGTCGCCGTCGTTGCAGGCCATTCCATCGCCCGCCCTATTGCCTTCGGCAACAGGGTCCCACCCCAGCGGACGGTCTTCGGAGAAACTCCCGGCCCGCCGCCCCGGGTCAGTTGTAGTTTTCCCGTGCAACCTGCTGAAAATATGTTCGTTAAATTAGTAATTATGAACATTTTTCGAAACTTTCCCGCAGGACTTGACAATTAAAATGTTTTGTATAGAATTGTTCTGTACCAAACAAATAAAATTAACAGGAGGTAACTCAGATGATCAAAAAGTTAGTGTCACATCTGGGCGAGTACAAACGCGCCGCAGTCCTGACACCGCTCTTTGCCGCTCTGGAAGCCGTTATGGACGTGCTTTTGCCCACCATCATGGCCTTCATCATCGACCTGGGCATTGAAAAGGGCGACATGCATGCCATCATCAAGTACGGCCTGCTCACTTTCCTGGTGGCAGCCGTTGCTCTGCTGCTGGGCGTTCTGGCCGGCAAGTACGCCGCCGAGGCATCCACCGGCTTTGCCGGCAACCTGCGCGATGCCATGTATGAGAACATCCAGCATTACTCTTTTTCCAACATCGACAAATTTTCCACGGCAGGTCTTGTCACCCGCATGACCACCGATGTGACCAACGTGCAGAACGCCTTCCAGATGATCGAACGCATGTGCGTGCGCGCCCCGGTGCATCTGGTGTTTGCCATGTTCATGGCTGTGGTCATCGGCGGCCCGCTATCGCTGGTGTTCGTGGTGGCGGTGGCTTTTCTGGTGGCGGTTCTGGCTGCCATCATGATTCCCACCTTCCGCATCTTCGACCGGGTGTTCAAGAACTACGATAACCTCAACGCCTCGGTGCAGGAGAACGTCTCTGCCATCCGCGTGGTCAAAAGCTTCGTGCGCGAGGGTTTTGAGAACGAAAAATACACCGCCGCCTGCGAGAGTCTGTACAAGCAGTTCGTCAACGCGGAAAGCCGCCTGAGCTTCAATAACCCCGCCATGCTCACCGCCGTTTACGGCTGCAACATTGCCCTGAGCTGGCTGGGTGCCAAGTATGTGCTGCACGGTGCCATCACCACCGGCCAGCTGAACGCCCTGTTCGGCTATATTATGAACATCCTCATGGCACTGATGATGCTGAGCATGGCCTTTGTCATGATCGCCATGTCCGCCGCTTCGGCCAAGCGTATCGTGGAAGTGCTGGACGAGACCACCGACCTGCCCCCGGCAAAGCAGCCCGTACAGCAGGTGGCCGACGGCGGCATCGAGTTCGAGCACGTCACCTTCAAGTATAAGCACGGCAGCGGCCAGCCGGTGCTGAACGACATCACCTTCCGCATCAAGCCCGGCGAAACGCTGGGCATCATCGGCGGCACCGGCAGCGCAAAGTCCAGCCTTGTGCAGCTGATCCCCCGCCTGTACGACGCCGAGACCGGCACCGTGAAGGTGGGCGGCGTGGACGTCCGCGACTACAACCTCGACGTGCTGCGCCGCGAAGTGTCCATGGTGCTGCAGAAGAACGTGCTGTTCAGCGGCACCATTCTGGATAACCTGCGCTGGGGCGACGAGAACGCCAGCGAGGAAGAATGCATCCGCGTGGCAAAGCTGGCCTGCGCCGATGAGTTCATCGAGCGCTTCCCCGATAAGTACAATACCTGGATCGAGCAGGGCGGCTCCAATGTGTCCGGCGGCCAGAAGCAGCGCCTGACCATCGCCCGCGCCCTGCTGCGCAAGCCGAAGGTGCTGATTTTGGACGACTCCACCAGCGCCGTGGATACCGCCACTGATGCCAAAATTCGCAAGGCGTTCCGCGAGGAGATCCCCGGCACCACCAAGATCATCATTGCACAGCGTATTTCCTCGGTGCAGGATGCCGACCGCATCCTTGTGCTGGACAACGGCAAGATCAATGGTCTGGGCACTCACGAAGAATTGCTGAAGACCAACGCCATCTATCAGGAAGTTTACAACAGCCAGACCCAGGGCGGCGGCGATTTCGATAAGCAGGGAGGTGAGCAGTAATGGCTCAGGCAAAAGAAGTACGCGGCCCCGGCCCGCGCGGCATGGGCCCCAAGTCCAAAGTGGAAAACCCGGGCTTGCTGCTCAAACGCATCATGGGCGAAGTGTTCCGGCATTATCTGCCCCACTGCATCCTTGTTCTGGTGTGCATCGTGGTCAGCGCGCTGGCCAACGTGCAGGCCAGCCTGTTCCTGCAGACGTTGATGGACGATTACATCGTGCCCATGACCCGGCAGCAGAACCCCGATTTTGCCCCGCTGGCAGCAGCCCTGCTGCGGGTGGGCGTCATCTATGTCATCGGCATTCTGGCGGCCTGGCTCAACGCCCGCACCATGGTCAACGTGACCCAGGGCACCCTGCGCAACCTGCGCATCCAGCTGTTCACCCACATGGAGAGCCTGCCCATCAAGTATTTTGACCAGCACCCCCACGGCGACATCATGTCCGTGTACACTAACGACGTGGACACCCTGCGCCAGATGCTCAGCCAGAGCATCCCGCAGCTGGTTTCCAGCGTCATCACCATCGTGTCCGTCTTCTTCAGCATGTGCCTGCTGAGCTGGCAGCTCACCATCGTCACCATGCTGATGGTGGCCCTGATGCTGTTCTGCTCCAAAAAGATCACCCAGCAGTCCGGCAAGTACTTCATCCAGCAGCAGCGCGACCTCGGCAAGGTGAACGGCTACATCGAAGAAATGATGGAAGGCCAGAAGGTGGTCAAGGTGTTCACCCACGAGCAGAAGGCTCTGGCCGGTTTCCGTGAGCTGAACGATCAGCTGAAGGACAGCGCCAACAAGGCCAACAGCTTTGCCAACATCATGATGCCCGTCAACGCCCAGCTGGGCAACATCAGCTACGCCATCTGCGCGCTGGTGGGTGCAGCCATGGCCGTGGGCGGCATCGGCGGCATGACGCTGGGCACCGTGGTGGCCTTCCTTTCTCTGAACAAGAGCTTCAACATGCCCATCAGTCAGGTATCCATGCAGGCCAACAGCATCATCATGGCGCTGGCCGGTGCTGAGCGTATCTTCAAAATGATGGACGAGGAAAGCGAGACCGACGAGGGCTATGTGACCCTCGTGAACGCCAAGTACGACCGCGAGGATAATCTGGTGGAGACCACCGAGCGCACCGGCCTGTGGGCGTGGAAGCACCCCCACCACGACGGCACCACCACCTACCACAAGCTGGAAGGCAACATCACCTTCACCGATGTAGACTTTGGTTATGTGCCGGAGAAGACGGTCCTGCACGACATCAACCTCTATGGCCGTCCGGGCCAGAAGATCGCCTTTGTCGGCTCCACCGGTGCCGGCAAGACCACCATCACCAACCTTATCAACCGCTTCT
>OLWA01002973.1_pt1 | contig 13827 bp, 14 predicted proteins | sample 1673251 | NCBI WGS metagenome assembly OLWA01 (sample SAMEA3178937, study PRJEB25190) | human gut metagenome | biome: human gut; feature: human-associated habitat; material: faeces | place: Austria | collected 2013
ACATTTATTATAAGTAATGCAAGCGTTGCAATTGTACTTCCAATAAATATAGTATTTGAAAAACTAAAGTAAAGCGAAATTATAAAGAAAATTGCAAGCATTAATAATGTAAACATAAAGATTAATCCAAAGAAGAATACAAATACTTTAACAAATATAATTATTATTTTAGAAAGCACTGATAAAAAAGCAAATGGTCTAGTATTTTCATCTCTAATAATAATTCTATCTTTTTTATCTTCTTTTATTTTACTTTTTTCTTCTTTCTTTTTATCATCTTTTGTATCTATTTTTTCTTCATTAATAAGTTCATCATAGTAATTTAAATACCTTATTTTAAATACATGAACTAAAACTATAAATGAAATTATTGTCCAAATAAGCATAAGAACACTTTTAATTATTCCATTAAATATTTCCATTCCTTTTCCAAATGGATAAAATCCACTTAAAACTTTCCCTGAAAAGCCAACAAATAAATATCCTAAAACAAGCATAATAAGTGCGATTATAATCATTTCAATTACACACTTAAATCCACTTGTAAATTTCATTCTAGAAAACATATTAATTGTTTTAGTAATAAAATCCAAAAATGAATCTACCATTACATTTATATTATTTTTATTTTTTCTTTCTATACTTTCTACATCAGTTATATTATCATTAATAAGATCATCCATAGTACATTCAAATATATTACATATTTGTACTATCTTATCTGTTTCAGGATATGTATTATTACTTTCCCATTTTGAAACGCTTTGTCTTGATACCCCTAATTTCTCTGCAAGTTCTTCTTGAGATAATCCTTTCTTCTTTCTTAAGGCAATTAATTTATCACCAAATTTCATATTTTTTCCTCCTTTTCACTTTTAATTTTATATCATTTTATAGTTGCATTCTAGCAACTTTACTTGGTATTTTTGTAAAGTTTTGGTTGCATTACAATTATTATAACAAAAAAATAAAAAAAGACTACCTTTTTAGGTAATCAATTTATAAATTAGATTTCTTCGATTTTCATAAAATTTGTAGTCTTTTTACCTGTATTAGGGAAACCACCAGCGATAACGATTTGATCTCCACTATTTAATTCAACAAACTTTTTAGCTTGAGCAACACCATCATTAATTACTTCATCAGTTGAATTATATTCATTAACAACAACTGGATATACACCATAGCTTAAAGCAAGTGTTCTTGCAACTTTTCTAGTTGGTACAGTTGCTAGTATTGGTGCATTTGGTCTTAAATTACTAATTGCTCTTGCACTATGACCTGACATAGTAGCTGCTACTATAACTTTTGATCCTAATTCATTTGCTGCATTAACAACACTGCTTGCAATAATTTCAGTTTTATTTTCTGCAACATATGCATATTTATTGTCATATCTATAATAACTTTCAACATTTTCACAAATTTGTTTCATATTTTGAATAGTTTCTACTGGATATTCACCCATAGTAGTTTCATCACTAGTCATGATAGCATCACAACCAGAAAGTACAGCATTAGCAACATCTGTTACTTCAGCATTAGTTGGTCTAATACTATGTTTCATGCTACTCATCATTTGAGTTGCCATAATAACTCTCTTACCTTTAGCTCTACATTTACTAATCATCATTTGTTGATATAATGGTAAATTTTCTACACCAGTTTCAATTCCGAGATCTCCTCTTGCAATCATAACAAGGTCAGTAGCATCAATAATTTCATCTAAGTTATCCATTGCATATTGAGTTTCAACTTTAGAAATTATTAACATATCTTCTCTATCATATTCTTTACATAATGCTCTAACATCTTCTATATCTTTAGCACAGTTAACAAATGAAAGTGCTAAATAATCTCCATTATGTTCACATGCATATTTAATATCTTCCTTGTCTTGTTCACTAACAAATGGTACATCTAATTTTATACCTGGAATACATACTCCACGTCTACTCTTAATTTTTCCACCATTCATTATACGGCATGTTACTTTGTCTTTTGATGCTTCTTCTACAACTAATTTATAGAATCCATCATCAACTAAAATACTCATACCTGGTTTTAGGTCTTTTAAAATTCCTTTATAATTAAATGAAATTCTTTCTTGTGTTCCAAGAACATCTTCTTCAACTATATCAATAGTTTCTCCTTCAACTAAATCGATATAATCTCCATCAAATGTACAAGTTCTAAGATCTGGTCCTTTTGTATCAAATAAGATAGCAATATTAGTACCAAGTTCTTTATTTGCTCTTGCAACTAATTCTTCATCTATTCTTCTTTCTTCCATAGTAGCATGTGAGAAATTAATTCTTGCTACATTCATTCCAGCATCTACAAGTCCTTTAAAGTTTTCCCATTTTTGTGTAGATGGACCAATACTACATATTATTTTTGTCTTTTTCATTCTTTACAACTCTCCCTTTCGCACTAGTATTATACACCAAAAACGCTATTTATGTAAATAGAACTTGTATAAAATTATTATTTATCTTTTTTCTTTAATTTATACTTTTTTGGTATATTTTTAATATTTGGTTTTTCTTCTTTTATATCTAATTTTTCTTTTAATTTTTTTAACTCTTCTAATGTAAATGCATTAAGTCCTACTGCAAATATAAATAGTTCTTTTTTACTTTTGAATAACTTTTCAATAAGTTTTACATCGATAAATACAGCTACTAAAACAATAAGTTTCATTTCTTTACTATTTACTATTTTTGATACTAATTTATTTTTATCTTCTTTACTTAATTTATCTTTAAATGTACATAAAAATTCATATACATAGTAAACATTTTCTTGTTTTGACATTTCTTTTGAAATTTTTGAAACATTTTCCTTATCTAATCTATCTTTCAAAATTTCTGATACATTATATATTAATTCAGAATCATTAATTTTTAATGCTAGGTCGATAATTCTTTCAACTTGTTTTTTTGTTAAAATATCATGCGTTTTGCTAACAAAGTATACAATATTTTCTTTATTTACATTTTCAAAGATATTATTTATTATCAAATCAATATCCTTTTGAGATAATTGATTTATACTACTTTCTATAAGTGTTTTAATTAATATAAAATTTAATGTCCTACTATATGACGATAAAATATTATCAATATCACGACTAGATAAATTATTATTCATAAATCTTATAATGTCACAAATATAACTTATATCATCAATATTACATATTGATTCAATTAATAATGATTTGTCATCACTGCTAATATTTTGTTTTAGTAACTTAAACATATAATATGCACTAGAGCTTTTTGAAACTGTAACTACAATTGTTTTAGTACAATTACTTAAATTACTTTGATATTTAATATATAAATCTATTAAAAATGAATAATTTTTATCATCACATATTTTAAAAATAATTTCCTCTATTTTTGGTTTTAATTGAGAAAAATAATTTTCTATAAATTTTTTTGTATAATCATCATTATTAAAACTATATAAACTATTAAATAACATATATACTTCATCATCATATAAATTATTTTTTAGTGAAATTGAAAATGTATATATAGTTTGTGAATCATTTGAGCTATTAATTGATTCAATAAATTTTTTCCTATCACTACCCTCTAACCATTTTATTTTCACAAAATATTTTGGATAATCTAAATATCTTTTATAATCTAATAATTTTTCTATAATTTCATTTTTTTCTTCTTTTTCAATATCTTCATGTTTTATACAAAAATCAAGTAATTCATAATATTTTAATTTATTTATATCTGTTTTCAAAATAACCACCCTCTTTAACATTATATCACTAAAAGTAAAAAACTAAAGAAAAATCTTTAGTTTTCTACGTATTTATCAGTTAATTTCATATTTATTTTTGTAACTTTTCCATTTGAATCTAATTCTACAGCGTAATCATTTACATAACCATTACCTTCTAAACTATATTCTACACCTAAAACTTTTGCCAAATTAATTGCATCTTTTCTAGAATATCCTTTAATATTTGGAACACTTATATTATTTGAATTTGTCATAATAAATACTCTACCATTTACTATAGTTCCAGATAATGGATATTGATTAATAACTTTTGTTCCATCGCCTAAAACTTCATATTTAATTCCAGCAACATTAAGAGCATCTTTAACAGAATTAATATTGTTATTTAAGAAGTTTGGCATTTTATAAATAGTTTTAGTATTTGAATTTACTTTTGTTATATTGTAATATGTTTCAACATCCTGAACTACTGATTTAATCATTTGAGGCATTGCATTAACACTTGCCTTATCAAGATATACATAAAATATTAATTTAGGATTATCTTTAGGATACATTCCTTCAAATGACTTAATATAACTACCTTTTGTATATGAGCTAGATCCTGCATTAACATATTCAGCAGTACCTGTTTTACCAATAATATCATATCCATCTAGATGATAACTAGTACCTGTTCCTTCACCATTAACGACATTATACATTAAGTCTTTCATCTTATTTACTGTTTCTATACTTGCGACTTTTGTTCCTTTTTTAGTCTTATTTTTATAAACAGTTTTACCAGTATTTGAATCAACTATTTTTTCTACTATTGTTGGACTTAATAAATATCCATTGTTAGATATAGAAGTAAGTGCTTTTATATGTTGAACTGGAGTTGTTGTTATACCTTGACCAAATCCTGCGGTTGCGACTTCTATATCATATTTAAATGATATTTTACCTGTAACTTCATTAGGAAGTTCAATACCAGTTTTAGAACCAAATCCTAGTTTTTTAAAGTACGCTAAAAGATCATCTCTTGTTATATATTTTTGTACTAAATTGGCAATACCTATATTAGATGATTGTAAATAACCATAATCATAGGTTACTTCGCCCCATCCATAGTTATTCCAATCTTTAATTGTATATTCACCTATTTTCATAGTACCTGACATATATGTATCATCACCCTTATATGTACCTTTTTCTAAAGCACACATATAAGTATAAGTTTTCATTGTTGAACCTGGTTCAAATGCAGTTGAAACAAGTGGATCCATATAATTTTGTATATCTTTTATATTAGGATCAAAACTAGGTCTACTAGCAGATGCGAGTATTTTACCTGTTTTAGCATCCGCTACTATTAATCCACCTGATGATGCTTTTGATGATTCAAAATAGTTGTTAAGTGCTCTTTCTACTATCATTTGAACATTACTATCTATTGTAAGATATATATTCATTCCATCTATTTTATCTATTCTAATTTCAGGGCTACCACTACTGTCTATTAATTTATATCCATTGGCATCAGTTTGATATTCAAGTGATCCATTGGTACCTGTTAATTTATCATTATAATATTGTTCTATTCCCATTTCTCCAACCATTTCACCATTTTCATTAGTTGTAACATAACCGAGTGTATATGATGCAAAATCAAGATTTGGATAATATCTTTTATTAGTACTAATAAAATCTATTCCTGGTAATTTTAATTTTTCTATCTGTTCCTTTTGAATTTGAGATAGTCCTTTACCACCTGGACCAAGTTCTACTTGATAAAGCCCTTTTTGATTTAAAAGTTCATATATTCTATCAACACTCATATTAATTATTGGTGATAATTTCTCAGCAGTCATTTTTTTATCAACTACATGCATTGGAGTTCTTGAATTTTTACTTCTACTTTTATCTAAATAAGCAATTATATTATAAGAATCTACTGTTTGGGCAAGTATTTCACCATTTGAATCATATATTGAACCTCTTGTTGCATATAATGTTTCTTTTTTTGTATTTCTATTTTTAGCAAATTCAGATAAGTTAATTCCGTCTATTGTAGTTGCTAAATTAAGATATATTAATCTTGCTATTATTATCAAAAATAAAAAGAAGAAGGAGATGAATATAACAATTTGTACTTTATTCACTCTATTCCTTCTTCTCATTTTTACACGTCCTTTACTGATTGTTTATTATTACAATATTACCATTATTATACGCTAAACCTTCATTATTTGCAACTGCTTGTATATTTTCTAGAGATGCTAGTTCATTTATTTTCATTGAAAGACTTTGGTTTGTTTTTTCTTGTTTAGTAACTTCTTTACCTAGTTTTTCAACTTCTACATTTATTGATGATAAAGATATTTTAGCAAAGAAACTAACAACCCATAAGCATAGTAATAAGCATGTTCCAAAGGCAATATATCTTCTTTGTGCTCTTTGCATTTTCATTATATTTTTCTTTTTATTCTTTTTCATATTATCATCCCTTTTACATTTTTTCTGCTACTCTAAGTATTGAACTTCTTGATCTATTATTATCTTCAAGCTCTTTCTTACTTGGTTTTATTTTTGCAATTAATTTAAGTTCTGGCCTATATTCTAAAGGAATATCTTTATCAGGTAATCCCTTAAATACACTATCTATTTCACTTTTTTCTTTAAATATATTTTTACATATTCTATCTTCAAGAGAATGAAATGTAATAACACATATTCTTCCACCAGGATTAAGCATATCAATCGCATCATTTAATGCTTTTGTAAATACATCTAATTCTTTATTTACTTCAATTCTTATTGCTTGAAATACTTTTCTTGCTGGATGATGCGTTCTTCTATATTTTTCTGGAACACTTTCTCTTATTATTTCAGTAAGTTCTAACGTAGTTTCTATTTTTTTATTTTCTCTTTCTCTTACTATTGCACTTGCAATAGATCTAGAATATTTTTCTTCACCATATTTAAAGAATATTGTTTCTAATTCTTCTTTTGAATAATCATTAACTACATCATACGCACTAAAACTTTGATCTGTATCCATTCTCATATCAAGTTTAGCATCTTTATGAAAACTAAATCCTCTTTCAGCTTCATCTAGTTGTACACTTGATACTCCTAAATCAAATAAAATGCCATCTACTTTTTCTATACCTCTTTTATTTAATTCAGATTTTATAAATGCGAAATTACTTTTTATAATCTCGTAATTACCACTTATTTGATCAAGAATCTTTTTACTATAATTGATAGCTTCCCCATCTTGATCAAAGGCGAATAGTTTTCCCTTTTTTATCCTTTTTAATATTTCTTTACTATGACCTGCAAAACCTAAAGTACAATCAACATATATTCCATCTTCTTTAATATTTAAATTTTCTATTGATTCATTTAATAATACACTAACATGCACTAAACAAATTCTCCGCTATATCACTAAAGTTTTCAATATTATTATTAAAGAAGTTATTAAATTTGTCTTCTGACCATATTTCAAGTCTATCGTTAACACCTAATATTACACATTCTTTTGTTATTCCTGCATAACTAGAAAGTGTATTTACTATATTGACTCTACCATTTTTATCAAGTTCACATTCTGTCGCACCAGATAAGAACATTCTCATAAATGTACGGGCATCTTTACTTGTGAAAGGAAGTTCTTTTAATTTTTCAATAATTTTATTCCATTCTTCCATAGAATAAACAAATAAACATTCTTCTATTCCTCTAGTTATTACGAACTTTTCGCCCAGTTCATATCTAAACTTAGATGGAATTATTAATCTTCCTTTTTCATCAATATTATGATGATACTCACCCATAAACATAGGCATCCCCCACATCTAACCACTTTGTCCCACTGGTTACCATTATTATACTATTTAGATAAATATTTGTCTACACATACAACAAAAAACTACAAAAAAAAGAATAGTTTACACTATTCTTTACATAAAATTATTATTTATTATTTCTGATTTTTTCTATTAAATCTTTATCAAAAGTTTTATTTTTTATCATTTCTATTTCATATTTATAAGGTGGATATACTTTTTCTTTTAAGTCATCACTTTTTGTTACATAAGGTGTTTCTAGTATTTTAGGAATATTTTCAAATCTTTCATCATATATAACATTTATTAAATTATCAAAACCAATTGTACCAAACCCAATATTTGCATGTCTATCTTTATGTGAACTAATAGTATTTAAGCTATCATTTACGTGTATGCATCCTATTTTTGAAATACCTATTTTCTTATCAAAATCTTCTATATATTCATTGAATTTGCTTATATCAATACCAGAATCATTTAAATGGCATGTATCTAAACATACACCTAAATTTTTACTATTAACATTATCTATAATATATTTAATTTCATCAGTTGTTTTACCAAGTTCACTACCTTTTCCAGCCATTGTCTCAATTAATATTGTTACACCTTTATCTTCACTTAGTATATTTTTTAAAGCAAATACAATATTATCAAGTCCTTTTTCTTCTCCAAGTCCAACATGACTACCTGGATGAAGTACTATATTTTTTATACCTAAAGTAGCACATCTATCTATTTCTTGTTTTAAGAAATTTATCGAAAAGTCATAAGACTTAGTATCATTAGCAAGATTTATTATATATGGAGCATGTACTATTACTTTAGACTTATCTATATTATTTTCTTCCATTAACTTATCTGCTTCTTTAATTTTGTCTAAATTTAATTCACTTCTATTTGTATTTTGTGGAGCACCTGTATAAAACATAAATGTATTTGCATTATAACTTATTGCTTCTTTTACACTTTTAACTAATTGTTCATCTTTGTTAAAGGATACATGTGATCCTATTATTAATTTCATTTTTATCACCATTATAAGTATAACAAAAAAAATACTTTTTTCAAAGTATTTTATTTTCCAGCAAATGTTGTAGAGCAATTACCATTAGTACAAGTTATAGTTGCAGGTGCTTGATTTGCAAATTCTCCTTTACCTTTAACTGTAACGGATCCTGCACCTGCACAAGTTACTTCAGTATCATCATCAGAAATATCAACAACGCTCTTTAATTGACTATTAATAACTGTGTTAGATTGTTCTGTACAAACAGTTGATATACTAAATTTTGAACCAGATAATCCAGTATTAGAAGTTGCTTCTCCAAGTTCAATTCCTTCTTCAATTAACTTAACATTGCTTTTCCAAGCTGATTCTTTTGAGCTTTGAATAACATTTAATATTTGTGGTACTGCAATTACCATAATTATAGCAAGTATAACGATTACTGCTAATAGCTCAATTAATGTAAAACCTTTTTTATTATTTTTCATAGTGTCTTACTTCTCCCTTCCTATATTACAATTTAATATTATCATTTTATTATTTTATAGTCAATAGATTTATAAATAGTTTACACAATTATTATTTACTTTTTTTCTGTATATATACTAACCTTTCTATACCCATATACCCTTTGTCTTTCTACAGTAAAATACTCTGTAGATATATCTTCATTTTGATATTCACAAATTACTATTCCGCCTTTTCTTAGTAATTTTTTTCTATATATTAATTTTAATATTTGGGTAATAACATGATTATCATATGGTGGATCTAGGAATATAATATTAAATTTTATTCTGTTTACCCTATAATACTCAATTGCATCTTCATAATCTTTTTTTATTACATCTGCCTTATCCATTACACCAAACTTTTCTAAATTACTTTTTATAATTTTTACTGCAACTGGATTTTTATCATTAAAATAAACTTTTTTAGCGCCATTGCTTATTGCTTCTATTCCAAGATTTCCTGTTCCCGCAAATAAATCAAGACACACACTATCTTTTATATAATCTTGTATAATCGCAAACATAGATTCTTTTATCCTATCCATTGTAGGTCTTGTTCCATCTATTGTATAACCCTTTATTTCTCTTCCTCTTAAAAACCCACTTATAACTTTCATATACTTCACCACTTACTTCTTATATATATTATACTCAAAAAAAGCTAGATTAACAAGAATTAATCTAGCACACTTAATATTATATTATTTATATTTATAGATAAAAGTCTCAAATTGTTTTGAATTTTTAAATATTCCTTTAATTCATCAATATTAAATAACTTTTTTCTTAAAGTCATTATTTCATCATCTAATGTATTATTTTCTATATATAGTTTCTTATTTTTTTCAAATTCACTCATAAGATTTAAATATTCTTTATTAGAGTTTAACTTATCTTTTAATTTCTTCATTCTTACTATATCTTCTGTTTTATCTAATTTTTCTATTATTTTATTCGTTTCTTCTATCATATTTTTCCTCTACTTTAATACATTCATAAATGTTCTTAATAAATCTAATTTTTCTGAAATATCATTTATTTTGTCAGAAGCTGTTAATTTATACTTTTCTTTCATTTCTCTTTCCATTTCACTTAAAAGGCCTGGATTTCTATTTAAATATTTGTACCAATAAGAATTTTCTCTAATATACTTTTGAAGAAGATAATTATTTTTTATTTTAAACTGTACATCTAATTTCATTAGTCCTCAAACTTCTTGTAAAGTGGTCTTGGTGTATAACTTTCAGTTGTATTAACTTCATCTTTTGTTATTAAAGATTGAACAATTCCAAGTGCTTTACTTATATTTGTAATGTTTTTTTGAACACTATTTAAATCTACTTTTTTTACCATATCAATAACATCAGTAATTGATACATTTTCTTTTTTTTCATTAGTATTTTCTTTTATCTCCTCATTATTATTAAAATACTTATTCCATACATCATTTTCTTTTCCATATAATGAATATGTTTCATAAAATTTTTGCCAAGTCATTTCACCATTTTTAACATATCTTATAAGTTCTGGATGAGATTTAACAAATAATTTAAATTCTTCTTTATTAGACATATAACCACCCCTACCTATTTTAATATATGCCTAATATTTAAAATTATTTATTTTTTTCTAGAGGTTACCAGCTGCTTCCACCGCCGCCGCCTCCGCCGCCTCCGGAGAATCCGCCTCCACCAGAAAAGCTTCCACCACCTGATGATCCACTTGATTCATATGGTCTTGAACTCATTGTTGTACTTACTGATGATAATGTACTTGTAAGCGAATTATTAAATCTATTTACATCAAATGCTCCTGTTGCTGGCGAATACATAGTTCCTACGTACCAAGTTGGTGGCGCAATCGCAATTGACTCAAACTTTTTACTCCATATATCAGATACACCTAAGACATATGCATATGGAAGTATGTCAAAGAAATAATTTGGATTATCATTAACAAGCATTTCAAGTTTATCTTTTTCAACGCACATAAGATAATCTTTAAATCCATTTATTCTATTATAATATTTTGTTGCTTCTTCTGTTCTTTTTTTATTTGTAATAACAAATATAATACCAATAATTACAGAAACAACTATTAATACCTTTGATATTATATTAAGAATTGCATAATTATATGTTAATCTATATGTCGTAAATTGCCTTAAGAATGAAGATAATAACCAAGGAATAAATATTAATGCAAAATAAGAAACATATGAAACATAATGTGATGTACTATAAATTTTATGTGTGTGACTAAGTTTAGCTAAAGCATTTGATAGTGTTGTATAAAAAGTATCTTCTAAACTACTCTTTTTAACTATTCCTTCACTATTTGCTTTTTTAAATAAACCATTAAATGTTGTTTTTGCATATTCTGGTTCTGAATCATCAATTTCTTTCAATTTTTGAAATGAAAAACTTCTTTTACTTTTTTCAATTATCTGTAAATATCCCTTATTAGCAAAATAAGTTATTAAAGATACAATTTGTTTATTTTCTGTTCTACCTTTATATAAATATCCTATTTCTGATGGAGTTAAATTATCTGGAACAGAATATTCAGGTACTAACAAATCTTTTTTCCTTAAGCTATATTTTGTATATAAAATTATACTTAATACTATTAAAAATACTGATACCATAATTAATACTATTAATATCAATAATGTTGGATCAAAAACTACTCTTTCACCTTTAAAGTATCCTTCTGGAAGTTCAATTCTAGCAGTTAATCCTTCATATGATGATAATGCATAAGTATTGTTTCCATATGGCCTAATATAACCATTTATTGTATTTTCTTCGACATTATATTTAACATCTTCATAATATGTAGAGCCATATTTACCAACTGTAAAATTAACCTTAGTTGTATCAAACTCTTTTGGCATTTCTATTTTAAATCTTACATTTCTTATTTCAGTATCCCAATTTGTTCCTATTATATTAAAGTAAAAATCATCATAATCATCTATGTTATCATCACCAACATCATAGTCATAAGTAATAACATATTGTTTATTTCCTGTTAATGTAGTGTCTGCATCCCCTATTTTTACTTTTAATTCACCATTTTCTTTGGAAGTACTGTAGTTTGCATTAACATTTAAATTTTTTATTAATGCTCTTGTTTCAACTGTTTTACCAGTTCTATAATAAGCATTCTTATATGGAATCACCCTAATTATTCCATGTTTTTCGTATTCGAAATTTACATCGATTACCTCTTTTATATTTAATACATTATTTTCATTTACTTTTATATCAACTTCATAATTTTCTATTGTATATCCATTAGATGCATTTACACCTAGTGGAAAAACTAAAAATAGAAAAAAAGATACAAAAAGTAATTTAATGTAATTCTTTTTCATATCTTCCTCCCATAATTAAAATTCAACTTTTACATTTTTTCTTTGTTCTTCGCTTGCACTAAACATATTCATCGAATTATGATGAAATAATTTAGCAACTATACAATCAGGAATTGCTGTAATAGCATAATTATAATTTCTAGCAGCAGCGTTGTAATATTTTCTTGCTCCTGCAAGTTCATTTTCAACATTTTTTAAATCTTCTTGTAAACTTAAGAAATTTGTATTTGCTTTTAATTCTGGGTAACTTTCAGTTAAAGCAAATAATCTGCTTATAGCCTCTGTCACCTCATTATCAGCATTAATTTTATCATCAACACTCCCAGCACTTACTGCTTTATTTCTAGCATTGATAACTCCTTCTAAAGTTTCTTTTTCATGTTTAGCATAGCCTTTTACAGTATTAACTATATTTGGTATAAGATCATATCTTTTTACTAAATGTACATCAATATCTGCAAAAGCATTTTCTGCTTTCATTCTTTTTCTTACTAGTTTATTTTGTGTAGCAATTATCCATAATATAATAAATACTACAACGGCAATAACTATTATCCAAACCATTTTATCATCTCCTTAAATTCATTATATCAAAACATATATATAAATGTAAATAACATATTATTTTTTGACTTTTACATTTACATCTATCTTACTAGTATAATTATTAAATTTAACTTTGTAAGTTCCATCTGTAGTATATTCAAAATAATAATATTTTGTATATGATTCACCAGATTTTAAGTCATCTGCATAATCGATTGTATCATCAAAATATGAGCTTTGTTTTGTTAATTTCTTATCACTTGGATCATAAATATTCGAATAAAACATATTTAAATGATTTTCATCATTACTTAGATTTTTTACAGTTATAGGAAGTTTAACAAGTGTCATACCATTTTTTGTTGAATCACTACTATTTAAAGTTGTAAATGTATAATCTGTTCCTATAGTTATTTGCATATTTGAAAATTCAAATACTTCACCTGCATTAACAGTTTTACTTTCTTCTCTACTATCTGTATCAGTATCGTAATCATCATTGTCATAATCATAATTATCTTTATAATTATCGATATCTGTTCCAGTATAATCATTAAAGTCTTTTACTGAACTAAAACCTACTATAAATCCTATTACTATAATTAATATAGCTAATAATACATTTGCTATGACTGAAACAAGTGCCCCTATTCCGGCAGACTTAGATGCTTTTGGTCTATCCTTTTTCCAACAGATAAATAAAATTAACCCTACAATTGGAATAATGAACCCTAAAACACCCCATCCAAAAGTATTTTTTTCTTCTTCCAGATT
>OLWA01002977.1_pt1 | contig 13811 bp, 12 predicted proteins | sample 1673251 | NCBI WGS metagenome assembly OLWA01 (sample SAMEA3178937, study PRJEB25190) | human gut metagenome | biome: human gut; feature: human-associated habitat; material: faeces | place: Austria | collected 2013
GGGTGCCGTAGAAGTTGCCCACATATTCGGCGTATTCCAGAAACTGGTCCATGGCGATCCACTTGCGGAAGGACTCCGCATCCATAAAATGATAATGGATCCCGTCCAGCTCACCGGGCCGGGGGTCTCTGGTGGTGGCGGATACTGAAAAATACAGGTTCTTCCGCTTCTCCAGCAGAGCGCTGAGCACCGTGCTCTTGCCTACGCCGGATGGGCCGGAAATAATAAACGTTTTTCCTCTCATGATCCCTCTCCCTCTTGCTCCTTCGGGCTGAACCGCTCCGGCGGCAGCGCCGATAAAATCACGTGATCGCTGTCCATGATGAAAATGGACGCGGTCTTGCGGCCGTAGGTGGCGTCAATGAGCATCCCCCTGTCCCGTGACTCCTGCACCAGCCGCTTCACCGGCGCGGAGTCGGGGCTTACCACAGCGATGAGCCGCTGCGCGGAGATCAGATTGCCGAAACCAATGTTGATAAACTGCATCCCGGCATCTCCTTATTCCATATTCTGTACCTGCTCGCGGATCTTCTCCACCTCGGCCTTCATGTTCACCACGTCCCGCGCCACGGTCAGGTCGTTGCACTTGGAGCCGATGGTGTTGCACTCCCGGTTGACCTCCTGGATAAGGAAGTCCAGCTTCCGACCAACAGGCTCGCTGCTTTGCAGCATGTCCCGCAGCTGGGCGATGTGGCTGCGCAGGCGCACCGTCTCCTCGTCCACCGCTACCTTGTCGGCGAAGATAGCCGCCTCCGTCAGGATACGGCTCTCGTCGATGGTGGTGGATTGCAGCACCTCCTGCATCTTTGTCTCCAGCCGCTGCCGGTAGGCCGCCACCGTCTGGGGCGACTGTACCTCCACCTTGCCCACCGTCTCCTCGATGGTGTCCACGCGGGAGCCGACGTCCAGCGCCAGCTTCTCGCCCTCCACCGTGCGCATGGCATTATAGGCAGCCAGCGCGTCGTCCAGCACGGCGCAGATATCGGCGGCGATGGCCTCCATGCGACCGATGACCTGGGCCATGGGGCCGCTGGCGTTTTCTTCCTCGATGTGGAACCGGCGCAGCGTGTCCAGCACCATCAGGCGGCGGCCCTCGGCGGCACGCCGAAAAGCGCCGCCTGAGCGGGCTGGTTCGTATCGGTGTTGACGAGACCTCCTATCGCAAAGGTCACAAATACATCACCGTGGTCGTCAATCATGACACCGGTGAGGTCGTTTGGGTGCACGACGGTCACGGCAAGAGCGTTTTTGAGCTCTTCTTTAAGCAGTTAACCCCCGAACAGAGAGCCAGTATTCTGTTTGTCAGCGGTGACGGTGCCAGATGGATTGACGACTGCATCGCCGAGTACGTTCCCCAGGCCCAACGATGTGTTGATCCCTTCCATGTCGTGCAGTGGTCGATGGACTCGCTCGATCAGGTTAGGCGCCAGATTTGGCGCGATATCCGCAAGGAAAACCAGAAGATCAGTAAAGAAATCAGAGACGAAGGCAAGGAGCATCTGAAGGAGACTCTCAAGGAGGGCGAGTCAAATGCCCGAGCCATCAAAGCGTCGGCTTATGCCCTGGGGAAAGCCCCTGAGCATCTCACAGATCTGCAGCAAAGCCGCCTGGAGCTGATTGCCGCTACGCAGCCGGTCCTATATCGAGCATATCGGCTCAAAGAGGAATTGCGCCTGATCCTCAAAATGCCCCTTGAACCGGCTCGGGACTGCCTGAAGAAATGGTATTGGCGCGCGTCGCATTCCCGCATCGAGGCCATGAAGGAGTTGGCTCGCAAGATCAAGCGTCACACGGGGAACATCCTCAACACGATTGAGCACGGTCTGAGCAACGCTCGCATTGAAGCCACCAACAACACGATCAAGCTGTGCATCCGACGGGCATACGGTTTCCGGAACGTTGAGAACCTGATCCCCTTCGTCATGCTCGTCTGCTCGAAGGTTCAGATACCGCTCCCAAACCGCCCGTTGGGAGCGGGGTCAACCCACAAATGTGCCTGAAGAGTCTTATTTTTTGAACACTGTAAACGTCACCGAAGACTCCTGGAATGATTTGAACCAAGGCTTCTCCTGCTTATAAGACACCGCCTTTGGGGTGTCTTTTCCGCCCTTAAGTAATTTCCTTAATATTTTTTACTAGTGTTTTACTAGTAAATCTCATGTTCGCGCACATGTATGAAAGGACGTCCCAGCTCCAAGGGAATCGAAACCTCGACGGGGAAAAACTCATATTTAAAGTCTTTCCGGAAAATCAGAATGAAAAACCAAAGCTTCGAAGCATCTTCTGCACGTTTTTGTTCGCGAGCACTTCCGGCTTTTTCAACTGAGGAGCCAGCCAGTCGATTGCAATTTGATTGGTGTAGAAGGTACGGAAGACATCTACCGACAAAATATTTTCTTTTCGAAGTACCTGCATGACTAGATCGCAGTCTCTGCTAATGGCTTCAGAAGCAAAGTACCTTGCCTGTTTGTCCGTAATTTTGATGACCGGATGTGGGTCAGCCTTTTCCAGCGCTTTTAACGCGATTAGGCGAGGCTTATCTTCGAGAATGAATTTGATCGCAACAACTTTGCGTCCGGCCTTAATCTCCTCGAAACGCACGTTGAACACGGTATTTTGGCTGTTGTTGATCTGTTTGATCGATGACTTAATGGCGAACCTCTTGAAGTCTCCGTAGAGCTTGAGACGGTCCCCAATTTCAAGGATGCTTCTCAGTTCTTGGACATCAATTTTCATCCAGCGCGTATCTCTGTACTGGCACAGCATTGTATAAAGAATTGCGGCGTATGCCGTTAGGCCTCGTATCTCCTGCAGTTTCAGCAACGTAAAACCTTTCCGGAAGTCGTGCAGGAAGGGTAGGAGCTTTTGAGAAAGCGTGACAATAACTTCTCCGCTTCCCTTTACGTACCCGATGTCCTGAACCCAACGGATTTTTCGTTCGATAAGCGCATTATCAGAAGCGTCTTTTTCGGTAAAGACAATGTAGCGATCAAACAATGTTTCGACGGCTTGTCGCAAGTCAGCATACGCGGTTGAGGGATCTGATCCGAGGTCGATAAGTTCCTGTGCAGAAACTCGGCATTCAAGACACCGATCTTTTACCTGAAAGTTCTTAGCGATGGCGACAAAAAGAATTCGCAACTCACTGGTCGTGAGGCGTCGTGCAGCTCTATTAACCTCATTCGCGTACTTTACAATCAGCTCTCCCATGGGCGTACACCTTAGTTATTAATTATGAGCTCATTATACAGACTCATAATTCACGGGGAAAAACTCATACTTTCACGGGGAATTTCTCATACTTTACGGGGAAAAACTCATATTTAACAGGGAATTTCTCATATTAAGTTGTGCAGATACCTTGAACACCAAGGGTTTTCGGATGTCTACAATTAATACAATTAAGACAAGTAAAACAAAACGACCTTCGCCGAAACGATCCAATTGCTAAGAACTTAGCTCATCATCTGACGTTTTTTTGATTGATTTTTTCTTTTTCTAATAACGGGGAAAAACTCATAGTAGTTTTTGCTAGTAAAAATTATCTGTATTTTTCAAATTTATTAGCAGGTTGCAACTATCTATACATTTTTTTGTATTCGAACACGCCTATGGCTTTAATCGAGAAGAGTAACTTTCCAAATCTACTTTTCAGATTTATAAATGAGAAAAGTTTAAACTTTTAGCATTTATAAGTCAGAAAGATTTAAAAATGTCTTATATCGAGAGAGATATCACACCAATTCTGAAGTCGGTTCCGGAGTCAAAGGCCTCCGTTCTGCTTGGGGTACGACAGGCTGGAAAAAGTACGCTTTGCAGGCATCTGATTGAAGGTCGTAAGGCAGCAATTTATTCGGGAGATGAACCGCGCGATGTGAAGATTCTTTCCGCCGTCGAGAGCAAGGCCGAGCTCGAAAAAATTATTGGTTCCAACGAGATAGTTTTTATTGATGAAGCTCAAAGAATTCCGAGCATCGATCTGCTTATTAAACGTCTTGTCGATTTAAAGACAAAGTGCAAAGTCATAGTCACCGGCTCTAGCTCATTGGAGCTAGCGGGCGGCGTTTTCGAGTCTGCAGCAGGACGAACAGATACGACTTATCTGGCACCGTTTTCTATACAAGAGCTGGTGAATCATTATTCTCTTCCTAAAGTAATGCAGGATTTACCGGATCGGCTTGTTTACGGAAATTTACCTTTTGTACTGGACGAACCGATGAGAGCGCAAAAGAACTTGATGGAGTATTTCAACTCAGTGGTCTTTAAGGATATCTTCTCATTGTCGGACGTGCGTCGTCCTCAGCAGCTGATTGATCTTGTCCGGATTATTGCTAGAAATATCGGATCTGTTGTGAGTTACGACTCGTTGTCCCGCGATACCGGACTGAGTAAAACAGCGGTCATTAACTACTTAACACTCTTGGAAGAGTGTTTCATTATCAAGATTCTTCCCTCGTATGCGAAGAACTTAGAGAATGAATTAAAGAAATCTAAAAAGATTTATTTTTGCGATGTTGGCCTAAGAAACGCAGCAATCAGAGATTTTTCACCTTTCCTGTCTAGAACTCCGGAAGAACAAGGCGTTCTGTTGGAGAACTTTTTCATCATAGAACGGATGAAAAAAATTTATTTGAGTGATCAATACGCAGAACAGTATTTCTGGAGAACAAAAAATAAAGAAGAAGTGGACTTTGTAGAGTTTGAGAATAGCAAGCCAAAGGCCTTTGAAGTTAAGTTGTCAAAATCCAATGTTCGTGCTCCGGCCTCATTTTCTAGGGCTTATCCGGAAATGGAATTTCATACGGTCAATAAAGACAACATTTTGGAATACTTGGTCGACGGTGCTTCGGCCAATGGAACGGAACCGGCTTGAGAGCAGGTTGGCCATGACGGGGAATTTCTCATAGTAATAGCACGAGAAAAAATAGAAGACTTCGTCAGTCTCAGGAGCTAATCAATAATTTCGGTTATTTAAGTAACCTTTTTTATACTATAATTTCGATAGTTTAATAACCGAAATTATAGATTAATGCTTATCCAGCGTGAAATTTCTCAGGATGTGAGGAAAGCCACACCTCCGAAGGCTGTGGTTGTCTTAGGACCAAGGCAAGTCGGTAAATCGACCTTGTTTAAGCAAATTATCGATCCGGTTAATTCGCTATGGTTGGACGGAGATAAACCCCGCCACGTTAAACTTTTGGTGGATGCGTATGAGAACGATGAGATTAGTTCTCTTCTTCAGAGAGCACCAACATTGGTAATCGATGAAGCCCAAAGAGTCCCGAATATCGGAGTGATTCTCAAGCTGCTAGTCGACGAAAATCAGTCCACGCAAATCTTTGCGACGGGATCTTCTTCTTTGGAACTGGCTTCAGGAGTTAGAGAATCCGCACTCGGACGACTTGAGCTTTTTCAGCTGTGGCCTTTCTCCCTTGCTGAGTTAGTGAACAGTAAAGGACGGTGGAATATTCAGCAGTCCCTAGCTGAAAGGATTGTCTACGGAATGTTTCCGGCTGCCGTCGCTCAGGATCAGCCGGCAAATTTCTTAAGCTACTATGCCTCAGAGCTCCTCTACAAGGATCTTTTTGCGTTGGCAGGCGTTCGTTCATCCGCAACGTTTGAGAACCTCGTCTATCAACTGGCTGCGCACATAGGTCAGGAAATTAGCTATGACTCTCTTGCTCGAGAGGTCGGCCTAAACAAAGTGACGGTAATCCGATACATCGACCTCTTGGAGCAATGCTTTGTTGTGAAGGTCTGCCATTCATTTTCCAGCAACCTTGAAAATGAATTGAAGAAAGGAAAGAAGATTTACTTCACGGACACAGGAGTCCGAAACGCTATCTTGAATGACTTCAGTCCGTTATCTTCTCGATCTGACGCGGGTGCGCTCTGGGAGAATTTTTTCTTTATGGAACGCGTGAAGCAAAATGCTTACCGGAGGAATAGGCGTTCGCTGCGTTTCTGGAGAACTAGAAGCAATGCCGGCGTCAAACCTAAAGAAGTGGATTTTGTGGAGATTCAGGACAGAAAAGTCATCAATGCTTTTGAGTGCAAATTATCCGGGTCCGCACACAGTCGAGCACAGTCGGAATTTCTTTCACGGTATCCGGATGTTAATTTTCAAGTCGCTACTCCGGAAAGTGTAATGGATATTCTGGCTATTTGACTCTGTTATCCAAAGGAGAAATTATTTTTTTACTAGTAAAACACTAGTAAAAAAACTAGATGAGCAAAAAGCGGAAAAGGTGCGTAGCCTTATCTATAGATTATGGCTGTTGGAAACGTCCCAGCTCAAAGAATTTTTTCCGGATGCATTGCAAAGAAAAACCCCTCCAATGTAGAACATTGGACGGGGGCACAGGAAGGCGCCTTAAAGGTCCCCTTCCCGTGGCGTCAGTATAGCTGAGACATAGAGAGCGCAGTTAAAAAATGGCCTAAAGGCATCGTTAACGAGAGGGTTCCTTCATCGGTAGCGAGGCAGGCGAGGAAGCTCATAGTTATTACTTTTACTAGCAAAACACTAGTAAAAATTCCGCAATATCATGCCTATTAGACTGGCGGCTGTGCTGCGTCTGACGTTGACGACTTCTAATGTGCTCTTTAACTGCATCTACAGAGGTTAGAAAAAAGGGAATAGGCACTACGAATAGCTCTATTTACGGGATCACCCATGGGAAAGTCCCATATAACGATTTGTTAATATAGTAATTACTACAAGAATAAAACATCCCAAGACGTTTAAACACAAGGAAAATAAATGCAATCGCTTGGACCCAGACCTTATCCGGGAGAGGACACTGCCACTACTCGCGACTCTGATGACTATTTAGAAAAAAACGGACTCGGCACTCGTGAAACAGCCAGCCCCGGTGAACTAAGTCCAACCGGAAGCGTTAATGAGCTGCTAAAACAAGTAGCAACTGATAATAATGTTAGCAGCGATGAACTCATAGCTTTTTTAGGAAGTAAGAAAGAGCTCTGGGGCGGCGAAAACTTTGCACTACTGCTAGCTAAAAAACTCTATTCCCTTAACCAACGAGAAATCGAGCTTTCAAACAAAATAAAAACAGCCAAAGAGACTTTCGATAAAACTCAAACCGAACTCGATAAAAAAATTGTTGACTCTCAAACTGAACTAGATAAAAAAATTCTTGACTCTCAAAGCGAACTCAATAAAAAAATAGTGGAACTGGAAGATGCGTTTTCTTCCACTAAAGAAAGCCAAGAAGAAGCAATCAAAGGTTTTGAAAGTTTTAAGACTTCCACTGAAGAAAAATTATCAAGGTTTGAAATCGGTATAAGTTCGGCTCACACGAAGGAAGTAATCCTGAGAAGAGAAACTTTCGAAAAAATTGATCAATTAAACGTGGACGTTACCGAGAACTCTGGCAACCTTAGAAATAGCATAAATTACATCGAAGAAAAGGCCGATAAATCTCTAGAAAAAGTCGAGGAGCAGAGGAATAACTGCGACGCCCTCCGAGGTTCTCTTAGAAAAATGAGAGAAGAGTGTATAGATGACATCGACCGATTAAAAAACTCGGTTACTTTGTACGAGCAAAGTCTCTCGTCAGACAAGTCGGGAATTACAGAGGGGGATAGAGAAACCTTCGGAGAAGAAATGTGCGACTTTGTTTTAAGAGCAACATCTCGCATTCAAGGCATCGACTCTTTAAAAAGCTCCCTTCAAAAAGAGCTTGATACCCTAAAACTCCAGGCACGGGAGCATGCTCGATATATTTCCTCGTTGGAAAATGCTAACGAGAAGCTTGAAACGACAATAAAGTCGCTCCGAGCCCAAATTTCCGCACTTCAAAAAGAACCGGTTAAACCGAAGGACGTAGAAGATAAAACAAATGCAGATGTTAAAAAAGAGAAATCTTCCAGTGTTTGGATGGCTCTTTTCTTTTTCGTTTTAGCGGTTTTCATTTTTATCGGTCTTAGGCTTCAAGAGGAACCTCCGCAACAAACAAGACCATTACCCGATCCTGCAAGAATACAGGTTTCGGCAAAAGAAGCCGCTCAAAGTAAAATAATTAGTACGTTTAACCTCCCGGTTAATTTTGATGGAGGATTGAGTTGGTACCGTTCGTATTTCTCTGATTACGACGATAAACAAATTATCAATTACTTAAAATACCAACAGCTTAATAAAAGGCAAATATCCTCCAAAAGGCTCAATAAAAAACAAAAAGATTTAATAACGTATTTCTGCGAAGCTCCTCACTTTGAAGCACTGCTCACAAAAGGCTACCGCTTCCAGTGTGTCCTTGAAGATATGGAAAAGAAGATACTGCGCAGTTTTCCAATAACAAAACAAGATTGCCAATAATTCCGCTCTTCGCTATTCCCTTTCTGGGTAGTCATCGAGTTCATTTTTCTTTAATCACGTTTGGTGACTGTCTTTACACCTGTTGTGGTCATTTTATGCCGTCGCGTACCAAGCAAGGAAAAGTTAATACTTCATTGTTTTTACTAGTAAAAATTCACTATACGGTATTGAACGTGGGATTTGTTGTATCAAGTTCGATGAGTTAATTTTTAATGGGCGTTGAGGGTCACGAGAAGTCAAGCCTATTCCTGTGTGAGGATCCTGACATTAGACTAATAGGAAGTTGCGTTAAGAGGACAATCTTTAATAATGCACCCCCAAGAAGAGAGATTCGAACATATAAAAGATGAACTGGAAAAGGCAGGGATAGATTTTGATGAATATAGATACGAAGAAGGGGCTCTAGAGATTTTTTCAAGCTATTCGAGTTTAAAGAAGCTAGCTCCGTGGTGTTTGAGTAGAATACATATTGAATATGAGAGAATCATCTTCAGAGATGAGGAGTGCATCCAATTCTTTAGGGAGCAAAGAGCCGAAGAACTGAGGGGACACAGTTCCGTAAATTCAACAGAAAAAATACAACTTGTTGATAGTCGCACAAAGTTTATTCAGCAGCTATCTTATCCGCCGTCTCTTTTCCTGCTTATTGCGATATTGAAGAGATATTCAATTCCGTATGTGGATAATACGTCTAGAGGCGGCGCATTTTGGATTGATGGTGACTTAGATTCTCTCAAGTGGCTAATTGACGGTTTAACTTCTATTGGATTTTCTTGTAGATTTATAGCCAAGAGAAGGAAGAAAAACCTTCCTAAACTTTGGATTACGTGGCCGTAACTTTTCTATTTACTTAAGCCTTGGAAACGACTAGTCCGCGGTCTCTTCATCTTAAATTATTCACTTTTGCGTAAGGCTCATGTCTCATAAAGTTTCTTTATCCTTTTCTTTAAGAGAAAATGGAATATATTTTTACTAGTGTTTTACTAGTAAAAAAGTTGTAGATCAGTATCTCTTAGGTCTCAACAGAAAGTGGTATCTTGTTGAGAATGAAGAAGATCCTTCTTATACGACTACTCTGATGAGGTCGGTCCCTGATAAGCATAGATTTTGTCCCCAGCAGCGAGAGCCACGGAAGCCAGCTTTAAAAAACGAGAAGGAAAAGCTTTAAAAAGCGAGGAAATCTTATGTCAGGTAATTATTTCAGCACTATCGAAAAGCGGAAGAAGACAGCCTTAACGAATATTTCCATCGGTCAGGTGTGGTTTCTCTCAGAAGAACGTTGTGCATGGGGAAACTACATTCGTTATACGCCCAGAGTTCATTATGTATCACAAGCTGCAGCAATCGGAGATGCCGAGCGGAAACGTGATGCAGGAGCTTCTTGGACCATTTGGGCAGCCGCGGTGTTAGTTGCAGAGTTTCAGTCAATGAAGGTGCCAGAAAAAAAACTCTACTTAATAGCCCGTCCAACGAATGACATACATTACCTTTGGCCCCTCGAATTAAAAATACTTGATGGCAAACTCATTAAACCTAAAACATATTATTTTGACGAAGAGTCGGTACAGCTAAGCAATTGCAACTATGAAGAACTTCTATCGTTTTTGTCTAAGGAATCTCTGCACAAAAGGTGGGTGATATGCTATAATTAGCACACTACCGAAAAGTGTGACTATGAAGATTAAAGCCCCCACATTCGCTGATTTATTTGCAGAAACCTCACCGCAGCTGGGCGGTGCCAGAAGAACAAAGTTCCTGGAGACTTTAGACCGCATCATTCCTTGGCAGGGCTTGAAATCTTTGATAGGCCCTTATTACAGTGAAGGCAAACGCGGCGCTCAGCCTTATCCTCTGGAACTCATGATCCGCATTCATTTCCTTCAGCTGGTTTATAACCTTTCTGATCCCATGTGTAAGGAGACGCTTCACGACTCGTTCGCATGCCGCCGCTTTGTCGGTCTGACGATGGATTCAAAATGTCCCGATGAGACCACGATCCTACGTTTCCGTCATCTCCTTGAGAAAAACGTTCTGGACAAACAAGTCTTTGATTTGTTCAAGCAGCAGCTTACCGCCAGGGGGCTTCTGTTCAGCAAGGGCACGATTGTTGACGGCTCTTTTATTGAAGCACCGAGTTCGACGAAAAACGCTGACAAAAAGCGAGATCCTGAAATGCGTTCAGCGAAGAAAGGCAGCAACTGGCACTTCGGAATGAAGATGCACATTGGTGTGGATAAAGCCACCGGAATCATCCACACGGTGGTAACGACCCCCGCTAATGTTCACGATGTGACAAAAGCGGACGAATTACGCCGCCCCGATGACTGGGAAGTAATCGGCGATTCCGGATATCTCGGTATGGAAAAGCGTGAGAGTGCAGATCCTGAACGAGTAACTTATACGGCTGCGAAACGCTACGGCCAGAGAAAGAAGCTCTCCGCAGAGAGAGTTGCCGATGAAAAGGTGCTGAGTTCAATTAGATGTAAGGTCGAACACGCCTTTCATCGAATTAAAGTTCAGTTCGGATATAGGAAAGTACGATATAGAGGACTGGCCAAAAATACGGCGCGCTTAACAATGCTGGCCTCGATTGCCAACATGTTCATCGGAAATTGCTTCGAAAATCGAACTAAGGTGAGCTTCGTCTAGGATAACTGTATCTATTGGGGAGGAAATTGATTGATTAGGCCCCAATCAACTCCTCCTGAATGGAAAATTTCGGCCAGATCCTTTGAAAATTAAGTCTCTAAAGGCCATTGGGAAGAATCAAGCATTTTACAGAGCTTCCTTAAAAAACTTAATTAAAGCCCAAAGCACTCTGGGGACCCAGCGATTTAGGTGTCAAAGACAGGTCAAGATTTTTGGGTGTTGATTAAACGGGGAATTTCTCATATTTATAAGTTTTACTAGTAAAACACTAGTAAAACACTAGTAAAACCGTCGTTAACAGAAACTTCCCACTAAGGCCGTTGATTAGCGAAGCTTTTCAAGAGTTTCTTTTCTCTTCTGATCTTGTTGATCTTTAAGGTCTTTCCTCAGTGCATCAAATTCATGAAAATAATCGCGTAGCAGAGTTTCTTTTAAAGACTCTAATTGCTTCTGTCCGTCTTCTGTGGAATACCAAGAATCTGGCAATTTGGCCGCGGACTCTTTCAATCTCTCTAAGCATGCTAATTGCTGATTCACTAAATTTTTAAAATTCCATATTCCGGAAAGGATTTCTGAAACACCATCGTCCGTTTCGTCTGGAATTTCACCGTGCAGAATTTTCAGCCAGTCCGATCCATACTTTTCTGAAACTGCGTGATAGAGCCAGGCACTTACATTTTTTATGCGGTCATCACTATTTAATCCATTTGATCCACTTGGAAATGGAACCACTGCAACTAAAGTGTCATCCGCCCACGTGGCAAAGCAATTAGGAGTAGGGAGTTGTGCAGATTGAAGAGTTGGATCAAAAGGTTTGTCAAAATTAAATTCTAATTCTGCATACTCTCCCTCAACGCCCCACAACTTAAAGAACGCCTCCTGATGTTGAATTCCGAAACAAATGATCAATTTCGGTCTACGACTTTTGCGCTCATTTGCGTAAATTTTTGAGCGACGTTCTACGACGACGCCCAAATACTTTTCAAAATTTTCAATTCCTGTCCATTCACTAAGGGATATCGGATTAAGCTCGTCACCTGCGGTGCGAATCTTATATTTGTCCCAACTCTTTCCGGCTACGCTGCGGTTTTCGAACGAAATGGGATACGCATTCAGAATTAAACTCAACCCATTTACGCCGACGATTCCGAGCTTTTCCCAAGTTTTCCAAGGCTGTTGGTAGGAGGCATTCTTTTCCGGCTTTGTACAGTTGTACAACTCGCACAAAATCTTCATCGTATTTCGACAAAACGGACTGCCCGGTGCCCAAAAATTATCGATAAAGTCTTGCAAGGAAGTTGTTTGAATATCCTCAAGACCATAAGGTTCCAACTCGCTTTCTAGAATTGGAACTTTCGAGTCGTAACCTCCGCCCCATTCCAAACCGCACATCCAAACCGGGCTCCGAACGTTTCCTATCGTCGATCCGTAAAATGACTCGACAAGCTTTGTGAAGTTTTCGCTCATTACATTCTCCTAGATAACATTTATTTTTGGGGCTATCGGCATATCTGTGGGTAGCCAAGCATCGGTAATGCTGGATTTGGGACTGATTTTAGAGAGAATTTTCACCCTCTAGCGTAGGGAGCGAGGCGTCACACGGTCGTAGCGGCCTTGTCCGCTGTCAAGTGACCGTGGAATACCGCAGGGCGGTGCACCGCCCGAGGATATGCCGCGAAAGCACTTGACAGTGGGCAGGGCCGCTAACAGCCTTGCTTCGGGAGGGGCCCAAAGGGCATCCTCCCGAGCCACGTGGCGGCGAACGCGGTGGAGTTCGGGGAGGCGGAGCCTCCCTGAGAAGCGTCCTAAACAAAAGGCCGCGCTTGTTGTGTATTGTTTAAGTTCCACCCAAAACAATCAAACAAGTGCGACCATGCGTCTGAGTCTATTCAAATCCCTTTTCAATGTCAATAATGCCGTTTTCGAGGGCGTCGAAGTCAAACAATCCCCTGACGGCGTTGTAAGTATTTTCTTTGATGTCAGGCCTTACAAACGGTTTTCCCACATCTGCCCGCACTGCGGTCGAGTCTGCCCCGGATACGATCGAGGGGCCCCGCGGCTTTGGCGTTCTCTCGATTTTGCCGGCGCGCTAGTGTACCTACGCTCTGCGGTGCCGCGCGTCTGTTGCCCCGAGCATGGTGTCGTCACAGCCGCGGTCCCATGGGCCTTTGTCGGCTCCGGCTTCACTCGGGACTTCGATCTGCAGGTTGCCTGGACGGCCCGATACCTGCCTCGTTCTCGCATCGCTGAATTGATGCGCATTGACTGGGATACAGTGGGTCGTTGCGTCAAACGGGCGCAAGCGCACTTGGATCCGAACGCTTGAGGCCGTCGAACCACTCCGGGGCCATGATGTTGGGCAGGCTGCCGATCAGCGGCTGGATCAGCAGGCCGTCAGCCACGGCTTGCCGTTCCTCGGCGCTGAGGTGCGCCCCAAGGGCGTGCAGGCGGTGATGAATGGCGGTGGGCGGGTCTTCGGCGGGCAGGTAGATCACCGGGCCGGTGGGCAGTTCGCCCACCTCCAGCAGATCCGGCCCGCCTGCAATCTGTGCGGCCAGTTGCAGGGCCAGCATGGATTTACCGGCACCACCGGGCGACACCAGCGCCCCGACCGTACCGGCCACCATGTTGGGCAAAACGTAGTCCAGCGGTGGCGGCGCTGCTGCGAACGCCTCCAGAATATTGATAGGCTTATGGGTAGCCATTGATTGCCTCCTTTGCAGGCAGTTGGTGGTTAGGCGCTGGCTTTCCTGGGGTTCGTATTTGTCAATCGACTGCTCGGTTACGGTATAAACGCCGGGATTGAGGTCGGAGATGTCGATCTCGC
>OLWA01002982.1_pt1 | contig 13787 bp, 10 predicted proteins | sample 1673251 | NCBI WGS metagenome assembly OLWA01 (sample SAMEA3178937, study PRJEB25190) | human gut metagenome | biome: human gut; feature: human-associated habitat; material: faeces | place: Austria | collected 2013
TCTCCCCTGTGTTTCCGTAAGGAAATATAGGGGAGAGACCGAAGGAACGGTAGTTCCTGAGGAGAGGGGTTGAAAGATCGTTTATTTTGCTTATGCTGGTCTTCTTAACCCCTCTGTTTTCAATCCTCTCCCCCTATCTCATCTGCGATGAGCAGAGGGAGAGGATTGAAAGTATCACTTTGAACCGTTTTATCCCTTCGGAGCTTTATGGGGTATTCTCCTCCTCCCCTACCGTATCCCGTAGCATTACGGGGTGTGGCAATAGGAGAGGGGTTAAATGATATATAAAAACACTGCTCCCTCTGATTTCTTACTGATCCCATTCAAATTAACCTCATTTTTATCACCTAAAAACAAAAACCGCCGAGCTCGTTCAGAACTCGGCGGCATTATGTATGTAATCAAATCCTTAATTACAATTTACCGGCACTGCCCAATACATTTTCAATTTTGTGCTTGTACAATTTTTCCATGTTGTCACGAGCCGGACCCAAATATTTACGAGGATCGAATTCTGCGGGTTTCGTCGCAAACACCTCGCGGATAGCGGCTGTCATAGCCAAACGGCTGTCCGAGTCGATGTTGATTTTACAAACGGCCGATTTAGCGGCTTTACGCAATTCCTCTTCGGGAATACCGATAGCGGCATCCAATTTTCCTCCGTATTTGTTGATCGTATCGACCTCTTCTTGGGGTACAGAAGACGAGCCGTGCAATACGATGGGGAAGCCCGGAAGTTTTTCCATAACGGCATCCAATACGTCGAATGCCAAAGGAGGAGGAACCAAACGACCCGTCTTAGGATCTACATGACATTGTTCGGGTTTGAATTTATAAGCTCCGTGAGAAGTACCGATAGAGATAGCCAAAGAATCGCAACCTGTGCGAGTAGCGAAATCGATTACTTCTTCGGGGTCGGTATAAGTGTGATGTTCTGCACTTACCTCGTCTTCTACACCGGCAAGCACACCCAGCTCACCTTCTACTGTTACATCGAATTGGTGAGCATAGTCCACTACTTTCTTAGTCAGAGCTACATTCTCTTCGTAAGGCAAGTGAGAACCGTCGATCATTACCGAAGAGAATCCCATATCGATACAAGATTTGCACAATTCGAACGAATCGCCGTGATCGAGGTGCAGAACGATTTGAGGATGTTCGCAACCCAACTCTTTGGCATATTCCACTGCACCCTGAGCCATATAACGAAGCAATGTTTGGTTGGCATAGTTACGAGCGCCTTTCGAAACTTGGAGAATTACCGGCGATTTGGTTTCAACAGAAGCCTTGATAATAGCCTGTAACTGTTCCATATTGTTAAAGTTGAAAGCGGGAATTGCATAACCGCCTTTGATAGCCTTAGCAAACATCTCTTTGGTGTTTACCAATCCTAATTCTTTGTAGCTTACCATCTTATAATAAATTAATGTTAGTAATTCCTCATGTGAAAAGATTGCGAACAAAATCAATAGGACTTTTTCTTATCAGCTAGTCCGGCTTGTTTTCGACAATCGTTGCAAAGATAAACATTTTTGCCGACTCCCTTTATCAACAAGTATAAAAAACATGCATACCGCATACTTTTTTTTACTAATTTTACATAACGGAAAATGTAGCATTCCACTCTCTTTATATCGATATAACCTGCAAAATGTTCAATAAATATACTCAGAAAAAGGTTAAATCTTTGTACAATCGCACATTATTGCATTTTGAAACCGTTTCTGCTTTCTCTATTCAATTATTATCTGTACTTTTGCCCTCCGTATATTTTTTATAACCCCTTAAATTCAATTCGTTTATAAAAAATGAGAAAATGGCGTATTGAGGACTCCGCCGAACTATATAACATCAACGGGTGGGGCCTGAAATATTTTTCGATCAACGACAAAGGGCACGTCGCTGTAACGCCCCGGGAGGGAAGCGCATCGGTCGATTTGAAAGAATTAATGGACGAGTTACAAGTCCGCGATGTCACATCGCCCGTATTGTTGCGTTTTCCCGATATTCTCGATAATCGTATCGAGAAAATATCCAAATGTTTTCAACAAGCGGCCGACGAATATGGTTACACGGCCAAAAACTTCATCATCTACCCCATCAAGGTCAACCAAATGCGACAGGTGGTGGAAGAAATCGTCAGTCACGGTAAAAAATTCAACATCGGCTTGGAAGCGGGTTCCAAACCCGAATTGCATGCTGTATTGGCAATCAACACCGATGAAAACTCGCTCATCATCTGTAACGGATACAAAGATGAAAACTACGTCGAACTGGCGCTTTTGGCTCAAAAGATGGGACGGCGCATCTTCCTTGTCGTGGAAAAACTGAACGAACTACGTCTCATAGCCGATATTTCCAAACGCTTGAAAATACGTCCGAACATCGGGATTCGCATCAAACTGGCAAGTTCAGGCAGCGGCAAATGGGAAGAAAGCGGAGGTGACGGAAGCAAATTCGGGCTCAATTCCAGCGAATTGTTAGAAGCTCTCGATTTCTTGGAAAAAGCCAAGATGACCGATTGCCTCAAACTGATACACTTCCACATCGGCAGCCAAATCACAAAAATACGCCGCATCAAAAATGCACTCAAAGAAGCCTCGCAATTTTATGTCCAGCTCCAAAACATGGGATTCCACGTAGAGTTTGTCGATATCGGCGGAGGCTTGGGTGTCGATTACGACGGAACCCGTTCCTCATCGAGCGAGAGCAGTATGAACTATTCTATACAGGAGTATGTCAACGACTCCGTCTCGGCGTTGGTCGATGCTTGCGCTAAAAACAATTTGCCGCAACCGAACATCATCACCGAGTCGGGACGATCGCTTACCGCCCATCATTCCGTACTAGTATTCGAAGTACTGGAAACTACCTCGCTCCCGATATGGGACGAGAAAGAAGAACTCGGTGAAAATCCTCACGAACTGGTAGACGAGCTCTATAAAATATGGGACAACATGAATCAACCCCGGTTGCTCGAATCGTGGCATGATGCCCTGCAAATCCGGGAAGAAGCGCTCGACCTGTTCGGGTTGGGTCTGCTCGACTTACGTACCCGTGCCCAGATAGAGCAACTATTCTGGTCTGTGGCTCGCGAAGTGAACGAAATCGCCTCCGACATGAAGCATGCTCCCGAAGAACTTCGGAAAATCTCCAAACTTCTGCCCGACAAGTATTTCTGCAACTTCTCTCTGTTCCAGTCGTTACCAGATTCATGGTCGATCGACCAACTTTTCCCCATCATGCCCATCAGTCGGCTCGACGAGCGCCCCGACCGCACGGCAACCATACAAGACATTACTTGCGATTCCGACGGAAAAATCAATAATTTCATCTCGTCGCACGGAGCGAACTCGCACCTTGCCGTACATGCGCTCAACAACAAGGAGCCCTATTACATAGGCGTATTCCTCGTGGGAGCCTATCAAGAGATATTGGGAGATATGCACAACCTTTTCGGTGACACGAATGCCGTGCACGTCAGCGTGTACAAAGACCGCTACGAAATAGACCAAGTCATCGATGGCGAGACGGTGGCCGAAGTCCTCGACTACGTGCAGTTCTCACCCAAGAAACTGGTTCGCAGTGTGGAAACATGGGTAACCTCATCTATGAAAGCCGGCATTATCACTCCCGAAGAAGGTAGAGAATTTCTCTCCAACTATCGATCGGGTTTGTACGGATATACCTATTTAGAAAACGACTAACTTTTCACATGGATTATCGGGACACGAGTTTCCCGGTAATCCATTCCTATTTAAAAATGCAACGCTATTTCATCTACCTCTCTTTCAACGGTGCGCAGTATCATGGTTGGCAAATACAGCCCAATGGAATCACCGTGCAAGAAGTCCTCGAAAAAGCGTTAGCCACATTGCTCCGCCGTGAAACTCCGGTGACAGGAGCGGGACGAACCGACGCCGGCGTCAACGCCCGACTCATGGTTGCCCACTTCGACGCTCCAATACCCCTCGACAATCCGACCGAAACGGCCGACAAACTCAATCGTATTCTGCCGCCCGACATAGCTGTCTACGAAATACGTCCCGTCATTGCCGAAGCACACAGTCGATTCGATGCTTTGAGTCGCACCTACAAATACTACATAATAGATCACAAATCACCATTTATCGAATCCTTCGCCTGCCGTTATCGGGGAAATCTCGACTTTGACAAAATGAATACGGCGGCCGAACAGCTCTACCGATATACCGATTTCACCAGTTTTAGCAAACTGCATACCGATGTTAAAACCAATAATTGCCGAGTGACATTCGCCCGCTGGGAACCCGAAGGCGAACGACAGGTATTTACCATCACTGCCGACCGCTTCCTCCGTAACATGGTGCGGGCCATCGTAGGAACGCTGCTCGATGTAGGACGGGGAAAACTTTCGGTGGAGGACTTCTGCCATATCATCGAGCAAAAAAACCGTTGCGCCGCTGGAACTTCGGTCCCCGGCAAAGCGCTCTTTCTTCACGACATCGTTTACCCCGACCACATTTTCCTACCCCGTTAACCACCCTCTCACATCTTGTGGAAATCAAACACATCACACTAAACAAGGCCGACTTCCTCGACCTGCTTTTATTGGCCGACGAAAACGAAACTATGATAGCCCGCTATCTCGACCGCGGCGAAATGTTCGCCTTGTATGATGACGATTTGAAAAGTATCTGCGTTGTCACACAAGAAGGGAAAAATCTTTACGAGATTAAAAATCTGGCCACCTATCCGCCATTCCAACGACAAGGATATGCCCGTCGGCTAATCGAATACATAGAAAATCGCTACAACGCACCCGGCACGATACTGCAAGTCGGCACAGGCGACTCGCCTCTCACGATACCCTTTTACGAGCATTGTGGGTTCCGCTACTCCCATCGTATTCCTCGTTTCTTTACCGACAATTATCCGCACCCCATCTTCGAAGGAGGGAAACAGCTCGTCGATATGATCTATTTGAGAAAAGAACTTTGAGAAATTCTTTCGAAATTTCCCGGACAACGACTCTTGCGCGACCACCTATCGAACCGCTTTCTTCCGCTTCATGATTACGAAATATAGCCCCAACAAGACAAACGGGATACTCAATATCTGTCCCATATCGATAGGCAATACATTCTCGAAATCCACCTGCCGTTCCTTCAAGAATTCGATAAAGAAGCGGAACAAAAATATCAAAGTAATACACAACCCGAAGTAAAAGCCTCGCCCGTAATTATCCTTTTTATATCGAGCGACCCCGACCATAATCAAGAAAAACAGAAAATAAGCGATAGCCTCGTACAACTGAGCCGGGTGACGAGGGAGCATATCTACACGCTCGAATACAAAAGCCCACGGCACATTGGTAGGCAAACCTATAATTTCAGAATTCATCAAGTTGGCAAGCCGTATGAAACCCGCCGCCAATGGTGCGGCGATACCCATCATATCGAGAATATCGAGATAATGAATCTTGGTCTTGCGACAAAATATAGCAAGGGCTATAATCAACCCCAACGTTCCACCATGACTTGCCAATCCCGCATATCCCGTAAACTTCCAATCGCCATCGGGATAAAAGTGCACTGGCAAAACGATTTCCAACGGGTGACTCAGGTAATAGTCAGGCTCATAAAACAAACAATGTCCCAACCGTGCCCCGATAAAAATACCTAAGAAACTGTATAAAAACAAATTCTGAAACGTATCGACAGGTAAACCCTTCGATTGATACAATTTATAAACCACCTGACTGCCCGCCAAAATGGCGATAAACCAAAAAATACTGTACCAACGTATCGCAATGCCGGCAATCGAAAACAATATGGGATCGGGATTCCAATGGATATATAGCAACTCCATAATTTACAATGATATATATTAAAAGATAGTACAAGCCGAGAGTGGAAACAAATTCACTTGGTTACACCGGGGCACAGTCTATTTTCGTAAAATGCAAAGATAACGCAAGGCACGAAAAGGGCAAAACGGACTTGTCCATTTTTTATTTCGAATCACTACCTATCTGCAATAGACTTTTCAAAAAACAACACAAACAAAGTCCTAATCTACCATCTTCTCCCTCTTTCCCAATCTCATCGGAAATAAGCAGGAGAAGATGGGGCGAAGAGACCCATTCAGTCAGACACCCGTTCCACTTACACCAAACATCTATTTGTAAAAATTAAAACAGTTTCTAACTTTGCAAGCGATTTACAGATATAACTAAAAGATACAAAAGATGTGGTTATCACTCGCTTTTCTCTCGGCTTTCCTATTAGGCTGTTACGAAATCTGTAAAAAGAAATCGCTCGACAACAACGCTGTCATTCCTGTACTCTTTCTCAATACCAGTTTTTGCAGTCTGTTGTTCCTCCCGTGTATTGTCCTTTCCTACGGGTTTCCCGAACTTATGCGAAATTCACTCTTCTATGTGCCCCCTTCCACCGGTCACGAGCATATTTATATCATAGGCAAAGCGGCGCTCGTCCTCACATCATGGACTTGCGCCTATTTCGCCACCAAACATTTGCCCATCACCATAGCCGGGCCAATCAAGGCTTCCCAACCTATTCTCACACTCATAGGAGCATTACTCATCTTCGGCGAGCAACTGAATCTCTATCAATGGATCGGAGTCATTCTGGCGATCGTCTCGTTCATTATGCTATCCTTCTCCGGAAGAAAAGAAGGCATCAATTTCAAACACAATATCTGGATTCTCTTTATAGTCCTCGCCACAATCACCGGTGCGGCCAGCGGGTTGTACGACAAATATCTCATGTCGCATGGCTTCGACCGAATGACCGTACAAGTATGGTACTCCTACTATCAAATGGCGATGATGACCGTTATTCTCTTTGTATTATGGTATCCCAAACGTAAGCATACCACACCTTTTGTTTGGAAACCCTCTATCTTTTTCATCTCCTTGTTTCTCGTTTGTGCCGACTTCGTATATTTCTACGCCCTCAGCTATCCCGACTCCATGATTTCTATCGTCTCTATGGTACGCCGCAGCAGCGTCGTCGTCAGCTTCATAGCCGGCGCATTCCTGTTCCGAGAAAAAAATATCCGTAGCAAATCGTTCGATTTGATACTCGTCCTATTGGGTATGTTCTTCCTTTATCTCGGCACAAAATAAAAAACGGTAACAATATTTACGGCTGTTTTTTTGGCTCACAGAAACAAATATGATTACTTTTGTGTCAAACGATCGTTATGAAACTAAGGAATCTGTTATTTTGTTTATGCTCGATAGTCACCTTGACATCATCGGCAATAGAACCGGTGGCGCAATTATTCATTACCATGCCCGACTCGCTCGTCCCTTCTATCGAAGTAAACCGGAGGAAGGACTTGATCGATTTGATGCACGCCGGACAGAAAGCCGAGATTGTCACGAAACTAGGCGGTAAAGCCGAGATGACACTGCTACAAGACAGCCTGCTCTCGATCGACCTGTCGAAACGCAGTAAAATGGAAATACGGTGGTACGATACAACCGGCAACGATACGATTATCGCTCTTGTCAATACGGTATATGCCCCGGCGGGAGACAGTCGCATACGGTTTTTCGACACTGCATGGAAGGAACTCCCCGCTTCGGAACGCATTCGCCGGATACGACGGGAAGAGTTTTTCCAATTCCCCGATAGCTTGACAAAGGCAAAAAAAGAAGACTTGTTACGTCCGGTAGACATTTTCCTTGTGGAGTACAACTTCGCTACCGACGGTTCTCTATGTGCCCGGCAGTCATGGGCAAACTATCTAGACAAAGAATCATTCGATCGTATCGAACCCTATCTGCAAGATTCAATCGTGTTGCATTGGAATGGAAAAAGATTCAAATAAAACAACCTCACTTTCCTGAACTGAATCAGATTCAATCGCAGCGATAATCATCTTATATCATCAGAGACCAAACGGGCTCAGTCGATAATTAGAAGGGATTGCCCTTGTATATTCCAACCCCTCTCCTCAGAAACCATTGTTTCTTCGGTGTCTCCCCTATACGGCTAACGCCACACAGGGGAGAAGGGTAAATACAATCTCCATCTCATTCTCCAAAATAATGCGGCAGAGGGGAAACTCTTCCCTTACCGTTTCTCGCAACCCTATGGAGTATATGTCGCCAAACAAAATATAGGGAAAGGGGACACATAGTGACGGAAGAATCGGAAAACAGAAAGGTATTAACCTCTTGCCCTGCGCACGCACGTGCGATAGGAGAGGTGGCACGTAGTGACGGAGGGGTTCAAAAATACCCGCAGCAAGAGGGAACGGATTAGGGCATCCCCCTCTCCCCCTGCCGTGTCCCGTAGCTTTACGGGGTGTTCCCATAAAGGGATACAAGGAGAGTACCCGCAGGGCGAGAGGATTAAACTTTCAAAAAGCAATATATTGTCTTTCTCAATTCTTCTCCGAAGATATCCGGAATGAGGTTGTCGACAGAGATTCATCTCTAAAATCCAAGTCTATCCTCACAAATTTTCTACTGAATCACAAAACGGGGTTACCTTTACAGGTAACCCCGTTTAATTATACAAAAAAGCCTCTTTAAAACTCTGCGTTTTTCGGTGTACGAGGGAATGGTATCACGTCGCGGATATTGGTCATACCCGTAACGAACAACAGCAACCGTTCGAACCCGAGCCCGAAACCCGAGTGGGGAGCCGTACCGAAACGGCGGGTATCGAGATACCACCACATATCCTTCATCGGGATATGCAACTCTTCGATACGGGCAAGTAACTTATCATAATTTTCCTCACGCTGCGAACCTCCGATAATCTCGCCGATACGGGGGAACAGCACGTCCATCGCCCGAACCGTCTTGTCATCGTCGTTCATTTTCATATAAAAAGCCTTTATCTCTTTCGGATAATCGGTAAGGATAACCGGTTTCTTGAAATGTTCCTCTACCAAGAAACGCTCATGTTCGCTCTGCAAATCGGCGCCCCAATAGACTGGATATTCGAATTTATGGCCCGACTCTTCCAAAATTTTTACACCCTCGGTGTACGGCAACCGCACAAAATCGTTATCCACGACGAACTTCAATCGGTCGATCAATTCCTTGTCGTACATCTGGCACAAAAACTCGAGGTCGTCCTGACAGTGATCGAGCGCATAACGAATCAGGTATTTGAGGAAATCCTCCGCCAAATCCATGTTCTCTCCGATTTCGTTAAAAGCGACTTCCGGCTCTACCATCCAAAACTCGGCCAAGTGGCGCGGCGTATTCGAATTCTCGGCGCGGAACGTAGGGCCGAACGTATAAATCGCGCCCAAAGACATCGCACCCAATTCACCTTCGAGCTGTCCCGATACAGTGAGGCTGGTAGGTTTGCCGAAGAAATCCTCGCTATAATCCACCGCTCCGTCCTCGGTCTTAGGTACTTGATTCAAGTCGAGAGTCGTTACTTGAAACATAGCACCTGCACCTTCGCAGTCGCTACCCGTAATTAACGGAGTATTCAAATAGAAAAATCCCCGATCGTTAAAATATTTGTGAATGGCATAAGCCATATTGTGACGGATACGCAACACTGCTCCAAATGTATTCGTACGAGGACGCAAATGTGCGATTTCCCGTAAAAATTCCAGCGTATGCCCTTTCTTCTGCAACGGATATACATCGGGGTCGGCGCCGCCGTAAAGCTCTATGCTATCGGCCTGTATCTCGGCCTGCTGACCTTTACCTTGCGACTCCACCAATGTACCGATGACACTAATACAAGCACCGGTCGTTATCGGTTTCATCTCCGCTTCCGAAAATTTGGAGAGGTCCACCACGACCTGTATATTTTTGATGGTAGAACCGTCGTTCACGGCAATAAAATTCACATTTTTATTGCCACGGCGCGTACGCACCCAACCCTTTACATTTACTTTTGTCCCGTAAAGAGATGCATCAAATGCATCGACGACTTTGGTTCTTTTCATTGTTTCCATACTTTCCTATATAATTGTACACTTTTTTAAGCATCGCCCCGTACGGAGAACCGTTCGGGACATGATAAACATTTCTTATTCGAATGAACCCATCTGCAACATGTTCACCTCTTGCTGAGTGAGGTAACGCCAACGTCCCCGTTGCAAGTTCTTCTTGGTAAGCCCGGCGAAATAAACCCGGTCGAGTTTAACCACACGATACCCTAAGGCTTCGAAAATACGACGCACGATACGATTCCGACCCGAATGAATCTCGATACCCACTTGGTTCATATCCGTCTCGTTGGCATAACTTACGGCATCGGGCTGTATAGGGCCGTCTTCCAATTCTATACCATCGGCGATTCGTTGCATATCCTCCTCGCTCACATCTCGGTCGAGCCACACATGGTATATCTTTTTCTTGATAAATTTCGGGTGCGTCAGTTTCGATGCAAGGTCGCCATCGTTCGTCAGCAGTAACACACCGGTCGTGTTGCGGTCGAGACGTCCCACCGGATAAATACGTTCGGTACAAGCGTTACGCACGATATCCATCACCGTGAGTCGTCCTTGTGGATCGTCCGATGTAGTCACACAATCCTTAGGTTTATTCAACAATACGTAAATCTTGCGTTCCAAAGTCACCACCTTGCCACGGAATGTCACCGTATCATTACGGGTAATCTTCGTTCCCAGTTCGGTCACGGCAACCCCGTTGACCAACACTTCTCCGGCTTGAATAAATTCGTCGGCCTCACGACGGGAACAGATCCCTGCATTAGCCATAAATTTATTCAGACGAATCGGTTCATTCGGATCCACCTCCGGCAACTCATATTCGATGCGCTGCGGGCGGCTGAACACCTTATTATTCCGACGCGGTTGCTGGCGATTCTGATTATATCCTCCGCGATTATTATACCCCCGGTTATTATATCCGCCCGGGCGATTGTTTTGCTTCGGATAACGAGGTCTCTCACTTTCCCCGTAAGGCTGCTGGAAGCCCTCTCCCACTTCGTTATTACGATTATAATCCTGATTATACCTCTGAGTATTGTTGTAGTTATTGTTCCGACGGTTGTTTCCGTAATTGCCCTGACGGTTATTGCTATACCCTCCCTGACGATTACCATAGTTGTTAGGACGTTCGTTGCCGTAAGAACGATTTCCTCCATCTCCATAGTTATTGCGGGGATAGTATGGTCTTTCCGCATTCGCACTGTACGAGGAGTGTCCCTCTTCTCCTCCATTTCTTCTGTACTCTACTTTTTCATATCGCTCGGTCGCACCTTCGCGGTTCGACATTCCGATGCGCGGACGCTTAGCTCTTTTTTCGCTTTCCATAGAAATTGTTTGTAATTAAAAATACAAGCCTCTCGGCCTATTAAAAAACATCTGTTATAAATGATAGTTATTTTTTCTCATAAACAAAAATTCGTGCAAACCGAAAGTAAAAACAAATTTACTATCGAGCCGCAGCCTATGTTTGTAAACACGTTGCAAAGATACGAAGGATTTTTCATTTTGCTTCTATTACAATCGAATAAGTTGTTATTTTCTGCTTAAAAAAACAAAAGCTCGGGCCTTTTGTTCGTCCGGCTTGCAAAGAATCTGCCTTACAACCGTTCAAAGCAACAAATACATACTCAATACGGGAATCAGTGGGGTTGTCCTTGCATATTTACCCCCCTCCTCAGAAACGACTGTTTCTTCGGCCTCTCCCCTATCGCTATACGACATAGAGGAGAAGGGTAAAATCTATCCCTGTGCCGAAATGAGAATTACCATTTTAATCTTTTCTTCCTATTGTATCTATGTGGCATTGCCGGACATTTCAGCCCCTTTTTTTTAGAACAGTGAGGGATTGGAGTGAGATTATTAAAACCTCTTCCCTGCCGTGTCCCGTAGTATTATGGGGTGTTTTGCGACAGCAAAATATAGAGGCGGTGTCCGAAGGACAGAGGGGTTAAATAAAATTATCCGCAACAGAGGAAACATATCAAAGTATCAACACCCTACCTCTGTTCATCGCAGATGAGATAGGGGGAGTGCCCGAAAGGCAAGGGGATTAAGCCTTCAAAAACATAATACATTATCTTTCTCAATCCTTCATCGAAGAGATCGAACTGTTGCTATTGTCAAGAATTTCATCGCTAAAATTCATGTCTATTCCTTCTGATTTTCTACTGAACCCAATACAGAACCGGCATGCGATAAACGTCGAAGGAGAATAAGAGGTTCTCTTATTCTCCTTCGGTTACAAGTCTCATTTCTATTTTTCATCTAATCTTGCGAGGCTTCCCCACCTCATCAAAACCCGGTATATGAGTGAGGAGTTATCTTTCGTAATTCCTCTTTTACCGATTCCGAAACATCGAGCGTATCGATAAATTCCCGTATGGAGTCGGCATTAATTACCGTATTCGTCCGTGTCAAAGCCTTCAAAGTCTCGTACGGGTGAGGATAACCCTCCCTCCGCAAAATCGTCTGGATACCTTCGGCTACCACATTCCACATCTGATCGAGATCGCGATATATAGCCGGTTCGTTCAGTAACAATTTATTCAAGCCCTTGATTGTACTATGGAAGGCAATCAACGTATGAGCCAAAGGAACACCCACATTCCGCAACACGGTCGAATCGGTCAAGTCGCGTTGCAAACGCGAAACCGGCAACTTCGAAGACAAGTGGTCCAATATGGCATTGGCTATTCCGAGATTCCCCTCCGAATTTTCATAATCGATGGGATTCACCTTGTGAGGCATTGCCGACGAACCCACTTCTCCCGCTTTGATTTTCTGCTTGAAATACTCCATAGAAATGTATTGCCAGAAGTCCCGGTCGAGATCTATCACAATCGTGTTGATACGGCGCAAAGCATCGAACAGAGCGGCGAGATTGTCGTAATTCGAAATTTGAGTGGTCCATTCCTCCCGGTCTATTCCCAAGCGCTCTTTCAAAAATCTGTTCCCGAATGCCGGCCAGTCGATATCGGGATAAGCAAAACGATGAGCATTGAAATTACCGGTAGCTCCTCCGAACTTACCACTCACCGGAACCGATTCGAGCAAAGCCATCTGCCGCTCCAACCGATAGCCAAATACCCGTATCTCTTTCCCCAGACGGGTGGGCGATGCCGGCTGCCCGTGAGTTTTGGCAAGCATGGGAATATCTTTCCATTCCTCAGCATACCGGTTGATAATAGCCAGCATATCTTTCAACACTGGGAAATAACAATCGTGCAAAGCCTCTTTCAACAAAAGAGGAACCGACGTATTATTAATATCCTGTGAAGTCAACCCGAAATGGATAAACTCTTTATAAGCCTCCAAATGCAATTCGTCGAATTTCTCTTTAATAAAATACTCGACAGCCTTCACATCATGATTAGTAACAGACTCTATCGACTTCACTTTTTCGGCATCGGCCTCCGTAAAATCGGTATATATCTTGCGCAACGCCGGGAATAAATCAGGATTTACCTCCGAGAGCTGAGGCAACGGCAATTCGCACAATGCAATGAAATACTCGATTTCGACCCGTACCCTATACCGGATAAGTGCCCATTCCGAAAAATAAAGCGACAAACTTTCCACCTTATTACGATAGCGGCCATCGACAGGAGATATGGCCGTGAGTGATGATAATTCCATAGTCTCTTATTTGAAATAGAGTACAAAAATACGATTTCCCCAGCAATTTTTACACAATAATTTCATTTTTTGTTTTGCAGATAAAAAAATAGTATTACCTTTGCAACGCTTTTCGGCAAACTATCCGGGCGTTTAGCTCAGCTGGTTTAGAGCATCTGCCTTACAAGCAGAGGGTCGGCGGTTCGAATCCGTCAACGCCCACAAAA
>OLWA01002985.1_pt1 | contig 13776 bp, 7 predicted proteins | sample 1673251 | NCBI WGS metagenome assembly OLWA01 (sample SAMEA3178937, study PRJEB25190) | human gut metagenome | biome: human gut; feature: human-associated habitat; material: faeces | place: Austria | collected 2013
GCCATGGTGGCCATGATGCCCTTTATGACCCTGATCATGAACGGCACCAGCCTGCTGATCGTCTGGTTCGGCGGCAAGGCCATGGACAACGGCACCATGCAGGTGGGCGAGATGATCGCCTTCATCACCTACACCATGCAGATCGTCATGTCCTTCCTGATGCTGGCCATGGTGGCCGTCATGCTGCCCCGCGCCGGTGTGGCCGCCGACCGCATCGACGAGGTCATCCGCACCAAGGCCACCATCCACGACCCGGACGAAGCCACGGCAAAGCCCGCACAGGAACGCAAAAACTGGCAGGGCACCGTGCAGTTCAACGACGTGAGCTTCCGCTTCCCCGGTGCCGACAGCGACGCGCTGGAGCACATCAGCTTTACGGCCAAGCCCGGCGAGACCACCGCCATCATCGGCTCCACCGGCTGCGGCAAGTCCACCCTGCTGAACCTCATCCCCCGCTTTTACGACGTGACCGGCGGCAGCGTGACCGTGGACGGCATCGACGTGCGCGAGATGCCGCAGGCACAGCTGCACGACCTGCTGGGCTATGTGCCCCAAAAGGGTGTGCTGTTCAGCGGCACCATTGATTCGAATCTGAAGTTCGGCGGCGACCACATCACCGACGCCGACGTGAAAAAGGCGGCTTCCATCGCGCAGGCCACCGAGTTCATCGACGCGAAGCCCGAGGGGTACCAGAGCCCCATCGCACAGGGCGGCTCCAATGTGTCCGGCGGCCAGAAGCAGCGCCTTTCCATCGCCCGCGCCATTGCGAAAAAGCCGAAGATCTATCTGTTCGACGATAGTTTCTCGGCCCTCGACTTCAAGACCGACGTGGCCCTGCGCCGCGCGCTGAAGGCCGAGACCGACAACGCTACCGTCATCATCGTGGCACAGCGCATCTCCACCGTGCTGCACGCAAACCAGATTTTGGTGCTGGACGAAGGCCGTCTCGTGGGCAAGGGCACCCATGCCCAGCTGATGGTCAGCTGCCCGGAGTACCAGGAGATCGCGCGCAGCCAGCTGAGCCAGAAGGAACTTGACCTGGAATCTCTGAATACGGAAAAGGAGGGTGAGTGATATGCCAAGACCCGGACGCCCCACGACCGAGCGCGCCAAGGATTTCAAAGGCACGCTGCTGCAGCTCATCCGCACCATGGGCCGCTATAAGCTCTCGCTGATCACGGCCATCGTGTTTGCCATTCTGTCCACCATTTTCAACATCGCAGGCCCCAAGGTGCTGGCCAAGGCCACCACGGCCCTTGCCACCGGCTGGATCGCCAAGCTGCGCGGCACCGGCAGCATCGACTTTGTGTATATCGGCCGCATCCTGCTGTTTTTGCTGGGCATGTACCTGCTGAGCAGTGCGTTCAGCTTCATTCAGGGCTGGCTGATGACCGGCCTTTCCCAGAAAGTCTGCTACGACTTCCGCAAGCAGATCAGCGAAAAAATCAACCGCCTGCCCCTCGCTTACTTTGAAAAGCGCACGGTCGGCGAAGTGCTCTCCCGCATCACCAACGATGTGGACACGCTGGGCCAGAGCCTGAACCAGAGCATCACCCAGCTCATCACCAGCGTCACCACCATGATCGGCGTGCTGATCATGATGCTGTCCATCAGCCCCCGCATGACCCTCATCGCCCTGCTGATCCTGCCCGTCTCGCTGGTGCTGGTGCTCATCGTGGTCCGGTTCAGCCAGAAATACTTCAAGGCCCAGCAGGCCATCCTGGGCGTTGTGAACGGCCAGGTGGAAGAAGTGTACTCCGGCCACAACGTGGTCAAGGCCTTCAACCGCGAAGCTGTGGTGCTGAACGATTTCAACGCCGCCAACGATAAACTCTACGAATCTGCGTGGAAAAGCCAGTTCCTCTCCGGCCTGATGATGCCCATCATGAACTTCGTGGGCAACCTGGGCTATGTGGCTGTGGCCATCGTAGGCAGCATCTTTGCGGCAAACGGCACCATTACCATCGGTGACATTCAGGCCTTCATTCAGTACGTCAAGAACTTCACCCAGCCCATCCAGCAGCTCTCGCAGGTGTCCAATATGCTGCAGAGCATGGCTGCTGCCGCCGAGCGCGTGTTCGAATTCCTGAACGAGCCGGAAGAAGACCAGACCGCCGACCCCGCCCGCCGCGCAGACCCCAGCTGCATCGACGGTCAGGTCACCTTCAGCCACGTCAAGTTCGGCTACACCCCGGAAAAGACCATCATCCACGACTTCAGCTGCGAGGTGCAGCCCGGCCAGAAGGTGGCCATCGTGGGACCCACCGGCGCGGGCAAGACCACCATGGTCAAGCTGCTCATGCGCTTTTACGATGTGGACGCCGGCTCCATCACCCTGAACGGCCACGATGTGCGCGACTTTGACCGCAGCGCTCTGCGCGAAGGCTTTGGCATGGTGCTGCAGGACACCTGGCTGTTCAAGGGCACCATCCTGGAGAACATCCGTTACGGCCGTCTGGACGCCACCGACGAGGAGGTCATTGCCGCCGCCAAGGCTGCCAACGCCGACCACTTCATCCGCACCCTGCCCGGCGGCTACCAGATGGAGCTGAACGAGGACGCTTCCAACGTCAGCCAGGGCCAGAAGCAGCTGCTCACCATCGCCCGCACCATTCTGGCCGATAACCGCATCCTGATCCTGGACGAGGCCACCAGCAGTGTGGACACCCGCACCGAGCAGCGCATCCAGACCGCTATGGACCGCCTGATGGAAGGCCGCACCAGCTTTGTCATCGCCCACCGCCTTTCCACCATCAAGGACGCCGACCTCATCCTCGTGATGCGGGACGGCGACATCGTGGAGCAGGGCACCCACGACCAGCTCATTGAGGCAGGCGGCTTCTACGCCGACCTGTACAACAGCCAGTTCGAGGATGTGGTGGACTGAGCCCGCCCGGCAAATTCCCCGTTTGGAATTACTCCCTTCATAATCCTGCCCGGAAGCCCTTTCTGCCGAGAGCTTCCGGGCTTTTTTTGCGGCGGTCTTTTTGCCGAATTTTGAACCACCTGCTAAAAAAAGAACTGCTATTTCACGCATTTTTTGTCGCATTATCGCTTTACCCCCCCCCCCTATGATGTATAATAGAATAAGAAGTATTGGCCTTTTGAATAGAGCCATGCTTTTATCATCCATTAGGGGGTATTTGTGTGACAAATAAGAAGTTCAAATTGACCGCAGCCGCGGTTGCTCTTGCGGCATGTGCCGCCGCACAGCCCGTCTCTGCGTCCGCCGCAGATGAGCTGCCCGATGCCTTCCCGGAACAGGATGCCGTCGTGCAGCCGAAGAAAGCGCCCGCCGCCGACACGGCCGAGATCAACGACACGGTCAGCCCGTCTGCAGCCGATGCGGCGCAGGACACCACGCCTGGCGATGACTCTGACCCTGCAGAAGAACCACAGCCTGCCCTGCCCGTGCTCGGCCCGAAAGACACCATCGCCTACCCGCCTGCCGAAACCGTCCAGAACCCGGATGGCTCCACCACCGAAACGACCGAAGGCCCTGTGACGGACGGTGCCACCGGCAAGGACAAGGGCACCGCCGACAAGACCGAGACCCGCACCGACGAAAGCTCCACGACCTACGACCCCGCCGGAACGGTGGTGGATAAGACCACCACCGAAAACCCGGACGGCTCGGTCACCGAGACCACCACCACCGTGAGCCAGGGCACCACCACGACCACCACCACCGTGGAGGGCAGCGCGTCTTCTTCCACCAGCAAGACCGAGACCACGCCCAAGGACGAGCTGGATGCCGACGAGGAGCTGAAGGACATCACCGTGGACTGGAGCACCGGCAAGGGTGCCGAGGTGGGCGGCAACTACATCGTGACGGGCGAATCCGAACTATCCGAAGACGGCAACTCCCGCCAGCTCACCCTGACCAAGGTCACCCACGAGACCGGCTCCATGGCGGGGCAGGACATTGCCAAGCTGATCGACGCAGGCTACGTTGACAACGGCGACGGCACCTATACCCTGACCAAGACCATCACCGACGCCAACGGCCGCCAGCAGCAGACCACCGTGACGGTGGATTCCAGCACCGCTTCCCGGACCGTGACCACCACCCTGATCGTCAAGGTGGAAAAAAGCACCCAGCACGGCCGCGAGGACGTGAAGCAGGACTACACTTACCCGCCCGAGACCACCCTGACCGACGGTGCCGGGAACACCTACACCCTGCACATTGCCGAGCTGCTGGCCGACCCGGCTGCACAGCGCAGCGAGGACGGCAAGACCATCACGGTACAAAAGGGCCGCAAGACCTACACCCTGACGCTGGGCGACGAGACCACTGCCGGGCAGGCAGAGCTTTCCAATCAGGACCTTGCCGCTTTGATGGGCGGTGAAGAAAAGGGCTATACCGTCGGCAAGGACGGTGCCCTCTACCTGACCAAAGACGGCGAGACCTGCAAGCTGGATGCCGACCAGACCGCCCTGCTGTGCAAGCAGATGAAGGTGCATGTCAAGGTGGAAAACGACAAGGGCACGTTGGGCAGCCAGCAGCTGGCAGACGGCAGCCAGACCCCGCAGCAGGCCGCCGCCGCCGCAAAGCAGGCTGCACTGGAAAATGCCCTGACCGCCGCTGCCGCCAAGGCCTCCGGCGTGGAAACGGTGTCTTTCTCTGAGCTCACCCTTAATGCAAACGGCAGTTACACCTATACGCATGACGGCAAGACCTACACTTTTGCGGTCACGGTCAGCGGCGAGACCAGCGAGACCTATCAGGTCACCGAAACGGCCAGTGAGACCAATAACGGCGAGTCCGGCACCCACACCGTCACCGGCAGTGCCACCGCAGGCGGCGCCGTCATTGCATGGAGGAGCGAGAGCGGCAAACCCTATTTCCAGCTTGACGGCAGCACTGCCAACTCTCCCCTGACCGATACTCTGGGTGCCCCATTAGACGCCACTGACATCAAGACCGATGCCGACGGCCGTGTGACCGAATACACCCGGATGGTGGACGGCAAGATGAAAGTCTACCGTTTCCATTATGACAGCAGTGCCAGCCTGACCGACGATGAAAAGCGGGACTACGCTCTGAAGCAGCTTGCCGCTGAAAAAGGCATGACGGTGGAGCAGCTGCTTGCCGCCGGGTATACCGTGACCGACACCAGCTTCACCGGTCTGACCCGCATTGCGTGGGATGTGTTCGACAAGGCCGACAGCACCGAACCAGCGGGCACGGTCCAGCAGGGCAGCAGCTGGACCATCACATCCGCAGGTGGCGAAGATGCCGTCTACACCATCGTGAAAGACGGCAAGACTTACACCGGCCTGAAAAAGGACGGCGATACCTACACCAGCGAGGTGACCGACGCTTCCGGCAAGACCACCAAGACCACCATCACCCTGAAAAACAAAAACAAGCTGACCGACGATCAGATCCTTGCCCTGCTGGCGGACAAGACCGCCGATGCCACCGACATCGCCCTGACCCGGAACGACGGCAAGGTGACCGTGACCTACACGAAGGACCACACCATCTACACCATCGACTGCACCGGCCTGCTGGAGCAGACTTTGAGCGTGGAGACCCGCGAGAGCTGGTCGCTCTCCGAGACCCGCACCGAGGACGAGAAGGACGATGCCTACCAGAAGCTGTGGGATCAGATCGACGCCATCCGCCAGAGCCTGAAACCCAACCAGGTGCTGAAGGTGGGTGATATGGAGATCACCTCCACAAGCACGAAAACAGACATCATCCAGAAGATCACCACCGCCGTCAGCCTGAACAACATGAACGAAGATCAGCTGGCGAAAATCCTGAAAGAACAGGAAGCGCTGGCGCAGGACCCCAACAAGAAGGTCTGGGTCAACGAGGACACCAAGGGCACCAAGGATGAATCTCTGTATTACGAACAGCGCAAAAACTATTATACCGGTGGAACCAATGACTACCTCCAGCATCTGGAACTCATCACGGATTCCACCCTGCATCTGCTCCCGGATGAAGGCGGCAGCTCGAAAACAACCGATTGCCTGATCATCCGCAATGGCCTTCAGCTGGAATGGAACTACAACGTAGACGATCTGCTCAATAAGCCTGCAAGCAACCAGAAAGCCGGTCTTGCCAAAAATATCGGCTTCGACAAAACCGGTGGCATCCAAGGTTTTTATGAATATGCCCGTACCGAAAACCAAGAGCATAACAACAACCCCAACAAGAGTGCTTTCTACCGATTGACCGGCACGGTGGTCTACGATGCGCTTACGGATACAGACGGTGCTGTGCAGCACTATGCCTCCTATGATGCTGCCGTTGCTGCCTACAAGGCTGCCATGGAAGCGCAGGGCAAAGAAGTCACAGATGCAGACATCCAGCGGCAGGTCGTCCGCCTTTCCGACCAGTCCTGGTATGACGCAAACAAGGGAACGCCTGAAACGGTCTGGTATCAGGTCTACCTCAACAATTCCAAGCTTTCCGCCTATGGTTATATGGATGTCAGCAGCAACAAATGTGCCAACGCAACCAAGGCACGCTGGAACCATTCGAATAGCTGGTACGGCGGTTACGACCTGAAGATCTCTGACCTTGTGCAGGTGGAAAGCGGCGAAGTGGTGGGCCAGAACGAATCCACCATCAAGACCTATGTTGCCCCGCTGACCGTTATCACCAAGGAGGACGACGCCGTGGGCACCTCCATGAGCACCCGCACCGCTTCCACCGCTGCCCACAGCGGCTCCGGCTGGCAGCAGCAGGGCAGCTACCGCGCCGGTTTCCGGCAGACCACCACCGAGACGACCACCGAGACCGGCACGGGTACCTACGATACCGTAAAGCCCTGGCAGCAGACCACTGCCGAAACGGACGAGACGGCCGAAAAGCTGGACGGCGACGTCACCTACACCTATCGCTCCGAGAAAGACCCGGTCGTGACGCTGGACGGCGACAAGACCGTGCAGACGGACACCAAAGCCTCCGTCCGCTATACTTACGGCTGCGTCTCCACCACCGACGCGGCCCCGCTGGTGACCACGACCACCCAGACAACACCCGGCACCCCGGAGCAGACCCCGGCCGACAGCCTGCCTGCCGAGACCCCGGCTGACACCGTTGTTCCCCCGGCAGAGGCCCCCGTCGTCGCCCCGGCTGCTCCTGCGGCTTCCACCCTGCCGCAGACCGGCGTCAACCGGCTGGCGGTGCTGTTCAGCGCCCTGAGCGGCAGCCTGCTTCTGGGCCTTGGCGCTGCGCTGAACCGCCGCAAAGAAAACCGCTGAGCACCCCTTTGACCCTTTTGCATGTTTGCCCCTCCCCCGGAGAGCCCGACCGCCCTCCGGGGTTTTTATTTTCCGTTTCTTTGCTCCCCCGCCCCCTACACAAACGCCCCGGATTGTGCTATGATAGGCTTGAACAGCCGGTCAGTGATGTGAAACCGACCGGCAAAATCGAGGTGTTTGTACAAATGTCTGATCTCCTTGAGACTCTGCGGCAGGAGGGCGTTGACCCTGCCCTGCTGGAAGCGGTGCAGCAGTACCGCGCCGCCCACCCGCTGGCCGCCGAACTGCGCCCGCGCATCCCTTCCCCTGCCTTTACCTACTACGGCAAACAGGTGTGGGAGCAGGCGCTGGCGGCCCTGCTCTGCGGCGAAAACCTGCTGCTGGCGGGCGGCAAGGCCACCGGCAAAAATGTGCTGGCCGAGAACCTTTCCGCCGCTTTCGGCCGCCCCGCGTGGGACATCTCGTTCCATGTGAACATGGACGCGGCGTCCCTCATTGGCATGGACACGTTTGCAGGCGGGCAGGTGGTGTTCCGCCCCGGCCCGGTGTACCGCTGCGCCCAGTGCGGCGGCTTCGGCGTGCTGGACGAGATCAACATGGCCAAAAACGAAGCGCTGGCCGTGCTGCACGCGGTGCTGGACTTCCGCCGCGCCATCGACGTGCCCGGCTACGACCGCATCCCGCTGGCGGAGGAGACCCGCTTCATCGCCACCATGAACTACGGCTACGCCGGCACCCGGGAGCTGAACGAGGCCCTCACCTCCCGCTTTGTGGTCATCCAGATGCCCACCATCACCCAGGACAATCTGGAAAAGCTGCTGCGGGCCCAGTTTCCGGACCTGACGGCGAAATATGTGCACCAGTTCGCGCTGCTGTTCCTCGACCTGCAGAAAAAGTGCGACAGCGCGGAAATTTCCACAAAAGCGCTGGACCTGCGCGGTATGCTGGACGCGCTGCGGCTGATCCGGCGCGGCATCCCGGCGGGCGCGGCGCTGGATATGGGCATCACCAACAAGGCCTTTGATTCCTACGAGCAGGGCCTGATCCGGGACGTCATCGCAGCGCGCATCCCGGCGAAGCTGGACGCCGGAAAGCTGTTCGGCTGATGGAAGCCCAGAGCTACACCGCCCAGGAGCGGCGCGCGGCCAATCAGGTCTGGGCTGCTGCAGGAGCCTATGGCTTTGAGCCGCTGTTTCTGGCCCGCTACACCGACGGCACCACCGATTTTTACATGAACACCGTCGTGGGGCTCATCCACAAATATTACGGAGATGCGCTCATCCGCAGCATCTTTGATGCATGGGACGGCGACATGCGGCAGGCCATGCTGGATGACATGACCTGGCTGTACCTGGAAAACGCGGCTTACCGGCTGGAACTGCCCCGCCGCCCGGTGCTGGAAGCGCTGCGCCATGCCCATGCGGACTACTTTTTTGCCATCCAGTACAAGCTTTCGCGGCAGGAATGGATGGCGAAAAACCAGCTGGTCTACACCATGCAGGCGGCGCGCTGGCGGCGTGTGCTGGGCCGTGCCGACCCGGTGATGACGCCTTATGAGTCCGGCCTTGCCGCCGCCCTCGCCCCGGAACAGGTGCCCGAACCGGAACAGCTGAAGGCCGAGATTTTGGCCGTCTACGCAAAATTCAACCTGTTCGACGGCACCGTGCACCAGAAAGCGGCCCTGCACCTGCACTTGGACGGCCTGCTGGCAAAGCTTGCCACCAAGGCCATGCCCACCCAGATGATCAAGACTGACCGGGTGACCGTGGAGCACTCCAATTCTGTGGACGCCGCCGGCGGCGGGCTGGCCGTGGACAAGCGCAAAGCCCACATCACCTTAAAGCAAAACGCCGCGCAGGACCGCGCCTACATCGAGAGCTGCTTTGGCCGCTCCATTTACCCGCCGGAACGGCTGCGCAAAGCCGAGCAGGAGCTGTGCGTGGGCGACCATCTGGGCTGCCATTTGTGGTTCAGCGCCGGTGTGCCCAGCCCGGAGCAGGCCCCCACGCCGGAGGCAAGGCATCTGGCCGAACAGGCCGAGCTGCAGGCCGACCGCAACCGCGCCTATTACGCCAAAAACCGGGAACTGCACCGCAGCGTCGTGCTGCGGCTGACGGAGCAAATTCGCAACTGCATCCTCGTGCACCAGCAGCCCAACGCCCGCATCGCCCGCAGCGGCAGCGTGGACGCCGGGCGGGTGTGGCGCGCCCCGCTTTTGAACGATGACCGGGTGTTTTTGTGCGCGGAAGAAGAAAACCAGCCCGCCTTCACCGTGGACCTTCTGCTGGATGCATCGGCCTCCCGCCTGCATTGTCAGGAGGTCATCGCTGCGCAGGGCAGCATCTTGGCCCAAAGCCTTGCGGCCTGCGGCATCCCGGTGCGGGTGTCCAGCTTCAGCAGCCTGCGGGGCTACACCGTGCTGCGGGTGCTCAAGGGCTTTGCAGACAAAAACCTGCAGAACATCAACCGTTACTTTGCCTCCGGCTGGAACCGCGACGGCCTTGCCCTGCGCGCGGCAGGCGACCTTTTGCAGTTTGCGCCCGGGCCGGCGCCGCGGCATCTGCTCATCGTGCTGACGGATGCTTCGCCCAACGACAGCCGCCGCATCCCGCCCAGTGCAGAAAATCCCCTCGGCTGCGGCTATGAGGACGCCGCCGGTGTGGCCGACACCGCCGCGCAGGTGCGCGCGCTGCAGCGCATGGGCATCCGGGTCTCGGCCGTGTTCATGGGAGAGGACAGCTCTGCCGGTGCCGCCGCACAAATTTACGGCAAGAACATGGCCCGCATTCGCGGCATGGACCAGCTGGCCCGCGCCGCCGGACGGCTGATCCAGAACGAGATCCGTGAACTGGGTGACTGACGATACCTTATTAGAATAGCGCCCGCAGGCGAGCGGTTTTGCCGTTCCGTCTGCGGGCGTTTTGCGTTCAAATACAACCGAATGCATTTTCCAACAACCATATTTCGAGCCGTTCCGCCCCGGTTTGCAGAATTTTTTCGAATTTTGGCAAACTTATAGTTGTTTTTTGTTGTGAGATGTGCTATACTATGTTCAGTCAATAAAACATTCCTGCGTAAGCCGCCTGTCGTGCACCGGGTCGTCTCGCGCAGCGCCTGCTCGTTATACAACGAACCGCTGTATCTCATTTTCAGGGAGGAACCGCTCATGGATGCCAACCGTTATTTTGATGCCATGCACAACGCCATGTCAGCCCAGCACCCCGGTGCCCAGCTGCTTTTAACGGTAAAGCTGCAGGACACCTGCGGCAACGATGCCTGCCTGGAGCTCAAGCAGCTGCCCGGCGAGAGCACCTCCATCCTGTGCTACTCCACCATGGGCCGCCGCTGCCTGAGCTTCCAGCTGTTCCGCAAAGGCTGGCAGCTGTGCCACAACGCCGACGGCCAGCTGGTGGGCCGCTTCCCCGCCAGCGCCAACGGTCTCATCGACGAGACGGATTTCCGCGCCTACTGCCGCGAAGACCGGCTGGACCTGGCCCGCACCCAGCGCATCCTTTCTGAGCTGCAGCAGTGTGCCGGTGTCAATTACCGGGGCCGCATCCCGCAGGACGCCCGCACCGGGGCCCAGATCACCGTAGAAAGCTTTGTGGGCACCGGTGCCCGCTGGGTCTATTGGAGCCAGGATGCAGCACCCAGCCTGCCGCTGGCGGCCATCCTCTACTGGCTGGCCGATTTTCTGGCCGGTGCCGAGCGCCGCACCCTGCAGGCAGACCCGCAGGCAGCACGCCTTGCGGCCCAGTGGCTGGCCGGTGACACCGCCGTGTTCTTTCACCCGACGGTGCCCCTGACCGCCATGAACGCGGCCGCTTCGGCCAGTACCAGTGCGCCTGCCCGCCGCAGCCGTTCTGCCGTGCCTGCCGCCCGGAACAAGAGCTGGCAGAGCATCATGGCCGTGATGGCAAGCATGTGAGAAGTTCTCTCCGCTTCGCTGCGCTCAGCAGCTCTCCCGAAGGGCGAGCTTTCTATATTCGGGAACAAAAGCCGCCTGCAAACCCAACGCTTGCAGGCGGCTTTCTCTGTGTTTTTATTCCAGGTACGGGTCCAGCAGGGCGTCCACCGTCTTGTTGCGCTTGGGGTTCGGCTTTTTGACCACATGGCCGCGGCAGACCACCAGCTCCAGATGCTGCAGGGCACGCAAGTCTTCCAGCGGATTGCGCTTCGTCACGATGAAATCGGCGCTCTTGCCCGGCTCAATGGAACCGGTGATGTCCCCCACCCCGGCCAGCTGGGCGTTGCGCAGGGTGGCGGTGTAGAGGGCAAACTGGTTGCTCACGCCGCAGTACTTGTGGAAATAGCACAGCTCCCGCCAGAAGTCGTACTGGGTGATGTACGGGCAGCCCACATCGTTGCCCAGGCCCACCGGGATGCCGTTGGCAAGGGCGGTCTTGGCGCTTTCCACCACACCGTCAAAGACGATTTTGCCGTTGTACTGGTCTTTTTCCGATGCGCCGGAGACGGCCGTATCGAACAGTGCATAGGGCAGCGCCGGAGAGATGGTGGTGCACACGAATGCGCCGCGCTCCTTGTACAATTTCACCGTTTCTTCGTCCATTTTTGCGCCGTGCTCAATGGAATCCACGCCGTTTTCCAGCGCCACCTTCACGCCCTCGGGCGATTCGGTGTGCGCCGCCACGGGATAGCCCAGCTTGTGGGCCTCGTCGCAGACGGCCTTGACCATCTCCGGCGGCATTTTCAGCTCGCCGGGGGTGCCCTTTTCGGTGGCGTCCAGCACGCCGCCGGTGATCATCAGCTTGACAAGGTCCACTTTCTGGCCGCTGGCCTTTTTCAGCTGGGCCAGTGCTTCGGCGTTGTTATGGGCTGCCACGGCCACCGAGCCTGCCATGTGGCCGCCCGGCACCGAGATGCCCTCGTTGGCCGCAAGGATGCGGGGTGCCAGCAGCTTGCCGGCTGCGGCATCGTCCCGGCAGCGGGTGTCAAAATCTGCGATGCCGCCCACGGTGCGGATGGTGGTCACGCCGCCCAGCAGTTCCAGCTTTGCATAGCTGCACACCAGCCGGTAGGCCACCGCCCGGGTCAGGGCATTGCTCAGGATCTTGCGCACCAGCGCTGCATTGTCGCGGGGCTTTGCGCTGGGTGTGCCGTTACCCGCCAGATGAACGTGCAGGTTGATCAGTCCCGGGCACAGATACCCGCCGTGGAGGTCGATGACCTCATACCCATCCAGATCCACGCCCTCGTCCGCCAGCGCGGTGATGGTGCCGTCCTCGCACAGCAGCACCTTGTGGGCCTGGGGTTCCATATGCTGGGTGCCGTCCAGCAGAATGCCGTTGATGTAGGCTCGCTTCATTGGTGGTTCCCTCGCTTTTACACGACAGCTGTCGTTTTTTCTTCCAGTATAGCACGTTCGTGTCCCGGGTGCAATCGGGCGCACAAAAAGGGCAGGCAAAGGTTTTGCCCCTGCCTGCCCTTGAACCATTTTCCGGTTTACTGTGCTGCGGATGCGGAAGCAGCCTCGGAAGAAGCAGCCTCGCTGGAAGCGGCATCGTCCGAGCCGCCCACAACGCCGCCCTCGACGACCAGCTCGTCCTCGTAGTCCAGGCCGTAGGTGTCCACCAGAGTCTCCTCATAGTCCTTGTGGAAGAAGTTCTCCTCGCCCAGTGCCTTGATCTCCTCGTTCAGCCAATCCAGCACGGTGGTGTTGCCCTGGCTCACAGCGGGAGCAATGGTGTCGGCGCTGCCCAGCGAGGGGATGCCCACGGTGTAGCCGGGGTTCTGCTTTGCAAAAGCGATGACCTCGGTGTTGTCGTTGGCCCATGCCACGCCGTTGCGGTTCTCCAGTGCATTCTTTGCAGTTGCGTAGGAATCGTACTTCTGCAGCGGGATGTCGGGATACTCCTTGGTCAGGTAGGTCTCGGCGGTGGTGCCGGAGATGACGATCATCTGGTCATCGGCGTTCCAGTTGTCCAGCGTGGTGACAACGGCATCGTCCGGAGAAATGACGCCCAGTGCCACGTTCATGTAGGGCAGAGCAAAGTCCACTTCCTCAGCGCGCTCGGGGGTGACGGTGAAGTTTGCCAGGATCACATCCACCTTGCCGGTCTGCAGGTACTCGATGCGGTTGGCAGCCTCGGTGGAGACGTAGTTGATCTCCACGCCCAGGTCTTCGCCCAGACGGTTGCCGAAGTAGATGTCATAGCCCTGATACTCGCCGTTCTCGTCCACGTAGCCGAACGGGTTCTTATCGGAGAAGACGCCGATGTTGATGGTGCCGGACTCCTTGATCTCGTCCAGGGTGCGGTACACGACGCCGCTGCCGGAAGCAGCACTGCCAGATGCTGCAGTGGAAGCAGAGGAGCCGCCGCATGCGGTCAGCGCGGCAGCAGCGGACACGGCACCCAGGCCCAGCAGGAAGGAACGACGCGAAATTTTGGACTGTTTCATAATGGATTCTCCTTTACAAAATCTTTCCCATGGCCCCGGAACCCCCGGAGCCGTTATATGATCTGTGACTCATTTCACAGCATCAAACGTGAAGGTGCGCAGGAAGCGCTGCGCGCGCTCGGTCTTGGG
>OLWA01002990.1_pt1 | contig 13755 bp, 11 predicted proteins | sample 1673251 | NCBI WGS metagenome assembly OLWA01 (sample SAMEA3178937, study PRJEB25190) | human gut metagenome | biome: human gut; feature: human-associated habitat; material: faeces | place: Austria | collected 2013
ACTCGTACAGCTCCACTCACAAGAAAACGAAATTTATCTCACTTTCTCGAAGTCTTACTCATCGAGGGGCAGCTTTTTTATAATGCAGTTTTATTTTTTTACAAAAAACTCTTGACATAAAGTCAGCTTTAGGTATTATAATGCAAATAGTCAAAATTCTGTTAAATATATCTTGAAAGGAAATGAAAAATGTATCTTGAAAAGATTAATTCTCCAAGCGATATTAAAAGTTATTCACTTGATGAAATGAAAGAGCTTGCAAAGGAAATGAGAACGGCTCTCCTTAAAAAGCTCAGTATTCACGGCGGTCATTGCGGCCCAAACTTCGGTATGGTTGAGGCAACAATTGCACTTCACTACGTTTTTAATTCTCCGGTTGATAAATTTGTGTTTGACGTATCTCATCAAACATATCCTCATAAAATGCTTACAGGCAGAGCATACGGTTTTCTTGATGAAAGGCGCTATGACGATATCACAGGCTACAGCTCACCTGAGGAAAGCGAACACGATTTTTTCACTTTAGGTCACACCTCAACTTCTGTATCTCTTGCCTGCGGTCTTGCTAAGGCGAGAGATTTAAAGGGCGAAAAGTCAAACGTTGTTGCAATTATCGGCGACGGCTCTCTCTCCGGCGGTGAGGCATTAGAGGGTCTTGATGTTGCCGCAGAGCTTGGCAGTAACTTAATTGTCGTTGTTAATGATAATGATATGTCAATTGCCGAAAACCACGGCGGAATGTACCAAAACCTTAAGCTTTTGAGAGATACCGACGGTAAGGCTGAGTGTAATCTTTTTAAATCAATGAATCTTGATTATGTTTTTGTTAAGGACGGTAACGACCTTGAGTCACTTATCAACGCCTTTGAGAGAGTAAAAGATACCGATAAGCCTGTTGTAGTTCATATTGTAACTCAAAAGGGTAAAGGTTTCGCACTTGCAGAAAAGAATAAAGAAACTTGGCATTGGTGTATGCCTTTTGATATTGAAACAGGTAAGCCTAAGTTTAGCTTTGACGGTGAGGATTACAGCAGCGTTACACGTGATTATCTCCTTGATAAGATGAAAAAGGATAAGGACGTTATTGCCATCACTTCCGCTACTCCTGCCGTGTTTGGCTTTGATGAAAAAACAAGAAAAATTGCAGGCAAGCAGTTTGTAGACGTCGGCATTGCCGAGGAAACAGCAGTTGCTCTTGCTTCGGGTATTGCCGCAGGCGGCGGTAAACCTGTTTACCCTGTATATAGTACTTTTATTCAGCGTGCATTTGACCAGCTTTCTCAGGACCTTTGTATTAATAATAATGCCGCAACACTCGTTGTTTTTGCTGCATCTGTATTCGGTATGAATGATGTAACCCATCTCGGCATTTACGATATTCCCATGATGTCGAATATTCCAAATCTCGTTTACCTTGCTCCTACAACAAAGGAAGAGTACCTTGCAATGCTTGATTGGAGTGTTGAGCAAAACGAGCACCCTGTAGCAATTCGTATCCCTTGCTGTGAATTTATTTCGAACGGTGAAAAAATTACTAAGGATTTCAGTAAACTTAATAAATATGAGGTTGGGCAGCAGGGAAGTGATGTTGCATTTATCGGTCTTGGCTCGTTTTATCCTTTGGCTAAAGAGGCGGCAAAGCTTTATGAAAAAAAGACAGGCACTAAGGCAACCGTAATCAATCCTTATTATATTACAGGTGTTGACGAGGAGCTTTTAACCTCTCTTAAATTAAATCATAAAGCAGTTGTTACTCTTGAGGACGGTATTCTTGACGGCGGCTTCGGTGAAAAGATTGCAAGATTCTTCGGCAACAGCAACGTTAAGGTTCTCAATTTCGGTCTTAAAAAGGAGTTTCTTGACCGCTATAATCCTGCCGATATTCTTAAGGAAAACCACCTTACCAAAGAGCAGATTGTCGACGATGTTCTCGCATTAAATTAATACATATCGTGCAATATTTGTCATTATAATAAAAAGGCTTTACGAACAAATTCGTAAAGCCTTTCTTTATACCTTTTAACCCCCATTGAAAAGGGAGGCAGCACACGAAGTGTGACGCAGGAACTTCTTTTTTATTTACTTTCCTTATTTCTCTTTTCAACAATATGGTTATGAACAGTGTCTGCAAGCTCACCGTGAAGCTTGAATTTCTTTGAAAATACAATAAGCGAAATCAAAATAAGAATAGGCGGAATACCGAAGCATATAATTCCTATTCCTGCCTTTGTGCCATCATTAATAACCTTTGTGGCACTTGTGATTTGCTTGTTATATCCCATAATTGCAAGGCCGCCGAAAAGAACGATTGTCTGAATGGTATAAGCCATTTTCTGCAAAAAGCCTTTCATAGAAAATGTGATTGACTCGTTTCTTTCACCGTTCTTGTATTCGCCGTAGTCAACAATATCTGCAAGAAAGATTGTTTGACCTACAAACATTGCCGCAATACCTGTTGAAGAAATAATGTAGGCAATGTCAAGCGCAATTGTAATTTTAAGCACAGGACCGAAGATATACATAAGTACATATCCTATAATGGTTGCAATAAGCGAAATTTGATAAATCTTTTTCTTGTTCATCCATTTTGAAAGAACAGGGATAACAACAAGACCCAAAACCGAGCCGACAGCACCGATAGTTTGGAAAAGGCTTTGTGCCTTAGGTTCGCCGAGTACGTCGGAGAAATAATAAACAGCCGTGCCTGAAGTGAGATACCAGCCTGCGTTTGAAAGCATAGCAACTACCATGAATACTACGAGCTGGTCGTTGTGTGCAATAACGGAAAAAATCTTTTTAAATGAAAACTTTGCCTTTTCGCCGTAAACAACATTCTTTTCCTTTGTTGAAAGAACACATATTGCTGAGAAAATCACAAGTAAAATTCCGCATATTCCTGCCCAACGTGAAAATCCTGTTGCGCTGTAGCCCTTGTCCGTAGTCATACCTGTTGAAAGCATAGGTAATATGATAGGTGTTGCAACAGTAATGATGCCCTGACCTAAGCCGCTGAAGGTTCTTGCAACGGTTGAAACAAGGTTTCGGTCATTAGGGTCAGACGTAAAGGACGGCACCATGCTCCAATACGGAATATCCGCCATTGTGTTTGTCATACCCCAAAGGATATACATAACACCTATGTATATGTAAAGCTTTGTTCCGCTCATGCCGAAGCTTGTGAACAGTAAGAAAAGAACTACTGCGTTGCATATAGCGCCTATAAGTATCCAAGGCCTGTATTTGCCGTGCTTTGTTCTTGTGTTGTCAACAATTGTGCCCATCATAGGGTCGTTAATTCCGTCCCAAATTCTTGCAATAGGGGTGAGAAGAAGTAAAAATGCTTCTTTAAGACCAAGTACGCTTGATAAATAGTAGCTTAAAAACGAATAAAACATTCCGTAACTTAAGTCAAGCCCTATTGCGCCCACGCCAAAGCAGATTTTTTCTCTCCAAGAGGTTTTGTATTCCTGCATATTCCGTCCTCCGAAAAATTAATGTTTATCTATTATAACATATTTTTATACATTTGCACAATAACATTTTTGCGTTTTTATTGCAAATTTATTTTTTTGATGATATTATATTAAAATGAAATATATATTCTGACTCGGAGGTCATTATGAAAAGAATTTTAAGCTTGCTTTTGTCAGCTGTAATGCTTGTAAGCGCCATGTCACTTGTCGATTTTTCTGCTTTTGCAGGAAGTAAGCTTCCAGCTACGTCAATAACTTCTTTGAGTGCAAAAGATAACGGATTTAAAATTAAGTGGAAGAAAAAATCAGGTATTACAGGATACCAAATTCAGTATTCTACTAACAGTAAATTTAAAAAGGGAAACAAATCAATAAAAATAAAAAATGCTAAAACAATATCAAAAAAGATAACTAAACTAAAAGCAGCCAAAAAATACTATGTTCGGATAAGAACATATAAAGGAAAAAAATATTCAAAATGGTCTAAAGTAAAGAGTATAAAAACTACGAAAGAGTCAAAATGTACCAAAGATAATATCCAAAAAGAAACCCATTGCACAAACAATAACAATCATAGTATAAAATGTGGCAATATGGGAAGATGGTTTAACAGTAGAGATGAAGTGGACAATTACTGGGTACAAGTAGATAATAATTATGCAAAACAATATCTGGACGGAACAATTACATTTAAAGAATATGGAGAAAAATCTCCTTGTGGTTATGAATGTTGGTCTTGTAGTTATTGTGGCAAATGGACAGGTAATTTTAAATATAATTAAAATTATAGCTTGACATAATATTGATAATTAGTTAATATAGTATTTGAAGAAAAGTGAAAAGAAGTTAAGGAAACTTGGCTTCTTTTTTGTATGTGTAAGAAAGAAGCAAAAAACAACTAAGTATAAGGTTAAAAAGCTCAAGGCTAAGAAAAAGTATTACGTGCGTGTTCGTACATATAAAACCGTCAAGGGCAAAAAGGTTTATTCCTCTTGGTCTAAGGTGAAGAGTATAAAGACAAAATAAAATTACGTAACGTAGGGGCGATTGATAATCGCCCCTACGTTGTTGAATTTAGATAGCATAAATGAATAAGAATACTGAGGCGAACATTGTTCGCCTCTTTTTTATACCTTAAAAGTTACAAAAGTGTTACAAATATTAAAATTTAGTATCGAAGCAATTTGTACTTGACAATACCTTTACACCCTTATATAATGTAATCAATGGTGTTAATTCCATCAAAATCCCATTGATTTCAAGTTAATCCCATTAAATTTCAATCAAAATTCACGAAAGGAGCAGAAATTATGCGTTTATTTGTCGGTACTTTAGACGGTTATAAGCTTGATTCTAAAGGACGTCTTTCTGTTCCTACTAAGTGGAGAGAGCGTCTTGGCAAGGAATTTTATATGGTTGCAGTAACCGTTAGGGGTTGCAAATGCCTTACTCTTTATCCTGTTGAGCATTTTGAGGCTACGTATGACGCAATGCAGCAGGGAACGGAAAATCAAAAATATGACGCTACAACAAGCTTTCTTGATAATGCCGAGGAGGGCGTGCTTGACGCTCAGGGCAGATTTACAGTCAATCAAAGGCTCAAGGAGGCTGCCGCTCTTACTAATGAATCAACTGTTGTATTCAAGGGTAAAGGCGAGGTAATCGAAATTTGGAATACGGATGAGTATGAAAGAATTTATAATTCTTACGACCATACGCAGGGTATTTATGACTTGATGGATAAGGTCAAGGGGAATGAGCAGTAATGGAGTTTGTTCACAAAAGCGTGCTTTTTGACGAAGCGATAAAGGCACTTGATTTAAACGAAAATAAAATAATAGTTGACGGCACGGCAGGCGGCGGAGGTCACAGCGGTGAGATTGCAAAAAGAGCTAAAAGAGTAATTTCTATCGACCAAGATCCCGACGCAATCGCAGTTCTTAACGAACGCTTGGGTGATAAGGAAAACGTAACTATTGTTCACGATAATTATTCAAATATAAAAAATATTATTTCAAATCTTAATATAGAGAAAATTGACGGTCTGCTTTTAGACCTCGGCGTTAGTTCGTTTCAGCTTGATACTGCCGAGAGAGGATTTTCATTTCATAAGGACGCACCGCTTGATATGAGAATGAGCAAAAGCGGGCTCAGCGCTTATGATGTTGTAAATAATTATGACGAAAGGCAGCTTGCGGATATTATTTACAGATACGGCGAGGAAAAATTTTCACGTCGAATTGCCGCAAATATAGTTAAGGCAAGGGCAAAAAAACCTATTGAAACCACTTTTGAACTTGTCGATATAATCAAATCCTCAATGCCGCAAAAGGCAATGCGTGATGCTCACCCCGCAAGACGTACGTTTCAGGCTATCAGGATAGAAGTTAATGCAGAACTTGATGTGCTTAAATCAACACTTGAGGACGCATTTGATATTCTTGCACCGGGCGGCAGAATTGCAATTATAACGTTTCATTCTCTTGAGGACAGAATTGTTAAAGAGCAATTTGCAAAGTGGTGCCAAGGCTGCACCTGCCCTAAGGAATTTCCTGTTTGTGTGTGCGGAAAAAAGCCAAAAGGAAAGGCCTTTAAATCAATTTCACCTTCTAAAGAGGAACTTGAGGAAAATCCTCGTGCAAGGTCGTCACGGCTTAGAATTTTTGAGAAATTTTAGTTAATAAAATATAGGAATTGAAAAGTTAGGAGGAGTAAAAAATGACTAATACAGGCGATTTTAGGCGTTATTCATACGGTTCTGATGCGGCTTATGCCGTTCAGGCATTTAACTACCAGCGCAGCTCTGCGGCTCCGGCTTATATTCCGAAACCCGAAAAAGAATTTAAGGTAAGGCAAAGAGGGCAGCGAAAGAGCAAGGCTCAACTTGTTCACGAGCAAAAACTCAGTTTTAAAAAGGCTTTAAGCATTGCAACAGTGGCGGCATTGTGCCTTTCTATGCTTTTTGCCGTTCTTTATACCAATGCAAAAACAAATGAACTTACCTTTGAGATTTCAAGGCTTGAAAAAAATTATTCTACCGCTCAAAGTGAAAATACACGTCTTAACAGTGAACTTGACAGCCTTGTGTCAATGAGTATGATTGACCAATATGCAGTCGAGAAGCTCGGTATGACCAAAATGAAATCAAATCAGATAAAATATATTGACGTTTCGCAGTATAAGCAAAAACGTCTTGCTGCCGCACAGGCAGTTTTAAAGCAAAAGCAGGCAAAATCCAAGGCTGAAAAAACGTCTGTTGCTAAGTAATAATATATATTATTTAAGCGTAAGATTAATGAGAGTTAAGAATATACTTAACTCTCTATGTTATTATTAAATAAGAGAACAATTGCGAGGGGATGATTAAAAGTGAATACTTCAAAAAGAATGCTCAAAAGAATTCTTATTATGGCAGTCGTAATCATCTTTCTTATGACAACAACTGTGGCGAGAGTTTTTTATCTTACAATTGTACGTGGCGAGGAACTTTCCGAAAAAGCTGAAACACAGCAGCTTAAGGATACGGAAATCACGGCAATGCGTGGAACGATTTATGATTCAAACGGTAACGTGCTTGCTCAGTCGGCTTCGGTTTGGAATGTATTTATCGACCCGCTCAATATTAAAGACAAGCAAAGAGATTTGATTGTTGATGAATTCGCAAATCTTTTCGGTTATGATGCAGATGAGAAAAAAGAGTTTTACGACAGAACAACTCATCAAAATCATTATGAACTTGTTGAAAAGAAAGTCGAAAATAACATAAAAGAGAAACTTTCAAAATTTGTGTCGAAAAACGAATTGGGTGGCTGTATCGGTACAGAACAAACAACAAAAAGATATTATCCTTACGGCACACTTGCTTCAAGCGTTATCGGTTTTACAGGCGCAGACGATCAGGGCCTTTCTGGTATCGAAGCTTATTATGACGAACAGCTTACAGGCACAAACGGAAGAATAATTACCGCAAAAGATGCTAAGTCTAACAATATCGCAAACGACTATGAAACAAGCATTGCCGCAACAGACGGCGATTCGATAGTTCTCACAATCAATCAAACCATTCAATATTATCTTGAAAAAGGATTGAGAGAAACGATGAACGAATATCAGGCTAAGGGCGCTTACGGTGTTGTTATGAATTGTAACACAGGCGCTGTGCTTGCGATGTCATCTCTTCCTGATTACGATTGCAATGAGCCTTATAAGCTTACATACAGCAAGGATAAAAAAGCGATTAAAAAGCTCAGCGATAAAACAGCAAAGCAAGAGGCTGAAAGTGCTGCTGTTCAAAATCAGTGGCGCAATTTTACAGTATCCGACACATACGTACCCGGTTCTGTTTTTAAAACATTTGTCGCTTCTGCCGCTTTGGAGGAAAATGTTGTAAATTTGAATACAACGTATAACTGCACAGGCTCTATCCAAGTTGACAAATACAAAATGAAATGCCACTATCACCCCGGCCACGGAACACAAACTCTTACTCAGGGACTTGAAAATTCCTGTAACCCGTTTTTTATCACAATCGGTCAAAAATTAGGCGTTCATAATTATTTTAAATATTTTGATGCCTTCGGCTTTACACAAAAGACAAATATCGACCTTCCGGGTGAGGCTTCTCCACAATATTACAAAGAGGACCAATACGGAATAGTTGAGCTTTCGTCTGCTTCTTTCGGTCAGACAAACTCGCTTACTCCTATTCAGGTTTGCACAGGTCTTTGCGCTATCGCAAACGGCGGAAAACTCTTACAGCCTTATCTTGTGTCAAGTATTGCCGATGCAAACGGCAAAACGGTTAAAAAGACTCAAACCAAGGAAATAAGGCAGGTTATCAGTGCAGACACATCCGAAAAAGTCAGAAAAATGATGAAATCGGTTGTTGATAACGGTACAGGTAAAAACGGCTACGTTGCAGGTTACAGCGTAGGCGGTAAAACAGGTACTTCAACAAAGCTCGGTGAGTCTAAAAATGGCGAGGGCGATAAATATATTGTATCGTTTGGCGCAATTGCTCCGAGTGACGATCCTGAGATTGCAATGCTTATAATCGTTGATGAGCCAAACCAGGATTTGGGCGGCGGTGCTCTTTGCGCTCCTATTGCCGCACAGGTTACTCAAGAGGCTATGAATGTTCTCGGCATTGAGCCAAAATATAATGACTCTGAAATGAAAGACCTTTCAAAGCAGACTCCTAACGTAGTCGGCAAAAGTCTTGATGAAGCTAAAAAGACGCTTGAAGAAAACAATCTTAACTTCGTTGTTGTCGGCGATGATTCAACCATTACAAGGCAGTGCCCGTCGGGTGCAGATACGATTCCTAACGGCGGTACGGTTTATCTTTATACCGATGATTCCGAAAAACAAACAGTAAATGTTCCTAATTTTAGCGGGCTTACCGTTAACGAGGCTAAGGACCTTGCCTCAAGCAGTAATCTTAATATTCAAATCGCAGGTAACAGTATGTCAAGCGGAACTGTTGTGGCATACAGGCAAAGTGAAGAAACGCAGGCAAAGGTAGAAAAAGGAACGGTAGTTACCGTCACATTTAAAAATACACAGTCTGTATTAGACTAAAAGATATGGGGTTTTAATATGAAGCTTAAAGATTTATTAAAGGGAATTGACGTTAAAAACGATTTTGAAAACGTTGACGTTTTGGACGTTACGCAGGATTCACGTCTTGTAAAAGACGGCTCGCTTTTTATCTGCATTAAAGGAGCTGCCTTTGACGGACACAGCGTTGCGAAAAAAATGCTTGAAAACGGTGCTGTTGCAGTAGTCGTTGACCACGATCTCGGTCTTGACAGTCAAATTATTGTTGAAGATTCAAGAGCCGTTTATTCTCCTATTTGTGCTAATTTCTTCGGTAACCCTGCCGAAAAATTAAAGCTTATCGGCTTAACAGGCACAAACGGAAAAACAACTACCACATTTTTGATTAAGCAAATTCTTGAAAATGTCGGCAAAAAAGTCGGACTTATCGGAACTGTTCAAAATATGGTGGGTGATGAGATTTATCCTGCTAAATATACAACTCCTGACCCGTATGAGCTTCAAAAGCTGTTTTCGCTTATGGTAAAAGCAAATTGCGAATACTGTGTTATGGAGGTTTCATCTCAAGCACTCGCACAGGGCAGAGTAAACGGACTTCGATTCACTCTCGGAGCATTCACAAATCTTACTCAAGACCACCTCGATTATCACAAAACTTGGGAAAACTATTTCAATTCAAAGCGTAAGCTTTTTGAAAATTCCGATATCGCAGTAACAAATGCAGACGACGAACACGGCTTAAAAATTATTGACGGTCTTAATTTTGATAAGGTTGTTACTTATGCAGTTGATACAAATAATGCAACATATACCGCCAAAAACGTTAAGTTTAAGCCAAGCGGTGTTGAATATGAAATTGTTTCAAATGATTCTATAGGCAGATGTATTTGTCCAATTCCGGGCAGATTTTCGGTTTATAACTCTCTTTGCGCAGTAACATGTGCTCTTGCACTCGGTATTGATTTTGAGGATGTTCTTTTGGCAGTTGCAAAGTCAAAAGGAGTCAAGGGCAGAATTGAAGTTGTACCGAGCGGCAGAGATTTCACAATCATTATTGACTACGCTCATTCACCTGACGGACTTGAAAATATTATTACCTCGCTTAAGGAAATTGCAAAGGGCAGAGTAGTAACCCTTTTCGGTTGCGGCGGAGACAGAGATAAAACAAAGCGCCCTAAGATGGGTAAAATTGCCGCAGAATTATCCGATTACTGCATTGTAACGTCAGATAATCCGAGAAGTGAAAATCCACGTGCAATCATTGATGATATTCTTGTAGGTATGCAAAATATCAAAACGCCTTACACTGTTATTGAAAACAGACACGAGGCTATTGAATATGCAATTACTCATGCTAAAAAGGACGATATTATTCTCCTTGCAGGCAAGGGTCACGAAACATATCAAATTTTGCCTACAGGCACAATTCATTTTGACGAAAGAGAAGTTATTGCCGAGGTTCTCGGTAAAATGAAATAAATTATGGAAGCTTTAACATTAAAAGAAATTGCAAAAGCGTTAAATACTAAAACGGATTTTGACGTTCAAATAAACGCTGTTTGTATTGATACAAGAAAAATTACAAAAGGTTGCCTTTTTATTTGCATTAAGGGCGAACGCTTTGATGCACACCAATTTGCAAACGAAGCATTGAGCCTTGGCGCCGCTGCTGTAATGATTAGTGAGGATATTGAGGTAAACGGAGCGTTTGTAAAAGTTGAGAATACTTCAAAAGCACTTCTTGACCTTTCAGCCTATTATCGTTCAAAATTTAATATCCCTGTTGTTGCACTTACAGGCTCGGTCGGCAAAACAACTACAAAGGAATTTACCTATCTTGTAGTTAATTCAGAGTTTAACGCAATCAAAACTCAGGGAAACCTAAATAACGAAATCGGCTTGCCCCAAATGCTTTTTCAAATTGATAACAGCACCGAGGCGGCGGTTATTGAAATGGGAATGAACCATTTTGGCGAAATTCACCGACTTGTAACTGCTACTAAGCCTACCCTTGCAATGATTACAAATATCGGTGTGTCGCATATTGAAAATCTCGGCTCACGCGAAGGCATTTTCAAGGCGAAAATGGAAATGACAAAGCTGTTTACAAAGGATAATACACTTATAGTAAACGGTGATGACGATTACCTTTCAAAAACAAAGGGTATGGGTGAATACAAGGTAGTATATTACGGTATAACAAATCCCGAAAATGATGTTTACGCAAAGGATATTGAAAATAACGGACTTAACGGAATTAAATTCACCGCAGTTGTTGACGGCGGCGAATATCCTATTGAAGTAAATGTTCCGGGTAAACATAATGTGTACAATGCACTTGCGGCAATATGCGTAGGACGTGAATTTGATGTGCCTATGGATAAGATTGCAGAGGGAATACGCAGTTTTGAACTTACAAAAATGAGATTGGCTGTTGAAGAATATAACGGTATTACGATAATCAATGACTGTTATAATGCGTCACCGGATTCAATTAAAGCGGCACTCGGAGTACTTGCGGATACAGATAAAAACAGAAAAGTCGCAATTTTGGGCGACGTGCTTGAAATGGGCGATTTTGCAAAAGACGCACATTACAATCTCGGTAAGGTTGTCAAGGAGAGCGGAGTGGACTTGCTTATAACAGCCGGTGAAAATATGAAATATCTTGCACAAGGTGCAAAGGATAACGGTGTAGAAAATATAGTGTCATTTGATAAAACTCTTGAAGTGTGCAACTATGTCAAAGCTGAAATCAAGAGCGGTGACGCGGTGCTTATAAAGGCGTCAAGAGGAATGCACTTTGAAGAAGTATATAACACAATTAAAAATAAATAACGAGAGGAAAAGGATTAAAAAATGGAATTGATAAAAGAAATGTTAATGTCATCATTGCTTACACTTGTCGTTGCACTTGTTGTAACGCTTGTGTTCGGACCTGTGTTTATTCCATGGCTCAGAAAACTTAAATTCGGTCAGGAAATAAGAGAAGAAGGTCCGAAGTGGCACCAGAAAAAATCGGGTACACCGACAATGGGCGGTATTATGTTCATAGTTGCAATGGCGATTGCGATACTTGTAACAACCGTCATTTTTGCAATGAACGGTAATTTTAACACGACATACGCAAGATGTATTGTATTGTTTGTAATATCACTCGGTTTCGGTGTTATCGGTTTTGTGGACGATTACATTAAAGTAGTAAAAAAACGTAATCTCGGACTTACAGCACCGCAGAAATTCATAATGCAAGTTGTGCTTGCGGCAATTTATATTGCAGTGCTTTACTTCATAGGCGAGCTTGATACGGCGATTAAAATACCGTTTACAAGTATTGAATGGATAATGCCGATATGGCTTTACATACCGTTCGTAATGTTCGTTGTCGTAGGTGTTGTAAATGCTGTAAATCTTACAGACGGACTTGACGGTTTGGCATCAAGTATAACGACAATAGTTGGAATATTCTTTATGCTTGTGTCATATATCGTATTTAAAGAGTATGGCGTGACTGTATTTTCAGCGGCATTAATCGGCGGTTTGATAGGATTTTTGTGGTATAATAAATATCCTGCAAAGGTGTTTATGGGTGATACAGGCTCACTTTTCTTGGGTGCGTCGGTTGCACTTATGGCGATTGACCTAAAAATGCCTATACACCTTATATTGATAGGTTTTGTATACTTTATGGAAACACTTTCTGTAATTATGCAGACTGCATATTTCAAATATACAAAGAAGAAATATGGTGAGGGAAGAAGAATATTCAAGATGAGCCCTATTCACCACCATTTTGAAATGTGCGGTTGGAAAGAAAAGAAAATCGTTGCGGTATTTACATTGGTAACGGTAATTACTTGTGCTGTTGCATATTTTGCAATTTAAGACGAATTAATCGGAAGGAGATTTAGATATGGCAGGGACTGCATATCCTAAAAGAGCTATAAAACAGAATAGACGAACAACTCGTGCTAAAATAGGAAAACCGGTTAAGCTTGCACGAATGGGAGAGATAGACTATACATTTTTGTTTATAGTAATATTGTTGCTTTCATTCGGTTTGGTAATGCTGCTCTCGGCGTCTGCACCTGCCGGAAATACTTTACATAACAATTCGTACTACTTCTTTAATAAACAATTCCTTTGTGCAATATTGGGACTTATCGGAATGTGGGTTATTTCAAGAATTGATTACAATAAATATAAAAATACCGTTCCGAAGTTTATGATTGTATGTACAATACTTTTGGTCTGCGTTCTTATACCGGGTTTGGGTGTAAAATTGAACGGTTCGAGAAGATGGCTTAATACTCCGTTTCTTCAGCTTCAACCGTCGGAATTTATGAAACCTGTTATAGCGATGTATTTTGCACGACTTGTCGATTCGGGAAAATATAATTTGAAACATCTTAAGGGTAATTTGCCGTATATAGGAGTTATGCTTATAGTTGTCGGACTTATGCTTATGGAAACACACCTTAGCGGTGCGATAGTTATTGCCGGTATCGGTGTAAGCGTTATGATTGCAGGAGGTACACCGATTAAACCCGTACTTATCGGAGCACTTATTCTTTTGCCGATCGGCTTAATCGGCGTCCGCGCACTCAGCGGTGTAAGATGGGCACGCGTAACAAGTTTTATGAATCCGTTTGCGGATATTCGTGACGAAAGTTATCAGGTTGTACAAGGTCTTTATGCGATTGGCTCGGGCGGTATTTTCGGA
>OLWA01002991.1_pt1 | contig 13753 bp, 14 predicted proteins | sample 1673251 | NCBI WGS metagenome assembly OLWA01 (sample SAMEA3178937, study PRJEB25190) | human gut metagenome | biome: human gut; feature: human-associated habitat; material: faeces | place: Austria | collected 2013
ACGGACTGGTGCGGGGTGCGTTCGGGACGCGACCACGACAAGTTTCGCGAGATGGGGCTGACGCCGCTGCCGGGCAGCGCGGTCACGGCGCCGATCGTGGCCGAATCGCCCGTCAATATCGAGTGCCGGGTCCGGCAGATCCTGCCGCTGGGCAGCCACGATCTGTTTCTGGCCGAGGTCGTGGGGGTGCAGGTCGACGAGGCCTATCTCGATCCGGCGACGGGACGCTTCTGCTTCGAGCAGGCCGACCCGATCGTCTATTCCCACGGGGAGTATTTCACGCTGGGTGAGGCGCTGGGTCATTTCGGATGGTCGGTGCGCAAGCGCCCGGCCGCACGTCGTGCGCCGACCCCGAAACGGCGTGGATGACTGCCGTCGGCGGCCTGCCGTGATAAGAATGTGCCGGGGGTTGCCTCAAATTGAGACAACCCTCGTTTTTTTGAGACGATCGGGCGCCTCGGTTTCGCGCATCGGGGCTATCTTTGTTTGCGTGAAACGGCCCCCTTGCGGGGCATATAAATCCTGAAGATGAAAACTGTCTGCAAACTGATGCTGTGCCTGACCGGACTGCTCCTTGTCGACGGATGCGGCCGACGGGCCATGGCCCGCACCGAAGGGGAGAATCCCCTGCCGGAGTGGGCGTTGGGCGGGTTCGTGCGACCTGCGGGCGTGAATCCCGTGATCAGCCCCGACCCGGCGATGCGTTTCTTCTGCCCGATGCGGCAGGATTCGGTGGGGTGGTGTGAGAGCGACACGTTCAACCCCGGAGCGGTGGTGCACGACGACCGTATCTGTGTCCTCTTCCGGGCCGAGGACAATTCGGCCACCGGAATCGGCAAGCGGACCTCGCGCATCGGACTGGCCGAAAGCCGCGACGGAGTGACGATGGAGCTGCGCGACGAACCGGTTCTCTTCCCGGCCGAGGACGCCATGAAGGCTTGCGACTGGCCGGGCGGATGCGAGGATCCGCGCGTGGCCGAGACCGAGGACGGTACCTATGTCATGCTCTATACGTCGTGGAACCGGAAGATTCCACGGCTGTCGGTGGCCACGTCGCGCGACCTGGTCCACTGGACGAAACACGGCCCGGCCTTCGCCAAGGCCTACGGCGGACGGTTTGCCGATCTGAAGAGCAAGTCGGCCTCGATTGTGACCCGCCTGGTCGGCGACCGTCTGGTCATTACGCGTGTCGGAGGGCGGTATCTGATGTACTGGGGCGAGCGAATGATCAACGTTGCCACGTCGGACAACCTCATCGACTGGACGCCCGAGGTGGACCGCAACGGCAACCTCAAGGGGTGCGTCTTTCCGCGCGAGGGCTACTTCGACAGCGCCCTGACCGAATGCGGCCCTCCGGCCGTGCTGACCGACCGGGGCATCGTGCTGCTCTACAACGGTCAGAACCGGCTGGGCGAGGGGCGCGACCGCCGCTATCCGGCACGGACCTACTCGGCCGGTCAGATCCTTTTCGATGCGGAGGATCCCGGGCGGGTTCTCGCCCGGCTCGACGTGCCGTTCTTCCGGCCGGTGGACCCCTTCGAGCGGAGCGGACAGTACAAGGACGGTACGGTCTTCATCGAGGGGCTGGTTCACTTCCACGGCAAGTGGTACCTTTATTATGGATGTGCCGATTCGCGGGTTGGGGTGGCCGTCTACGATCCGGCGGTGCGTGCGCCGGGCGACCCGATCCCGGATGCACCGCTCGATGCGGCGCCGCAGGCCGAACGTTGATACGGGTTGCGCCGAATCTCCCTTGCGGGATCCGGCGCAACGCTTTCCGGCGAAGGATGTTTCCCGGTTGCAGATGGAGGCGTATCGGTGAGGGCCCTGAATTTTGTGTCGGTTTTGTCCTGATTTTTGCAGGGTGACGGAAAGTGTTGCGGATTTTTCGTACCTTGCGCGCAAATGACTGGAAAAGAAACCAACATCTGAATACCATGAAATTGATACTCAGTGACAAACCGCTCAATCTGACCTTGTCGGAGCAGGACGGAATCCGCCATGTGGATCTTTCGGCCCTGAAAATCGCCAATTGCGTCGGATGTTTCGGCTGTTGGACGAAGACCCCCGGACGATGCGTCATCCGGGACGATGCGACACGGGTCTATCCCCTGATAGCCGAAAGCGATGCCGTACTCTATGTCAGTCGGGTCCGTTACGGAAGCTACGATACGATCATGAAGACGATGCTGGAACGGGCCATTCCCGTTCAGCAGGCCTTCATCCGCATTCATCACGGCGAAACACACCATTATCAGCGGGCCGTGGCCCCCAAGCAGGCCACCATTCTCGCCTACGGAGATCTCGATCCCGAAGAGCGGTCGATCTTCGAGGCTCTGGTGGCGCGCAACGCCTGCAACATGAATTTTGTCAGCCATCGGGTTCTGTTTGTTCCGGAATCGGAGGTCGACCGTCACGTAAACGAATGGATTGAAGCATGGAGAAAATCATGATACTGAACGGGAGCCCGCGGGCTCCGCGCTCGAATTCGAAGCGATATGCGGCCTATGTGGCGAAGTACAGCCCGTGGCCGACCGAATATTTCGAAATCCGGAAGAACAACCATGCGCAGCTTCGTGAGCGGATGGCCGAATTCTCGGATGTCGTGCTGGTCTTTCCGCTCTACGCCGATTCGCTGCCGGTGGGGGTGTTGAATCTGCTCAAGTCGCTCGAAGCGGCGCCTCCCGAGCGGCGGCCGGTCATTTCGGTCCTGGTCAACTGCGGCTTTCTGGAGCCGGGGCAGAATGAGATTGCCGTCCGGATCATTCGCTTTTTCTGCCGCAGGAACGGCTATGCGTTCGGGTCGGTTCTGATGGCCGGCAGCGGCGAGGCGATTCTCGATACGCCGTTCCGCTTTCTGGTTGCACGGAAGATCCGGCGACTGGCGGGCTCGATTGTCCGTCGGCGTTACGAGGAGCTGCGGGTGACGATGCCGATCGGCAAGCGGCTGTTCCTCATGGCCTCCACGTTGTATTGGGTCCGGTACGGCAAGCGGTTCGGGGTGACCCGTCAGCAGATGCAGACCCCTCGCATCGAGGGTTGAGCAACTTCGCAAGGAAATGCGACAGGCGGGATGGACGAGCTCCATCCCGCCTTGTTTGTTTGCAGCGCAGTCTGTCGGATACGGTCGTTGCGGTCGGGATTGTCGGGTTGGGGCACCGGTTGACGGATGTTTTGGCTGCATGCCGCAGCGGCTAACGGCTTTCGGGGTCGGTTGACATGCGTGGATGCAAAGCAAAACCCCGTCTGAGTCTCCTCAAACGGGGTTTTCAGTGCCCAGGACAGGAATCAATTTATGCAAATAGATACAAATGGTTGAATTTTATATTATATAAATATATAATTTAATTTAAGACAATAGTATAATTTTAAATTTAGCAATGCTTGATTTTTGAGGTGAGAAATGGCTCCTCATACGCTGATATAATGAATTCTATCAGTAAACAGAGATGCAGGACAAGCCGACCTGCCAATAATCAAAGTATGATTGATATAGAGATGAAATTTATGATAACTAAAGTATAAGATGGAGGAAGAACATGAAAAAGATAGCAATAATATTTAATGGCGGAACAATATCCATGAAAATAGATGAGAAGATAAAAGCAGCTGTGCCAAGCCTGTCTGCGGATGAAATTATGTCTATGATTCCAGGAGTAGAGGATTATGCAGAAATTGAAGCATATACTTTTTCAAGTATGCCATCACCACATATGACTTTGGAAACAATGCTTAAATTAAGTAAATTTACTACGGAACTTGTTGAAAGAGATGATATAGATGGTGTTGTAATAACTCATGGAACAGATACTCTTGAAGAAACTGCTTATCTTTTAGATCTTACTGTGAAAACAAAAAAGCCAGTAGTGGTTACAGGGGCTATGAGAAGTGGTTCTGAACTTGGATATGATGGTCCTTTTAATTTAGCAACTTCGATTTGTACAGCTATTTCTGATGAAGCTGTAGGAAGAGGGGTGTTAGTTTGCTTTAATGGAGAATTGAACTCTGCTTCAGAAGTTACAAAAGCAAATTCAATGGCTCTTAATGCTTTTAGAACACCAAATTTTGGACCAATAGGTATTGTTGATAATGATAATGTTATTTTTTATAGAGATGCCAATCATTTAGAAAAATATGATGTTTCAAAAATTGAAAAACAGGTTGCTCTTATAAAATGTGTTGTAGATATGGATTCAAGCTACATAGATTATTTGATTGAAAAGGGCTACGGCGGAATAGTAATAGAAGCTTTAGGTAGGGGAAATGTACCACCAAAGATGGTAGAGGGTATAAAAAAAGCTATTGAACTTGAAATTCCAGTGGTAGTAGTTTCAAGATGTTTTGAAGGAAGAGTTTTTGAGTCATATGGATATGAAGGTGGAGGAAAGCAATTAAAGAATTTAGGCGTTATATTTGGGGATACTCTTCCAGGGCAAAAAGCAAGAATCAAGCTGATATTAGCAATTAACAGTGGAATGAATATTCATGAAGTTGCTAGAGTATTTTAAAGAGATAAAAAATAATTTTTAATATTATAGTTATATTTGACAAATAAGTCATAATAGATTGTTTTATGAATAAATCTATTATGACTTTTATTTCTATAATATTTCTTTAAAAATAGAAAAAATTCAATAAAATTCAAAAGATTTTATTGAATTTATCTTTACATAATATGGTAATATAAGAGGGGGGTGTTTATCTTGGTTACGTATGACCTAAAAGGAAAAGAAAAAAAATCAAAAAAATGCTATGAAACAGCTAGGAAAATATCAAAAAGAATATTGGAAAATATAATTATTACAGGTGAAGATTTTTTAGCTGACTATATGAGGTATATAGAAGAACATAAAATTGAAAGCCTTAGAAGCAGAGAAGAGTATTCTATAGAAATTTTACTTATAGGAGTACTTATGCTTGAATATATGGATAATGGACGTGCATTTATGAATAAGTCTGTTCATTTATATGTAAGTCTTAATGGGCTTAGAAAGTCTAGTGAAAAATTTAGGCCTTTTATTGATAAATTAAGAGGAATATTAATCAATAGAGTGCTTACAAAGAAGAAAAAAGGAATAAATAGTTATACTCTTTATGATTTTTATTTAGTAATTAGATGGATGGAAGCAGTAGGAGATTTTGAAGAAGAGCTTAAGAGAATAAAGGGGTGGTACTTATTCCTGGAGGCAGAGGATAATGAATTTGTAGAAGAATTTTTAATATATAGTGAAGAGATAGCAAAATGGATGTGTAGCATATGTGAGAATAAATTAGGTAATTATTTAAGCAATGTAGATAGTTATAAAGAAGCTCATAAGGGTAAGGAAGACATAATTTTTTGTGGAAGAAGTAAAAATCAGTATTATTTAAATATGATTGGTGCAGAAATTATGAATGATGTATATAAAGAGAGTTTTGTCAATTGCAAGGAAAAGCGAGTGTATTTACCTTCATGCATGAGAAAAGATAAAGAAACTTGTAAAGCTATAAAGATCAATGAAGGATTTAAGTGTATGAAGTGTAATAAGAGATGTTCTGTAAGAACTATTACATTAATAGGAGAGAGTAAAGGTTTTGATAGCAGGATAATTCCACATCAAACATCTCTCTTTGACATTAGAGGAAAAAATGAAATAGGTGTTGTAAGTATTGCTTGTATATTAAATTTATTAGCTGGTGGATGGAAAGCAATAAGAATGGAATTTATACCACAATGTGTAGTTTTAGAGTATTGTGGATGTGCTCATCATTGGTGTGAAAAAGATGTGGCTACAGAAATAAATTATTCTGTGTTTAGAGAAAAATTTATAAAGATTTCAAAGTGAATATGAACAATTTGTTAACAAAATATTGACATAAAAAAAGTATGAATATAAACTATTTACTATCAGGAAGAAAGGTTAGTGAGCAAAGTTATGGTAAAAAGTATGACTAGCTTTGGAAGAAGCAGTAGCGAAGAAGGTAAAAAAAGATTTTTTACTGTAGAAATGAAAAGTGTGAACAGTAGATATTTAGATATTAATATCAGAATGCCTAAAAGTATTATTTCTTTAGAGGAAGAAATAAGAAAAAGAATAAATGAATCACTTTCAAGAGGAAAGGTAGATGTGTTTATTAATCTAAAATCATATTCTGATGGTCAGGAAGTTCCAAAATTAAACTTAAAATTAGCACAGGAGTATTTAAATTGCTTAAAACAAATTGAAGATAACCTTTGTGTGAAAAATGATGTTACAGTAACTCAGATAGCAAGATTTCCTGAAGTTATCACTATGGTAGAAGAAGAGGATAAAATCGATGAGATCTCTGAAGAACTTACACCTTTAATATCAGAAGCATTAGCAATGATGATAAAAATGAGGGAAGTTGAAGGAGAAAAACTTAAAGAAGATATACTTCTAAAGATTAGTAAGATAGAAAATTTAGTATCTGACTTAAATTCTTTAGCAGACAATGTTCCTAAAAACTACAAGGTGAAGTTAGAAGAAAGGCTAAAAGAGCTTTCAGGTTCAATGGAAATAGATGAAAGTAGAATTGCTACAGAAATATGCCTTTTTGCTGATAAATCTACAATAGATGAAGAAATTATCAGATTAAATAGTCATATTCAACAAGTAAGACAAACTTTAAAGTTAAGAGAGCCTGTTGGTAGAAAATTAGATTTTATTATTCAAGAAATGAATAGGGAAACAAACACTATAGGATCAAAATCATGTGATATGGAAATGACTAATATAGTCATTGATATAAAAAATATTTTAGAAAAAATTAGAGAACAAGTGCAAAATATAGAATAATAGGAGGAGAATCATGGGGATAAAGTTAATTAATATAGGTTTTGGAAACATTGTTTCTGCAAATAGATTAGTTGCAATAGTTAGTCCGGAATCAGCACCCATAAAGAGAATTATTCAAGAAGCTAGAGATAGAGGGATGCTAATTGATGCAAGTTTTGGTAGAAGAACAAGAGCTGTAATAATTACTGATAGCGATCATGTAATATTATCAGCTGTTCAGCCTGAAACAATAGCACATAGATTATCTACTAAAGAAGAAGCAATAGATGAGGTTGATGAATAATGAATAAGAGAGGATTATTACTCGTTATATCTGGACCATCTGGTGCAGGTAAAGGTACTATATGCAAAGCTCTAGTTGAGAAGCATAAAGAATTATATGTTTCTGTATCAGCAACAACTAGACAGCCAAGAGTAGGAGAAGTTGATGGTGTAAACTATCATTTCACTACTAAAGAACAATTTGTTGAAAGAATAGAACAAAATGATTTCCTTGAATATGCTGAAGTATATGGAAATTATTATGGAACACCTAAATCTAAGGTTGAAGAAATGCTATCAAAGGGTATTGATGTAATTTTAGAAATAGATATTCAAGGTGCGCTTAAAGTAAAAGAAAACTTTGAAGAGGGTGTATTCATTTTTATTCTTCCTCCATCAATGGAAGAATTAAAACAAAGAATTATTAAAAGGGGAAGTGAAACTCCTGAGTCATTAATGACAAGATTTAAATCTGCATATCAAGAATTAAACTATGTATCTAAATATAACTATGCAGTAGTAAATGATGAAGTACATCTTGCTTCTAAGAAAATAGAAGGTATTATAGCAGCAGAAAAATGTAGAGTAGATAGAATAAAAGAAACAATATTAGATTCCAAGGAGGGCTTGATTCATGAACAACTCTATGATTAATCCATCAATAACAGAACTTTTAGAAAAGGTAGAAGATAGATACTCTTTAGTAATAGTAACATCTAGAAGAGCTAGACAAATAATAGATGGCAGTGAGCCATTAACTACAAATAAATCAAAAAAACCTTTAACACTTGCTATACATGAAGTTGAAGAAGGAGCAGTAAGCTATCATAAAAATGAAGAGGTAACAGAGTAGATTTATGAAAAAATGTGTAGTAATTGGTGTAACAGGTGGTATAGCTGTTTATAAGGCATTAGATATAATCAGCGCTTTAAAAAAGAAGGATATAGATGTAAGGGTTATAATGACAGATTCAGCAACGAAATTTATAAATCCAATAACTTTCCAATCTTTAAGCAATAATGCTGTAGCAGTAGATACCTTTCAAGAGATAAAGGTTCATGAAATACAACATATTTCATTGGCTCAAAGAGCAGACTTAATGCTAATTGCACCAGCTACAGCTAATATTATAGGAAAAGTTGCAAATGGCATAGCAGATGATATGCTTTCAACAACTATAATGGCTTGTAAATCTAAAGTTATATTTGCGCCTGCTATGAACACCAATATGTATGAGAATAGAATTGTACAGGAGAATATTGAAAAGTTAAAAGTCTACGGATATGGTTTTATTGAGCCAGGTAGTGGAAGATTAGCTTGTGGAGATATAGGCGTAGGTAAGCTTGCTGATGTTTCTGATATAGTAGAGAGGGTTTTAGTTGAACTTAAAAATAAAGAACAAGATTTGGTTGGTAAAAAAGTGCTAATAAGTGCAGGACCAACAATAGCTCCTATAGATCCTGTAAGATTTATAACAAATAGGTCAACAGGAAAGATGGGATATTCAATTGCTAAAGAAGCAAGAGATAGAGGGGCTGATGTGATATTAGTATCTGGTCCAACAAATTTACCGACAATTAAAGGGATAAAGACCATTAAAATTAATACTAATGAAGAAATGAAGTTAGCTATGCTATCTGAATACAATGATTCAGATATTGTTATTAAATCAGCTGCAGTGGCAGATTATAAGCCACTGGAATATAGCAAGGAGAAGATTAAAAAATCTGAAGGTGGCTGGAACTTAGTCCTTACAAGGGATAGTGATATTCTTAGAGAACTAGGTGAAAGAAAAAGTAAACAGATATTAGTTGGCTTTGCAGCTGAAAGCAATAATGTTATAGAAAACGCAAGAACAAAGATTCATAAGAAAAATCTAGATTATATTGTAGCAAATGATATTACTGCAAGTGATGCTGGATTTGGTAGTGAGGATAATAGGGTTACAATTTTATCAAAGGATGGGGAAACTTTGAATTTAGATAAAATGAGTAAATCTGAGGTAGCTTGCAACATATTTGATATGATTTTAAGAAAGCGCTAACTGCGCTTTTCTTTATATAATAGAAAGTATTTAAACCAATATAAAGGTGGTATTTTAAATTTGTATGCAGAAATAATATTAAATAGTGAAGCAATTGAAATTGACAGACCATTTACATATAAAGTACCTTTAGATATGGAACAAAAAGTTAAAGTGGGGCAAATGGTAAGAGTTCCTTTTGGAGTTAGGAGTAAGCCTGTAGAAGGATTTATTTTAGATTTGAAAGAAGAAGAAATAAAGGTTTCTTTTAAAATAAAGAACATACTTTCTGTTGAAAATGAAGAGCCAGTTATAACAGAAGAGGATCTTAAGCTTATTAATTTCTTAAGAGAAGAATATCTTTGTAAATATATTGATGCCATAAGACTACTTATTCCAGTTGGAATATTAAAAGGAGCTAAAAGTAAAAGTAGGAGCGTAATTGTTTATATAGATGATAATCTTGAAAGTATAAAAAATAGTGATGGCTATCTAGAAGTAATTAATTTTATAAAAAGAAATACAGGGAAATACACTAAAAGTGAGCTTACTAAGGAGCATGGAGTTTCTCTTTATAAACTTAACAAGCTTATAGAGCATGGGCTTATAAAAAGTGAAAAGGAGATTGTATTTAGATATAACACTAGGGAATATAATAAGGACGTAGAAAAAAAATTAACAGCAGAGCAGTCTATGGCCATTGAAGCAATTGAAGATAGCGAAGAAAATTTGATATTGTTAAAAGGAGTTACTGGTTCAGGTAAAACTGAGGTATATATGAGGCTTGTTGAAAAAGTACTCACAGAAGGAAAATCAGCTATAGTATTAGTTCCGGAAATTGCCCTTACACCACAGATGATTGAAAGGTTCAAAGGTAGATTTGGTAGCAATGTAGCTTTGTTTCATAGCAAGCTTTCTGATGGAGAAAGATTCGATGAGTGGTATAGGGTTAAAGAAGGAAAAGCATCATTGATTATAGGAGCAAGAAGTGCCATATTCCTTCCAGCAAGAAAATTAGGACTTATTATTATAGATGAAGAACATGAAAACACTTATAAGTCTGATCAAAATCCTAAGTATCAAACAAAAGAAGTAGCTGAATTTATATCAAAGCTGAAAGGGTGCAAAGTTATCTTAGGTTCTGCCACACCAACAATTGAAAGTTATTATAGAGCTATTAGTGGTGAAATGAAGTTGGTGGAACTAAATCATAGAATAGATAATAGACCTATGCCGGAAATGAAACTAGTGGATATGAGAGAAGAACTTAGAAGTGGTAATAAATCAATTTTTAGTAGAAGATTATATGCTAGTATGCAACAGAAGTTAGAAAAGGGAGAACAAATTATCTTATTTTTAAATAGAAGAGGTTTTTCCACCTTTGTATCATGTCGAAGTTGTGGATATGTTTTTGATTGTGAAAATTGTGATATATCAATGACTTATCACAAAAATGGTTTCCTTGTGTGCCATTATTGTGGTAAAACAAAGAAACAGCCTAATTTGTGTCCAAAGTGCGGAAGCAAATATGTAAAATTTTTTGGTGCTGGTACAGAAAGAGTAGAAGAAGAAGTACGAAAATATTTAAAAAATGCTAAAATATTAAGAATGGATGTTGATACTACAAGGGCGAAAGATTCTCATGAAAAAATCTATAATGCTTTTAAAGCAGGAGAAGCTGATATTTTAATTGGTACTCAAATGGTATCTAAAGGTTTAGACTTTCCTAATGTTACATTAGTAGGAATACTTTCAGCTGATATGTCTTTAAATTTACCAGACTATAGGGCAGCAGAAAGAAGCTTTCAGATAATTACGCAAGTGGCAGGGCGTGCTGGTAGAGGGGAAAAAGAGGGAGAGGTAATAGTTCAGACGTATACTCCAGAACATTACAGCCTTCAATATGCCAAGAAATATGATTATGAAGATTTTTATGAAAAGGAATTTACCATAAGGGCTATGATGGGATATCCTCCTTTTGGAAGAATATTATTAATTAATGGTATTGGAAAAAATGAAGATGAATTGAAAAAACAGATGATTTTTCTAGGGAAAAAGGTTAAGGAAAAAGCTGAAGAGTTTGGAGGTTTAGAAGTTTTAGGCCCAACACCTTGCATAATATATAAAATTAAGGAAAATTATAGGTGGCAGATTATTGTGAAAGGTGAATTTTCATCAAAGTTTTCAAAAAGTATTAAGGATTTACTTTATGATAAGGCAAATAACGTATATAATGATATAAGAGTAAGTATGGATATAAATCCGAATAGTTTAAGTTAGGAGGAATAAAATAATGGCAATTAGAAATATAAGGGTAAAAGGTGACGAAGTATTAAGAAAGAAATGTAAGCCAGTTGAAGCAATAGGCAAAAGGGAAATGATTATTCTTCAAGATATGGCAGATACTATGTATAAGGCTGATGGTGTTGGAATAGCAGCGCCTCAAGTTGGTATTTTAAAGAGAATGTTCCTTGTAGATATTGGTGATGAAAACGGACTTATGGTATTTATAAATCCTGAAATACTAGAAGTTTCAGGAAGTCAATGCGGAGATGAAGGATGCTTAAGCTTGCCAGGTGAATCACATGAAGTGGAAAGACCTAATTATGTAAAAGTTAAAGCTTTTAATGAAAAGGGAGAAGAGTTTATCCTTGAGGGAGAAGAACTTCTTGCAAGAGCAATACTACATGAAAATGACCATTTAGATGGTATATTATATATAGACCACGTTAAATAAGAAAGGAATAAAGAGAGATATGAAGATAGTATTTATGGGTACTCCGGATTTTGCAGTTCCTTCTTTAAAAAGATTGATTGAAAAATATGGAGTAGAAGCAGTATTTACTCAGCCAGATAAACCAAAGGGAAGAGGAAAGAAAATGGCCTTTTCACCAGTAAAAGAGGTGGCTGTAGAACATGATATTAAAGTTTTTCAACCATTAAAACTAAAGGAAGATAAAGAGACAATAGAATATTTAAAGGAGCTTAAACCAGACTTTATAATAGTTGTAGCATATGGACAGATACTTACAAAGGAAGTATTAGATATTCCAACCTATGGATGTATAAATCTTCACGCCTCTCTTCTACCTATGTATAGAGGGGCAGCACCTTTAAATTGGGTTATAGTAAATGGTGAGAAAAAGAGTGGTAATACTACTATGCTTATGGATGTAGGATTAGACACTGGAGATATGCTTTTAAAGGATGAAATTGATATAACAGAAGACATGACTGCTGGTGAATTACATGATATCCTTATGGATAGAGGAGCTAATCTTTTAGTAGATACAATCGATGGATTGCAAAAAGGTACTATTACACCTATTAAGCAAGAAGGTGAAACATGTTATGCTAAGATGTTAAATAAGGAAATAGCAAAAATAGATTGGAATTATTCTTCAAGAGAAGTACATAACTTAATTAGGGGTCTAAATCCATGGCCGATAGCGCATACAAGTTATCAAGGACAGACAATGAAAATTTATGAAAGTTCTTATTTAAATGAAGATTCAAATAAAGAAGCAGGGACAGTTTTATCTGTAGATAAAACAGGAATGAAAGTTTCATGTGGTAATGGTATATTATTAGTTAAAAAGGTGCAATTCCCTAATGGAAAGCCTTTAACAATAGAACAATATATAAATGGTAATTCTATAGAAGAAGGAATAAAGCTTATATAGATTTATCACGAAAGGAGAGTTTTGGATGTTCTATCCTTTTTATTATGACAAAACAATGTTAATATTGATTCCAGCAGTAATTATTGCTTTTTGGGCTCAAAGTAAAGTAAGTAGTACTTATAGGAAATATAGAGAACAACGTATGGCAAACGGCTACACAGGAGAACAAGTGGCTAGAATGATCTTAGATGGTGCAGGTCTTTATAATGTTCCAGTTTTACTTACAGAAGGAGAACTTTCAGATCATTATGATCCTAGCAAAAGACTAATTAAATTATCAAGAGATATTTTTTATGGAAATTCAATTGCGGCAGCTGGTATAGCTGCTCATGAAGTAGGGCATGCAATACAACATCAAAAAGCCTATAAGCCTTTGGTGTTAAGAACCAGTATAGCTACAGGGGTTAATTTTGCAAGTCAGGCATCTATGATATTATTTATCTTAGGAATATTCCTATCAATACCTAAACTAACAACTATAGGAATCATATTCTTTTCAGCTACAGTGTTTTATCAGCTTATAACACTTCCAGTTGAATTTAATGCTTCAAGACGAGCTTTAGATATATTAGAAAGCAGATCTATCCTTTTAGAAAATGAAGTATTAGGAGCAAAAAAGGTTTTAAGTGCTGCAGCGATGACATATGTGGCAGCAGCATTAATGTCAATAAGTCAATTGTTAAGACTTATATTAATAAATAATAGAAATAACGATTAAGAGGTAGTTTATGAACAGTAGAGAAATTGCATTAAATATAGTAAGTAGAGTTTTAGATGAGGGCGCTTATTCAAACTTAGTTCTTTCAAAGGAATTAAACGAAACAAATTTAGATGATAAAGACAGAGCATTAGTTACAGAATTAGTTTATGGAACAATAAGAAGAAAAAATACATTAGACACAATAATATCTAATTTTGTTAAAGATATTAAACTTATGGATAAAAAGGTTCTTAATATATTAAGAATTGCTATTTATCAAATGCATTT
>OLWA01002993.1_pt1 | contig 13751 bp, 8 predicted proteins | sample 1673251 | NCBI WGS metagenome assembly OLWA01 (sample SAMEA3178937, study PRJEB25190) | human gut metagenome | biome: human gut; feature: human-associated habitat; material: faeces | place: Austria | collected 2013
CGGAACTCCCGCAGGCCTGACTGACCAGGCGGAAGATGAGGGCGAATCCGTTTCCGTCCGGCTTTCCATTACTATCAGGCAGCGGGTACAGGCCGGTGGCGGTTACTTCGACAACAATACCGTTTCACAGGCCGGTAGTCCTTATCAGAACGCCACTGCTCAGGCAGACGTTGCTTCGGATGCCTTTTCCGCTGTTCCTGCGGAAGAAGAACAGGAATCCGCTCCTGTAAAGTATCGGAAATCGCGTAAGTGGGCGTTGAAAGCGGCCCTCGGCACCTCGCTCCCTGAAGGCGACTGCAATATGCCGCTGACGGCGGGAGTTACAGTGGAACGCAGTCTGAACAATTGGCTCGCTTTGGAAACGGGTATCCGGTACAATCGTTTGCCCGCCGACCGTACGCTGCACACTTTGGCCATTCCCGTAAAATTGAATATGACACTGGCAAGTACTCCGAAAGTCGATTTATATGCCACCGTAGGCGGAGCCGCCGAAAAATGTATTGCCGGCGCTTCGGATAACGGCTTTCATGCGGAGCCCGTTCAACTGTCGGTAGCGGCAGGAGTAGGGGTGCGTTACAAATTGAACGACCGCTTTGCTTTGTTTGCCGAGCCTTCGGTTTCCCATCATTTCGATACGGATTCCGAAACCGGAACTTTGCGAACGGAACGCCCCACGAACCTGAACCTTCTGTGCGGAGTGCGTATGACTTATTAACCTTAAAGACAGTACAACAAAATGAATACTCTTTGTAAAATATATAAATACGGATACGTAATGCTCGCGATGGTATGCTGCCTTGCGCTTGTATCTTGCGGAGAAGAATCGCTGGATTATAATCATCCGGATGTGGATTTGTTTGTGAAGCAACTGAAGGCGGGAAAATACTCGGCTCAAAGCCCTGAGGGGCTGAGCAATGTGCCCAAGTTCGCCAAAGAAGATATTGAAGAGCTCTTGAAGTATGCCGAGGATTTAACGGTGATACCTTCCTTCCCGCTGGCTCCCGTATCTTATTCGGCAGGCGGGAAATTGCGGTTGGGCGAGTGCATTCTATGGACGGTGGAAACGGTTCGCCTGGGACATAACGCCTCGATGGGATGCAAAATGGTGCATGTGGATGCCGAAAACTATGAGGGCATCTACTTCCTGACCGATGAAGAGGTGCTCGATGCGGCCGCCCGTTATCGCCGTTGGTGGGAAGGCCGGAAATATCCGAAGACATCCTGGACAATCGATCCGTGCTATGACGAACCGCTCTGTGGCACTGGATACCGATGGTGGTAAAAAAAGAAAAAAACTTCGGGGCGTAAAAACTAAAAAACATGAGGCAACGTTTATTTGTATCAGTAGTCTTCGGACTACTGACAGGGGGCGTGCCATGTCCAAAAAGAAGCGAATGCGTGCACGCACAGCAAGTGTACGTGAGGAATATAGAAAACAGAGGTGAAAAGATGAGTGAATTGATAAAACGTTTTATTACAGCTACCGTACTGTGTCCGACAGCTTTGCTGGCATATGCGCAGGAATGGACAAAGGAAGATTCCTTGCGTCTGAGGAAGTTGCTGGACAGTGACCGGGAGCTGCATTTGAATCAGGATGTGGTCAAGCAGATTGATTTTGGCAGTGCCGTAGGTACGCCCCGCATGTCGGTGGAGAAAAAATGGATGCTGCCCGACGAATCTCTTCCCGAAGCATTGCCCAAACCGAAAGTCGTGCTGAGCCTGATGCCTTATAAAGCGAACACTCCTTATAATTGGGACCCTGTTTTTCAGAAGAAAATAAGAATGGATAAGAATACATGGCGTGGAGATCCTCACTACGAAATGCGTCACCAGAGATCATACAGTAACTGGGCGCGTAACCCGATGGCAGGTGGTGTCCGTAAGTCATTGGAAGAGATACGGGCGAGTGGGGTGCGTTTCCGCCAGTTGACCGAACGGGCAAACGGAATGATGGTTAATTCGGTGGTGATGGATAGTCCGATTCCTTTGTTTGGAGGCAGCGGCGTGTACATCAATGGAGGAACTATCGGAGGACTTGATCTGATGGCGGTTTTTACCAAAAACTTCTGGGATAAAAAAGGAAAAGAACGTCGGGAGCGTACGTTGGAAGTGTTGAGAACCTATGGCGATTCGACGACTGTACTGATCAATCGCCCCATTGAACAGATTGCCCGCTGAAACTGTTTTATTAAATATGGACATGTCTCATGTTCCATGTTATCAGATTAGCACATTGAAAAACGATTAATTTATGAACAGAATTACTTCTCTTTTCGGTATTCAGTATCCTATTATTCAAGGTGGCATGGTGTGGTGTAGCGGTTGGCGTCTCGCTTCCGCAGTAAGTAATGCGGGAGGATTGGGACTGCTTGGCGCAGGCTCTATGCATCCGGAGACTCTTCGTGAACATATCCGGAAATGCCGTGCGGCTACAGACCGTCCCTTTGGAGTCAATATTCCCTTGATGTATCCTCAGATTGAAGAAATCATGGCGATTGTTGCCGAAGAGGGCGTCAAGATCGTTTTCACTTCTGCCGGAAATCCTAAAGCATGGACCGGATGGCTGCACGAACGTGGTATTATCGTAGCTCATGTCGTTTCCTCTTCCCGTTTCGCGATGAAATGTGAAGAGGCGGGAGTAGATGCGGTAGTCGCTGAAGGTTTCGAAGCCGGCGGACATAACGGGCGTGAAGAAACTACCACTTTCTGCTTGATTCCTGCGGTACGTAGTGCGACCACTTTGCCTTTGATCGCTGCGGGAGGCGTCGGTACGGGAGAAGGTATATTAGCTGCAATGGTGCTGGGAGCGGAAGGAGTACAAATCGGTACTCGTTTTGCACTGACAGACGAGAGTTCTGCAAGTCCGGTCTTTAAAGAATACTGTCTGAGCCTGGGAGAAGGAGATACTAAATTATTACTGAAGAAACTGGCTCCGACACGTCTCGTAAGGAATAATTTCCGGGATGCTGTGGAGAAAGCTGAAGATAGTGGGGCTTCTGCCGAAGAGTTGCGGACTTTGCTTGGGAGAGGCCGTGCGAAGAAAGGAATATTTGAAGGGGATCTGGAAGAAGGTGAACTGGAGATAGGGCAGGTGTCGGCTATTGTTTCCCGTCAGCAGTCAGTAGCGGAAGTCATGAATGAATTGGTGGAGGCTATGCAGCGGGCAGCGGAGAAGAAATATTGGTAAAAAAACAAGTTCCGAAGTAGTGGGTTTGGAAAACCTGACTACTTCAGAACTTTACTACTTCAGAAAGTTGGCTGCTTAATCAATTTATAGGTTTATATTTTCATATTTTAGATCGAATACATCCGCTACTGCTTTATATACCACTTTTCCTTCCACTACATTCAAGCCGAGTGCTAGTGCCGGGTCGTCTTTACAAGCTTTTTTCCATCCTTTATTTGCTAAAGCAATGACATAAGGGAGAGTAGCATTGGTCAAAGCCAGCGTAGAAGTATAAGGTACAGCTCCCGGAATATTGGCTACGGCATAATGAACGATACCGTCTATCACATAGGTAGGTGCACTGTGGGTCGTGGGGTGTGACGTTTCGAAACATCCTCCCTGATCTATCGCTACATCCACAAGTACCGTACCGGGCTGCATCATTGCAAGTATATTTCGGGTAATCAGATGAGGCGCTTTATCCCCCGGAATCAGCACGGAACCGATGACCAGATCAACATCCGGCAATTCCTTTTTTATCCTTAATTCGGATGCGTACAGCGTCTTGACATTTTTCGGTAATGTCTCGCTGAGATAGCGGAGGCGTGACAGATTAATATCTGCAACTGTAACATCCGCACCCATTCCCGCAGCCATCTGCGCTGCATTACTTCCGACAATACCGCCTCCGAGAATCAATACTTTGGCAGGCTTTACACCGGGGACTCCTCCCAGAAGGATACCTTTTCCTCCTTGCGGCTTTTCCAAAAAGCGTGCTCCTTCCTGAATGGACATGCGTCCGGCTACCTCACTCATAGGGATAAGCAGGGGTAATGAATGGTCTTCCTTTTCTACAGTTTCGTATGCCAGACAGATCGACTTATTGTCAATCATGGCAAGAGTCAGTTCCTTATCGGAAGCAAAATGGAAGTAAGTGAACAATAACTGTCCTTTTCTGATCAGATGGTATTCGGGCGCGATAGGCTCTTTAACCTTTACAATCATATCTGCTGTGGCATAGACATCTTCTATTGTCGGAAGCACCTGTGCACCGACAGACAGATATGCTTCATCCGGAAAACCACTATTGATACCTGCCGTATGCTGGATATATACTTGGTGACCTTGCTTCACAACTTCGGCAACTCCGGAAGGTGTCATGCCTACCCGGTTCTCGTTGTTCTTGATTTCTTTGGGTACTCCGATGATCATATTGTTATATATTAAAGGTTTAACATGGACCAATGTACGAAAAATCCCCTTACGTTGTTATTCGCAAGGGGATGTTTAAGAGCAGAATGCTTATATATAATTCGGTCAATTTAATAAACCCGGATTTGCAGCAATAGCACTTTGTGGAATGCGTAGTGTATAACGTGAATCATCTTGTTCTAATAGATAAGCTTGTCCGTTCAACACTTTTTCAATTCGTGGACGGGTGGTACGACGTAGATCGAACCAACGATGACCTTCGAAAGCAAGTTCAAGAGCCCGTTCTTCCAGAATTTCTTTAATTAAATCTGCTTGATTCATAGCGTCCACAGCTTTTTTCTTTTCTGCATAACCTTCCGGAGTGTATCGCTTTTCCATCAATTGTAGCAGGCGGGTACGAGCTTCGGGCAATTTATTCATTTGTGCAGCTGCTTCGGCAGCGTTCAAATAAATTTCTCCTGTACGGAAAGTACAGTTATGCTCTGCTTTTCCGCTTTTTTTCGAGATGTACTTATCTCCACTTAAACTATAGTATTTGTTCCGGCGGAGATCCTTATTAGCATCATATTTTTCCATGAACGCAGGTATCAATATGGATGCTGAAGTAACGTCATCATTGAAAAACTCATAAGCAGTAATCATTTCTGCTGATGTATAATTATTGGGAAGTTTGGCTTCCGGATCATTGAGGTCTTCTAATGTGGATTTTTGAACTAATATGCGTTCTGCCGCATCATAGGCTTCTTTCCAGTTTCCCATGTACAGGCGTACACGTGATTCCATTGCATCCACAGATAGGGTGGAGAAGCGGTAAGCATATACGGCTTCCCATTCTTTTTGATGCATTAAGCCGCGGGCCGATTCTATGTCGGATAGAATAGCAGTATAGACCTCTTTTACGGTGTTTCGTGGCAGTACCACTTCTAGATCAAGGTCCCATTTTATGGGAATGGATTTGGTCTCTGGTGCTCCCTCTTTAGTATAAGGTTGTCCATATAGGTTAGCAAGAATAAAGTGCATGTAACCTCTTAATAAATAAGCTTCTCCAACGAGTTGATCAATGTCTTCCTGACTGCCTTCTTTTATATTATCTTTATTTGCTATTATAGCATTTGCATAATAAATCACACTATAATATACTGCCCAGCCAAATTCCCGGGTTCCATCTTTGGGACTCATATCATTCCACTTTTCAATCTCTGAGTAGAAATTTTGAGAATTACTGTTATCTGTTACCATAGCTATGTCTGTGCGAAATTCAGTGACGGATTTGTCGATGAGTTTTAGTCCGTAAGCGGTAGTCAGTAAAGCACGATATTCTGTTAGTGTAGTAGGGATTACTTGTCCTACAGGTTGAATATCCAGGTAGCTGTCACATGAAGATAGCAGGATGCTTCCTATGACAACCATTATGAAATATATTTTTTTGATCATATATATTTTTCTTGTTTAAAAGTTAAGACTTAGATTGAAAGTAACTGATTTAGGAACCGGCGTTGAATAAAGATTGCTCATTGACTCCGGATCCATGTAGTTTTTGTAACTGGAACCAAAAACAAAGAGATTTCGTGCTTCCAAACCTACAGTTGCTCCACCGATGTTTAGTTTATGCAGCCACTCGGAAGGAAAATGATAGGCCAGGCGTATGTTCTGTAAACGTATGTAACTTAACTTTTTGACCCATATATCCAGCGATTTGTAGAGATCTCTCCGAGTGCTGAATAAATAATAGTCAGCCGGATTAGTATTTAGGCTAGTTAATGCAGGAAACTTTCCGTTTTTATTTTCTGGCGTCCATCTATCCAATATATCTCTATTCATATTGCGTCCCGGATCGGGATCTGCTATGTAATAAGTAGGATCTGTTTTTACATGTGCACCTAAGTTATAGGAGAAATTTAAGTTCAGTTCCCAGTTACGGTAATTAAATGTATTCATGAATCCTCCGGTGTAGGGAGCATCGGACGTTCCGGCATAACTATAAAAACCTCTCTCTGTTTCTTTATCTACGCCAATGCTGTATTCTCCGTCTAAATTTCCTTTGTCTGCCATTTGGAATAGCTCCTCAATAGTGACAGCTTCTCCATCTTTATTTTCAATGTATATCTGTCCTGTCTCTGATTTTATCCCTTTGGTTTTTAGGGTGAAAATAGCGCCAACCGGATACCCTTCCAGACTTGGAGTTACTTGATCCTTTTCAGTCATCACTTTCAAAACCTTATTTTTGTTGTATGCAAAGTTAAATGAAGTATACCATGAGAAATCTTTAGTTGCAATGTTACGTGTTTGCAAGTTTATTTCGATACCTTGATTCTTCATACTTGCCCAGTTGACAGCCATACTGGTAAATCCATTTTCCAATGGTAGCATTTTGTTACCAATGAGATCGGTGCCTTTTCTGTAATAATAGTCTACACTTAGGTTGATAGCCTGATTAAATACAGAGAAATCTATTCCGGTATTATAAGAGGCTGTTTTTTCCCAGCGTAATTTACTGTTCGGAGCACTATTGATAGTGATGCTCTCTTCATTTGAACCGGGCAAGATACTTATATTTCCATAAGTACCAACGATAAAGGGTGAAGTGTTTTTGTCAATGTTCCCTTGTAAACCATAAGACAAACGGAGAGCAAGGTTATCAATCCATTTGAACTGATTAATTAACGGTTCGTTTGAGATACGCCACAGTCCACTGACTGAGTAAATAGGTAAATAACGATATTTTTTATCTACACCGAAGAGATCGGAGCCATCCATGCGGACGCTACCTCCCAGAGTGTAGCAATCCATCAGTGTGTAAGAACCATTGGCGTAGAAAGACGCAAAAGCATTTTCCTTAAAACTTTTGGTCTTTAATTTCCATTCATTGGCTTGTTTGGAATCTCTGAATTCTAGGTTTTTGAACGTTAATGTTTTTGGGTCATATCCATATCCGGTAGATGCTTGATTTTCGTACCAATTTTTACGGATTTCTGATCCCGCCATTATTTGTATATTGTGGATGTCATTGAATGTGTTCTTGTATTCACCCTGAACTTTCCATGTAATTTGGGAAGTCGTAGAATTGGTCGATTTGAGCATCCCGCCTTCCGGTATGAGATATATACGGTCGTTTCCTTTGTAATATGCAGAGTTTTCACGTTGGTTACGCAGATTGAAACTGTTAGTACCGGCATATTCTTCCCGGGATAGTTGATCCCATTGTACACCGACTTGTGAAGTAACTTTCCACTGGTCGTTAAAGCGAAGTTCTATATCGAAAATACTATTAATAGCGGTAGTAACTGATTTATTACTGGTATTTTCACGTTCTTCCAGAATATTATATCCTTGTAAAAGATCGGGTATGCTACCTGTTACGACATCGTAATCATACAGGTAATTGTTATTATTGTCGAATGGTTCGAAATAAGGATTGGCAATACGGGAATAATAGACAGGGTTAGTAAGCCCATAGGTATCTGTCAGAAAAGTGGTGTTTTTACGTCTATTTGCAAAAATAGAAACACCTACTTTCAGTAATTTATTGATTTGATAAGAAGTTTTGCTCGTCAGATTAAAACGACTTAAGCTTACTCCCGGAATATTCCCGTTTTCGAGAGTGTAGCCAAGGGAGTTATAATAAGTCACCTTTTCGCTACCTCCGGAAATGCTGATATTATATTCTTGAGTAATGGCATCTCTGAATAGTATATCATTCCAATCAGTATTAATACTTTTTAAACGGTTGATTGCGTTTTGAGCTTCAGGAGTAAGCCCTTCCCAGCCTTTCTCCCGATAAATATCCATTAGATTGTATTGTTTTAATATAGCCGCTACTCCTCCTTTTTCTGAATATACAGGTATCGGATAAAATCCCCATTTATTGAAAGGTGCTTCTTTCATCATTTGAAGTTCCAAGTTTACTTTTTCCTCAGAATTTAGGAGATTAAGGCGGGAGGTCTCCAAATTAGGAGTATAGGTTAATTTTGTATTAAAATTGACAACAGGCTTTCCTGTTTTACCTCTTTTTGTAGTAACTACAATTACACCATTAGCAGCGCGAGCACCATAAATGGCGGTTGCTGCTGCATCTTTCAGTATGGTAATGCTTTCGATATCGTTTGGACTTAATCCGGCGATTGATGATTGACCGATGTTGACAATATCATTATCAGAAGATTTATTGTCCATTTTGGGAATATCTGTTCCTTCCAGAGGAATTCCATCCAGTACCCACAATGGGTCTTGTGTTCCGTTCATTGATGCAGTACCACGAATACGAATTTTGGCAGGTGATCCTGGTGCACCGGAAGTGTTTGTTACGGATACACCGGCTATTTGACCTGTCAGCGCCTGGTCAATACTTTTTGCAGCACCTACCATAGCATCCGAAACTTCAACTTTAGAGATCGCAGCTGTTAATTTTCTACGTTCTAGGGTTTGATATCCTGTTACAACTACATCTCCCAATGTATGTGCTGAAGTTTGAAGTACGATTCGGTAGCTTTTTTTGTCGCCCTGAAGAACTATAACTTGTTCTTCAAATCCGATGTAGCTACAATGAATACGGGTTACTTTATCCGGAACGGAAAGAGAGAATTTACCATCGATATCTGTAATAGTACCTAGCGATGTCTGGGATGCTCCTGCCTTTTTCAGTTCATCCGTATGAACGTAGACCGAAGCACCAATCAACGGTTCGTTATCTTCACCGGAGATTACTACCCCGGTGATAGTGCGATTAGCCGCACTGGCCATTGCCAGTGCGTTAACAAGGAAGCATATAATAATGCAAAGATGTTTTTTATTCATTAATTGTAAATAAACGTAAGTGATTGAATCGAATTATTTAATACCTAAAGCTGTATTGATACGTAAAATCATATCTTCGTAATGATAACGTGTTGCTGTATCAGACGTTCCGAGGCGGCTCTGCAATAATTTCTTAATCCGCAGTAACTCTCCGCGTTTCACGGATATTGCATCCGAGATACGATTCAGTTGGCTGCCGTAGAAGTTGAGAACTCGGTGAGCTCCCATTTTATCTTCCTGTCGGAGCGAACGTTGTTCGGCCGCATAGCAGCTGCAGAAAGGAGTGGCATGATCGAGCAAGAAATGATCGTCTGCAATCTTTTTATTGATTTTCACAGCTTCGGGCTCTGCGGCAGCTGTGAGTAATGCATCCAGAAAGTTTTTTTGCAAAGAGCGTTCCATCACATTGGGAATACCTCCTCGTTCGGTAATGCCGAAAATATTCTTGTGGAGTCCGTCCATTAGTTCCACTACGGTAAACGCTTTTTTTCCATTGACTGATTCATTTTCAATCATACGCATCAGACGGGTGTTGCCAAGCAAGTCCCAAAGGATGTAGGCTTGTGCATTCTTCAGTATCTGCGTCGGGGCGTTTTCTTGTTGTCCAACCGGGGTGTTACGGAGCAAATAGGTATATTTTCCTACTTCCGTATCGAACAACCATTTAGGATAAGTCAGTACTTCATCTGTCAGAAACTTCAAGGAAGCCTGTTGCTTCTCTTTCTCAACGAATGTGTAGGTCTGTACACCATCTCCTATGACTGTATTTTCGATATAGATGCCACCAATGTTGGCCAGTACGTGATACAGATAGTTGTTCCATTGATTGATAATTGCGTAATAGAGGCGTGAGGCTTCTTCGTAAGTCTGCCCTTTTTCTCCGGTAGTAGTCCATTGAAGGATTTGCGGAACGATGCGTTTCAGGTTGTCAATGCCAAGTAAGGAAGAACGTACGGGATCATCGCCTAAATCTTCATTCTGTGCACGTGGATCAACGGCATCACGTACATCCTGTGCTTCACTATATTTATAAAGACGGTCGGTATGCTTGCTCAGGAAATCAAATAAGATATCTTTTTCTTCTTCCGGACTATTTTTTCCGTACCAGCGATATCCATATTCGATGGCAAAGATATCGTAAGGACCGATATGCGGGGAAAGAACCTTCACGCCATCTCCCGGTTGGGCTATGTAGTTGAAGCGGGCATAGTCCATAATAGAAGAAGCGGTGGAATTTAATCGGGAAGTGAACGTTGCGGAACGTAAGGAATCAGTTGGGAACGCTGCCGATCCCATCATGTTGTGACGCAATCCCAAAGAGTGCCCTACCTCGTGGCAGGCAACAAAGCGGATAGCATCACCCAATAGTGAATCCGGCAACTGCACGCTGCGTGCTTCCGGGCAAACAGTTCCGGTCTGTACTGTAATCCATTCGCTTACCATAGAGAGCACATTGTGCCACCACATGATGTCTGCTTCCAGAATCTCTCCGGAACGGGGGTCTAACAAAGAAGGTCCCATCGCATTCTTCTTTTCTGAAGCTGCGTAGGTCAGTACGGAATAGTTCACGTCATCCATATCTATTTCCATACTATCGGTAACTTCAATGGCGATGATTGCATTCTTGAATCCGGCTTTTTCAAAAGCGATCTGCCAGTCTTCAATACCTCTTTTTATATATTTGCGCCATTGATAAGGTGTGGAATTGTCAATATAGAATACGATTGGTTTGGCGGGTTCTACCACCTTTCCTTTCAGGTAAGCCTCCCGGTCTTCCGGTTTGGGTTCCATACGCCAACGGGTGATAAACTGCTTTTTATCCGTTCTTTGCTGTGCATCGCTGAAACTCAATAGCGGATTGGTGAAATAACCTATTTTCTGATTATCAAAACGTCCCATCATTGGAGTTTCAGGTAGCAGAAGGATAGAAGAACTGACTTCTACCGTTACATATACGCTTGTTGTTCCTTCCGTCACTTTAGTAGTTAGCTCGGAAGTGGCAACTACATTGTTCGGAAAGGATTTCACGGATAAGATACGTGATAGATTTTTAATAGCCGATGTTCCCAGATTGATATTGGTAAATACATTATTAATGCTGGTTTCCGTACCGTCATAGATGTCGTTGATCTTGATCACCAATGCTGTAGAGTCCTGATTGACAGCCTCTATCTTGAATGCGGCAATAAGCGGTGATATAAAATTGTCCTTAACCGAACGGAAAATAGCATCCGTCTGAGGAGCCAGAGGTAACGGGCGTTGTTGGCGGAACATCAGTTTCCCGGTTGCTTTGTCCCATTCCATGCAAATCATTTGATTTTCATAATTTACACCCCGGTTTACTCCAGCATCGTTCAATTCAGCCGGTACTCGTTGTAACTTGTTGACAACAAGTAAATCGCGCCCTAGCAATGATGTGGGAACCTCAAAATAATAATCGTTCTTTTTTTGATAAACGGCAAACATCCCTTTTTTAACACTGCTGCCTTCCACTAATTTCTCGTAGTCGCTTTTTACTCTCTCTTCTTCTGAATTTTTTTTCTTTTTCTTTTTGAACCAACTCAGATTTTCTGTAGCAGGGGTAGTTGCAAGTGCTGAGTACGCTTCTCCACTCAGCAATATACATGCAATGACCGCTGCCATTACCTTTACATACATTCTCATTAAGTCCTTTTACTTTTAATTATTATTAAAAACAGCCGCAAAAGTAATAATATTAATAATATAATGATTACAGTTTAGTTGCGAATATAATAATAAAAGGAATTATTAACTAGGTTCATCTGCTATCATTCTTCCCGGATATTTCGTAATCTAGTTGGAATAATGTACATTTGCGGAAGTAAAAAAGTGAAGAAGATAATGAAAAGATATATTGCTGCTTTCTTGTTGGCTTGTTGCGTGGAGGGGTATGCACAGGAAACAAAGCAGACTGCTTTTGTGCCACCTTTTGACTTTCCCCTTACATTGAGTGGAAACTTCGGAGAAATTCGTTCCAATCACTTTCATGGCGGATTAGATTTTAAGACGGGAGGAACAATCGGCAAACCGGTTCGGGCACTTGCTGACGGGTATATCTCACGTATACGTGTTACCAATGGTTCGGGGTATGTGCTTGACGTCTGCTATCACAACGGCTATTCCACTATCAACCGCCATTTGAGCGCTTTTCTGTCTCCTATTGCCGAAAGGGTAAAGAAACTTCAATATGAAAATGAGAACTGGGAAGTAGAAATCATCCCCGAACCCGATGAATATCCGGTGAAAGCCGGACAGCGGATTGCGTTGAGTGGGAATACCGGATACTCATTCGGACCGCATCTTCATCTGGATGTGTTCGAGACGGAGACGGGAGACTATATCGATCCTATGCCTTTCTTTAAAAAGAATCTGAAAGATACACGTGCCCCGAAAGCGGATGGAATCATGCTTTTTCCGCAGCTTGGCAAAGGAGTGGTCAGTGGAAGTCAGGAAAATAAAACGATTCTGCCGAACAGTGAACATCCGGTGGAAGCATGGGGGGTAATCGGCACAGGTATCAAAGCGTATGACTACATGGACGGGGTAAATAATCATTATGGAGTGTATTCCGTAGTACTTACAGTAGATGGTACAGAAGTGTTCCGTAGCACCGTAGACCGCTTTTCGCAGGAAGAAAACCGAATGATAAACTCCTGGACGTATGGGCAGTACATGAAATCCTTTATTGATCCCGGAAATACATTACGGTTGTTGAAAGCCTCGAACGATAACCGTGGTTTGGTAACGATTGACGAAGAACGGGATTATCAGTTTCAATATACATTGAAAGATGCTTTTGGCAATACTTCCCGCTATCACTTTACGGTACGTGGCAAGAAACAGCCGATTGAACCATTGAATCATCGGGAAAAATACTTCTTTGCCTGGGATAAGACGAATTATCTGCAGGAACCGGGGTTGAGTCTGGTTGTTCCGAAGGGAATGCTATATGATAATGTACCTCTTCAATATCAGATAAAAGCGGATAGCGGAGCGGTCGCATTTACCTATCAGTTGAATGATAAGCCGGTCCCGCTACATGCAAGCTGTGAATTGCGAATCGGATTGCGGCGCAAACCAGTGGCGGACACTACGAAATATTACGTGGCGCGAGTGACCCCTAAAGGGACTAAATACAGCGTAGGAGGGAAGTACGAAGATGGATTTATGAAAGCATCTATTCGTGAACTGGGCACATATACGGTTGCTTTGGACACTGTTCCTCCGGAAATTATACCTGTTAACAAGAACTTGTGGGGACGAAACGGAAAGATTGTCTATCGGCTGAAAGATGAAGGAGCAGGTATCGCTTCCTATCGGGGAACGATTGACGGTGAATATGCACTTTTCGGTCGTCCCAATATTGTAAAGTCTTACTGGGAATGTGTGCTTGACCCGAAACATGTGAAGAAAGGCGGCAAGCATACCGTAGAAATGACTGTCACGGATGCTTGTGGAAATCAGACCGTTTCGAAGGAAACCTTTGTTTGGTAAACTATTAAAATGTATTATATATGAAGAAAAGAATCATTCTATCTGCTGTCCTCTCCTTGGCGGC
>OLWA01002998.1_pt1 | contig 13736 bp, 11 predicted proteins | sample 1673251 | NCBI WGS metagenome assembly OLWA01 (sample SAMEA3178937, study PRJEB25190) | human gut metagenome | biome: human gut; feature: human-associated habitat; material: faeces | place: Austria | collected 2013
TTACTTGTACTTTTTCAAAATCATCATCATCTTGTTCACCTTTATAAAAATAATTATCATCACCTAATTCATCTTTATTCTCTGTATTTCCTTTATAATTTTCCATATTATCTTTATTAACTTTTGGTGATGAACTTGGTGAAGAATCTCTATCTGTTACATCATTTCCATTTGAATCTTTAGCCCCTGATATCCATGCAACATTTGTTAATACTTTTTCTTTTTCAGTATCAGCAACTTGAGTTACTTCACATTTGAAAGTTAATGTTTCATAATCTAATCCATCTTTTTCTGAATAAGCTTTTAAACTTTGTGCAGGATTATCCTCAGTATTTACAATATCAAATACTATTGAATTTGCTGGTGCATTTGCTGTTCTAACTTGTTCTACTCCTAGAGTTATCTTATATTGATTCTTTTCTTTTCCATCTTTTCCTATTGATTTTATTATTGCTGGATTTGAGTTTGATGCAATTAACCCTGTTGGTAATTGATCTATAATTTGACTTGCATATCCATCAATGTCACCTTCATTGTATATTGTTATTGAATATGTTACAACATCTTTTTCTTTAACTTCTACAGGTTTCTTTCTGTGATTATATGTTGCTGTTGTTCCTGTTTTCAATGTACTTTCATCAACTTTGGGATTTCTTGATGGTAAATCTAAGTCTGTTAATTTTTTCCCGTTTACTTCAACTATGTATTTACGCAAAGCTAAATCAAATTCTGTATATTCTGCTGTAAATTCTGTTTCAATTGTTTCTGGTGTTCTTGTTATTTCAACTAATGGTTGTTCTCCATCAAGTGTTATTGATGAACTTGTTTCTGTTCCTTTTAACCATAATGTTTTCTTTGTACCTGAATTTTTTATATTAAGTGATGCTTTTATTGTTTTTCCATATTTTTTATCAACTTTTATAAAAAATCCTTCTGTATTTCCTATATAATCTTTTATAGTTTTGTTTTGTTCAGTTCCATCTGAACTTGAAAATTTATAATCTGTTATTTCTTTTCCATCTTTGTCTGTTACTTTTAAAATTAATTCTGAACTAGATGTATTATTTCCAGATAATTTTATTGGTCCTAATATATAAGAGTCTCCAACTTGTTTTATTCCTATACTATATTTATTATCTGATATTTTTGTTAATCCTTCTGTATTTACACTTACTGGAGTTGTTACTGCATTATTTTCACTTGCTGCTTTTTCTGCATATGTAACTAAATTTTTATATAATGTATCTACTTGTGTTGTTCTTGAATCTGTAACTTTTTCTCCAATTGTATGGAATGTTTTCCATCCATCTTCAGTTATATTAAACCATGTATCTACATCTTTGTTTATTTTATTATATTTGCTTTGGTCTGTTGTTGTAGCTCCATCATTAAGTTTATAGTTAGTAAAATACCATATTGCCATTTTTTGAACTGCAATTATATCATTATCATTTATACCATCACCAATTGTTACTGTTGAATCTACTCCTAATTTTTCTAAATATTCTTCTTTATTTGTTTCTCCTGGTATATATGCATTGTCTAAAATCCATACAACTTGTTTATATGCTGCTCCATTTATATCTAATAAATTCTTTACAACAGAATTTGCACTACTATTAGAATTTTCAGAAGTTCCTAATTTTTTTAATATATCTTCTCTTTGTTTTTCCAAATCATATGATAAATTATACTTTACAATAGTACTTTCTCCTCCAGAAGTTCCTGTCCATGAAGTACCATATTCTGCTTTTATACAATATAGATTTCTTGGATTTGTTACTGTATCATTTACATTATTAGAATTATACTGATTAATCTCCCAAATGTAATTTCCATTCGTTGTTGTTGGGTCTCCTACTGCATATCCAATTTGTTTTCCATCAACACTTTTAGATTAATATAAATAGGTGTTTGTGCAACATCTGCAAATGTTACATTTTTCCCAAATATTAATCCTAAAGTCATAGTAAAAAACATACTAAAAATTAATGTGATTTTTAAAACTTTTTTGTTCATTTTAAATTTCCTTCCTTTTAAACTCAGTGCAATTTTCTTATATATTTGAGTTTATTTTTCAAAATAATTATACACTATATATTTTACTATTTTATGTATTAAAAGTCAATAAAAAACACCGTAAAATATTTAATTTTACAGTGTTTTTATTTACCAATTATATTTTATCTTTCGAATTATTTATTTAGTACTTTTTTCTTAATTGCAAATGCTCCAAGGCCTATTACTAATAATGAAACTATCATTATTGCAATGTATCCATTTCTTGTTATTACACCTGTTGGTGGTGTAATTCTTATTGTAATTCTATCATCATCTTGTTCGTGCATTCCAACTTTTGAAATATGTGCTGTATTATCTTTTTTCCAATCATTTCTTGTTTCTGTTGATGGCATATAGTTTCCTGGTTTATATTCTTTTGTTACTTGTTCTCTTGTTCTATCGTCTACTTCTTTAATTGTTCTTGCTCTATTTCCATCTATTTGTAAAATCTCTGTATGATTTTCAAATGTGTATTCATCTGCTTTTGTTGATAGCAATTTTGTTACATATAAAGTTGCTGATTTTGTTTCATTTATTCCAACATTTGTAAAATAATCTGTTGTTAATATTGTATATTTTCCTTCTTGAATAGCATTCTTTACATTTCCTTGAGCATCATCTTCTGAAATCAATCCAGTTAAATCCTCTATTGATTTTACTTTCCAATTAAATGGTTGGTTTATATCATTATCTACAAATTCACATTCTGAATCTAGATAATCTACCAATAATGGTACACATCCAGTTACTAATTCTTCTTCTGTTCCGGCAATTCCATAGTAATAATAATCTTTCGTATTATAGTCAATTTCACTATTATTAGTTACAGATATTTTATATGTTATTTGTAATTCTGCACTTTGCATTAATTCTGTATCCATTTCTATTCTTATTAATCTATCACGAGTATTACTATCACTGCCTGCTCTATTTGTTTTTGGACCTAAAGCTATTAAATATGGTAATTCTCCACTATATGGATCTCCATCAAATAATACTTGTCCATTTGCAAATAACATTTTAATATTTGATATTGTCTTATCTACTATTATATCTTCTCTTGCTCTTTCTATTATACCAAAGTTTAAAGATATATTATCGATAAATTTGCTATCATCTTGCGGATCACCTAATCTGTTTACTTGCTTTTTAGAATCTGTTACATATTCTATTCCTAGTTCTAGGTCATAAGTTGTTAGTTTTACTTCATTGTCATTAGTTTGTATTAGTATTCCTTCTAGTATTGGCATTGTAGTTTTTGATGCTACTCCTTTTACTACGGAATTAATGGCTTTAATCATATTTTCTTTATAGCATACGATTTTCATTTTTCTTCCTCCTTGTATTTTTTTATAATATATATAATATATTTATATAAATAGGGAGAAACAAAATATGAAGTGTAAATTAACATTAAAAGAGAGTAAAAGCAATTTGATAACACATACCAGAAAAAATCAAGGAGTAACGTTAATTGCTTTAGCTGTGACAATAATAGTAATGCTAATAATAGCAGGAGCAACAGTATCGGTGTTGACAGGAAAAAATGGAATAATGAAGCAATCAATAACAGCAAAAGAAAAAAATGCTATAAAGCAGGCGGAAGAAATTGCACAATTGGAATATTCGAATCTAAAAATGAAAAAAGAAATTGAGAATGCAGATAATGAAATAACAATTGAAGAAATTGTAGATAAGTTAAAAAAAGAAAAATATGAAATAAAGCAAGTTTTTTTGGGGGATGCAACAGGAATAAAGTTAAGCTCAAATATGATTTTGATAAAACCAAATGATACTATAGAATTAAATGTAACACTTATGGGAAACAATAATGCATATTATATAATCATTAATAAGAGATATTATGAAATAAAACTCGAAAGTGATGGAGTAAAAATAAACACAGAATATACTAAAAATTTAATTGAAGAGGATATTTCCAAAAAATTAAAAATTTATACTACTAATAATGAAAAAATAAAAGCAGATATGGATAAAAATAAAATAAAGATTTCTTTGAAAAATGTTGATAATAATACAATAGGAATTATAGGAAGAGTAAATGTACAGTACACTGATGGAAAAAATAATTTTTTTAAAAGTTGTAGAGTTAAAGTAACACAACAAATAAATTGGGAAGAGGGAGATATTAGTAAAGAACAATCATACGTTGGATGTTATGCAGACATAGACGGAGATGGAAATGTTGAAGGGATAATTTATGCTGATTTAATTTTTGGAGGAAATGATTATTATTTGAATAAATTTCAAAAAATATCTACAGAAGATGCAAAGGAATATAAAATAAGCAAAAAAAATTATACAGATATTCAATTTAAGGAAGAAAAAAAAGTAATATCATTTTCAAATTCCAGTGGAAAGGATAGGTTTTATATAATAGCATTAGAAGATTTTGAGGATGATGACAATAATTCTAGATTTTATTGGTATAAAAATGCATATGAAAATAAAATATATGACTATTCACTATTGAAAGATGTTACAACAAGTTATTTTGGAGATGGAAGGAATAATACACGAAATATGATTGAAAAATGGGAAAATAGCGAGTATGGAGAGAAAGATTCTTTAGACATATGGGGAAAAATTAAGGAACAATATTTTGATGGATGGTTTATTCCTTCTGGAAGTGAAAATACTGAATTTTATAGAGCACTTAATATAAATTCTTCAAATTATAGGGAAAAAGGATTTTATAATATTTGGTCTTCAAGTAGAGATTATAGCTTTGGGGCTGATAGTGCTTGTGTAACGTATTTCGAAACAAGTAGTGGAGCATGGGCGGATATTAACTGGAAATATGCAGTACGATTGAATAAAGTATTTTAAAAAAATGAATATTGTTTTGTAAAGTTGTTTTTGTTAAAATACAATATATTAATTTATTTTTTATAGAAAAAGTTAATAATAAAAATATACATATCTAAATTTGAGGGAGGAATTAAGATGTTGAAATTTATTTTATAAATCATAAAAGTCAAATTTATGAATAAAATATACAAAAAAGGAAAGGAGAAAATGATATGTATATGAAATATCATGTAAATAAAAAATGACAACACCAATTTCAAATATTATAAAAGGAATTATAATATCATTTATAACAACGATAATATTTTTGTTAATATTTTCAATAATTTTAACATATACAAACATAAGTGAAACTTTTATAACACCAACAATAATAGTAATAACAGCAATAAGCATATTTATTGGTAGCACAATATCAAACTCAAAAATCCAAAGAAACGGACTATTAAATGGAGCTATAGTAGGAGGAATATATTTAATAAGTATATATTTACTTTCAAGTATAATAAATCAAAGATTTGTATTATCAATGCAATCAATAATAATGATTATATCTGGGATAGTTTGTGGAATGTTTGGAGGAATATTAGGAGTAAATAAATCTAGATAATCTATTGCAAAATTTAAAGTAAAAATATATAATAGCCAAATACACTTATAAAAAAGAGGTGAAACATTATGAAAGAAGCTGAAAATAGATTTGAAATAACCAAAAGAGTAGGACTATTCGGAATAATAGGAAACATATTTTTACTTTCAATAAAAGCAATTGTTGGATTTTCAACAAAAAGCCAAGCTATGATAGCAGATAGTATAAATAGTGCAGGAGATATATTTGCGTCAATAATGACATCAATAGGAAATAAAATTGCAAGTGTACCACGTGATGATGACCATAATTTTGGACATGGAAAAGCAGAATATATTTTTTCACTTTTTATATCAATATCAATGATATTTGTATCTATAAAAACAATAATAGATGCATTTAAGAGTTTAATAAATGGAAGTCAATTAACATTTTCTTGGTGGCTTGTAGTAGTATGTATTGCAACAATTATAACTAAATTGTGTTTATATATTTATGTAAAAATATCTTATAAAAAATGTAAAAATATTTTATTACAAGCAAGTATGGAAGATCACAGAAATGACTGCATAATAACAACATTTACACTAATTTCAGCATTATTATCTTTAAAAGGAATACAATGGTTTGATGGAATAGTTGGAATTGGAATATCTGCATGGATATGTAAAACTGGAATAGAGATTTTCATAGAAAGCTATAATATATTAATGGATAGATCAATTGATGAAAAAACTAAAGATACTATATTAAATGTGTTACATACATATAAAGAAATAAAGGCTATAAATGATATTTCATCAGCACCTGTTGGATATCAATATGTGTTGTTTTTAACAATAGCTGTTGATGGAAATATGACAACATTTCAAAGTCATAAATTAGCAGATAAACTTGAGAAAGATATGATAAAATTAGATAATGTGTACAAAGCTATTATTCATATAGAACCATATTTAAAATAAAAGACCTCATTTTAATATTGAGGTCTTTTTCTAATTATTATTTTTTATCATCTTTAAAAACTTCTTTTACAGCTCCTAAACTACTTAATGCACTTGTTGCTTCAAAAGGAATAAATACTTTATTTGCATCACCTTTAGCAATTTCTTCAAGAGCTTCAAGAGACTTGATTTGAACAAGTTTTTCATCTGGATCAGCAGTTTTTATTGCATCATAAACCATTGCAATTTCTTTAGCTTTGGCTTCAGCAACTTCTTTAATAGCTTGTGCTTCACCGGCAGCTCTACGAATTTTAGCTTCTTTATCAGCTTCAGCTTCAAGAATAGCAGCTTGTTTTTTACCTTCTGCAATAGTAACAGCAGATTGTTTTTGAGCTTCAGCTTCAAGAATTAAAGCTCTTTTATTTCTTTCTGCATTCATTTGTTTTTCCATTGCATCTCTAATATCAGCAGGTGGAGTAATATCTTTTATTTCAACTCTATCGATTTTACATCCCCATCTATCTGTTGCATCATCAAGTATTGTTCTTAATTGAGAGTTTATTCCATCTCTTGAACTAAATGTTTCATCTAAGTCCATTTTACCAACAATATCACGTATTGTTGTAATTGCAAGATATTCAATACCTTTCTTTAAACTTTGAATTTCATAAACTGCTTTTGCTGGATCTGTTATTTGATAAAATACAACAGTATCAATTGTTATTGTAACATTATCTTTAGTAATAACTCCTTGAGGCGGAACATCCATTGTTTGTTGTTTTAAACTAACAACACTTCTAACATGATCAAAAAATGGAATAATTATTGTAAGACCGGCATCAGCAACTTTGTGAAACTTTCCTAATCTTTCAATAATATAAACCTCAGATTGTCTAACAACTTTAATTGATTTGAATGCTATAATTAATATTATAACAAGTAGTACAATTAAAAACCACATAATTTCCTCCTTTTGGCAATCATAATATTGCCTATATAATTTTTTTATACTTTTTTCTTAAGTAATATATATAATAATATTAAAAACAATTATATTAAGCTTTTATATTAGAATTTATTTTTAATGGTTTAACAAAAGCTTTTACACCTTCTATTGAAACAATTTCAACTTCACTGCCTGCTGGAATATTTATTTGTTCTTTACTTTTGGCTGACCAAATTTCACCTTCAAATTTTATTTGACCTTTTCCAGTTACCCAATCTATATCTTCAGTTACAACTGCTTTTTTTCCAATCAGAGAATAAACATTAGTTGGAACAACATCTTTTTTACTTATTTTATTAACAAGTGGTCTTGTTGCAAAAATTAATAAGCCAGAAGATATTACAAATACAGACATTTGAACAATGATGTTAGATGTGAAAAAACTAACTAGCATTGCTATTAGGGCGCCAACTCCTAGCCAAAAAACTAAGAAGCCTACAGTAATTATCTCACATATAAAAAATATTCCTGATGCAATTAACCATATTTGCCACATAAAAACCTCCATTCTAGCTAAAAAGCTCTTATAAATATTGATTTTCTTTTGAATAAAACACTATATTTTTATTATACTACATATTTACGAAAAAACAAATAGATTTATTAAAAAAACTTGTAAAAACAGGAAAAAAATGATAATATAACATCAAAGATTTATGAAGGGAAAAAATGCAAATGAAAAAATATCAAAAAGGTGTTACTTTAATAGCTTTAGCTGTTATGGTAATTGTAATATTAATGATAGCAACAACAACAATATATTCAGGAGTTATTTCAATACAAGAATCAAAACAGAAAAGAATATCAATTGAGCTTGAAACTGTCCAACATGCAGTATTAGAAAATTATACAAAATATAAAGTATTAAATGATGAACAGTATTTAGTTGGAGAGCCAGTAGATAGTTTAAGAGATGCAAGTATAAGTCACTTTGAGTATAAACTAGAAAATAAAACAAATGCTTTTGCCGAAAATGCTTCAAAAGTTGAAAAGTATTATAGGCTTAGGAATGAAGGTCATTTTAAAGCACTAGGTTTAGATGATGTTATGTTTCAGTATATCGTATGTTATAAAACAGGAGAGGTAATGAATACAGAGGTAAAGAATTATATAGATGGTGAATATGTATATACATCTTTTAATTAAAATATGCTATATAGGAGGAATTAATTTATGGATATAGATGAAATAGAGAAAATAATTCCAAAAGAAAAAATTCAATTAAATGCACCAATGAAAAAATATACATCATTTAAAATTGGAGGAGAAGCAGAAATTTTAGCAAAAATTTCAACACTAGAAGAATTAACAAAGATAATAAAATATATAAATCAAAAAAATATTCCAACTTTTATTTTAGGAAATGGAAGCAATTTACTAGTTAGTGATGAAGGAATAAAAGGAATAGTATTAAAAATAGAAATAAAAAAACTAGAAATAGAAGAGAAAAATAATAAATTTAAAATAACAGTAGGTGCGGGTGTAAAACTAGGCGAACTAGCACAAAAACTAGCAAATAGAGAAATTGTAGGTTTTGAATTTGCAAGTGGAATACCAGGAACAATTGGTGGAGCTATTAGAATGAATGCAGGAGCACATGGCTCTGAAATGAAAGATATAGTAAAAACAGTAACATATATTGATAGAAATAGTGAGATACATAAGATAAATAATGAACAAGCAAAATTTGAATATAGAAATAGTATGTTTGCTAACAATGAATATATTATAGTTGAAACTGAATTAGAATTAAACAAAGGAAATAAAGAAGAGATACAAGCAAAAATGCAAGAATATGCGAATTTTAGAAAAGAAAAGCAACCTATAGAATATCCAAGTGCAGGAAGTACATTTAAAAGAGGAACAGATTTTATAACAGCAAAATTAATTGATGAATGTGGACTAAAAGGATATCAAATAGGGGGAGCACAAGTATCTGAAAAACATGCAGGATTCATAATAAACAAAGGAAATGCAACAGCTAAAGATGTTGAAGAATTGATTAAATATATAAAGCAAGAAGTTTATAAAAAATTTGGAAAAGAAATTGAAACAGAGATAGAAATAATACATTAAAAGGAAGGTATAAAAATGAAGGGAATAATGCATTGGTTAAAATCAAGTTCGAAAATGAAGAGATGGATGTTTTTAATATTAATAGGAATAATACTTACATGTTATGGAATATCTGATATACTAGTTCAAAAAGAAATGCAATTTTCAGAAGCTGGTAAAGTAGTTGTAATATTTGCAATTGGATTTGTTTGTATAGTTATAGGACTTATAATGTTAAACAAAAGAAATATGGAATTATTTATAGAAGCAACAGATGACAGAATGAAAAATAAAAAAAATGTAAATGTAAATTCATTAATTTTTGATAGAACAATATATGAAAAAGGGCCTAAAGTAGTAGTAATTGGTGGAGGAGCAGGACTAAATACAGTGCTTACAGGAATGAAAAGATATACAAATAATATAACGGCAATTGTAGCAGTATCAGAATATGGAAAAGAACAAACACTTTCAAGAAGAAGATTACAAACAGCATTACCTTTAGAAGATATAAAAGACAGTATAGTAGCACTGGCACCAGAAAAAAAAGAAGATATTGGAAGATTAATGAACCATGAAATGATAAATCCAGAATTAAGAGGATTAAAATTTTCTGATATTTATTTTACAGCAATGAAAGAAGTTTTCAGAAATGATGTAAGAGCAATAGAAAAAAGTGATTCAATATTTAATATTACAGGAAAAATACTACCAGTAACAAATACAGAAATGAATATATGTGCAGAGTTAGAAAATGGATATGTTGTTGAAAATAAAGATATGATACCACAAGTTGTATCTGATAATATGACAAGAATAAATAGAGTATATATACAACCATCAAATTGCAAACCAGCAGAAGGAGTATTAGAAGCAATAAGAGAAGCAGATAGTATAATAATAGGACCTGGAAGTTTATATACAAATATAATACCAAACTTGCTAGTAAATGGTGTTGCAAAGGCAATAAAAGAAAGTAAAGCAATAAAAATATATATAAATAATATAATGACCGAATTTGGTCAAACAGATAATTATTCTGTTGCAGACCATATAAAAGCAATAATAGAACATTGTGGAGAAGGATTAATAGATTATTGTATTTATGATACAGGAGAAGTTATTCCAGAATACATAAAAAAATATAACAAAGAAGGAGCAGATTTAGTTGAACAAAATCTAAATGATCCTAAAATCAAAAAGATTAAGTTTATTAAGAAAAATATTTCTACAATAATTGATGGAAAAGTTAGACATGATCCATATATGGTAGCAGAATCTGCAATAAAATTAATATGTAATGATTTAAAATATGAAGATAGAGAAGATGACCCAGAATATGTAATGTTAAATGCAAAATTAAAATCAGATAAACGTATTAATAAAATAAAGAAAATGCAGGCCAAAATGGAGAAAAAAGAACAAGGAAAACAACAAGACAAAAATAAAAAATCTGTTAGAAAAAGTAAATTTAATTCAAAATATAGTGATAGAATACAATCTATTAGAGAATCTGATGAAAAATTCAGAAGAAATCATCAAAAATAGAGGAGGAAAGTGACTAAAATTTGTGGACTATGCAAATTTTAGTCACAAATAATAAAATGAAATTTGCAAAAGAAAACTTAAATTTAGAAAAAGGCTTAAATAAAGAATGGGTAATAACAAATGGACTTGGAGGATTTGCATCATCAACAATTATAGGAGCAAATACAAGAAGATATCATGGTCTATTAATAGCCCCACTTATGCCACCAGCAAGAAGAACATTAATATTATCAAAATTAGATGAAAGTATAGAAATAAATGGAAACAAAACAGATTTATATACAAATATAGGCAAAAATTTTATAACACATGGATATAAATATCAAGAATGCTTTATAAAAGAATATATACCTATATTTGCATATAAAGTTGGTGATGTGGAAATAACTAAAGCAATTTGTATGCAACATTTTAAAAATACAGTTGCTATTTTTTATAAAGTAAAAAATGGAAGCGAAAAAGCAAAATTAATATTAACACCTGTAATGGATTTTAGAAATGCACATGGAATGAATAAAGACCATGTTTTTGATTTGAAACAAAAAATTAATAAAACAAAACTTGAAGTTAAAATAGATAATGGTGTTCCAATATATATGATGTTGTCAGAAGGAAATTATATAGAACATTATAATGATACATTCAAAAATATGTTTTATATAGAAGAAGAAAAAAGAGGATTTGAAGCAGAAGAAAATCATGTAATACCAGGAAGATTTGAAATAGAGATAGAACCAAATGAAGAAAAAGAGATTTCAGTAATTTGTTCATTAGAAGAAAATATTGAAGAATTAGATGCTAGAGCAATTATAACAAATGAAATTGTAAGACAAAATCAAGAATTTGCAAAATCAAAATTAATTGACATTTCAAAAGAGGATAAAACTGAAGAAGAGGAACAAAAAGATAAATTAATAAAACAATTTTTGATAGCAATAGATAATTTTATTATAATAAGACCATTTTTTAATACATATTCAATGATTGCAGGATATCCATGGTTTTTAGATTGGATGAGAGATACATTAATTTCATTTGAAGGTTGTTTGTTAGTTACAAAAAAATATGAAGTTGCTAAAAAAGTTTTAAGGAGTTGTGTTAGAGATATAAAATATGGTTTAGTACCAAATTCATATAGTGAGGATGATTATAGACCATTATATAATAGTGTCGATGCATCATTATTATTATTTGAGCAAGTAAAGAAATATATAGAATATACAAAAGATTATGATTTTATTATGAATGAAATATATCAAAATTTGGAACATATCATTAAAAATTATTCAATAGGAATAGATATAGATGATAATAATATTTATTTAGACACAGATGGACTTATTGTTTCAGGAACACCATATACACAAAATACATGGATGGATGTAAAATATGATGGAATTCCTGCAACACCTAGAAATGGCAAACCTGTTGAAATAAATGCAATGTGGTATAATGCTCTAAAAATTATGGTAGAATTAGCTGAATATCAAAAAGATGATAGCAAAAAAGAAAAATATGAAAGAATGGCGAATAAGTGTAAAAAATCTTTTAGAGAAAAATTTTATAATAAATCAAAAAAATGTTTATATGATGTACTTGAAGATGGAAAAGTTAGACCAAATCAATTATTTGCATTAAGCTTGTCAAATCCTGTGTTAGATGTAAATTCAAAAGAAGCAAAAGAAATGTTTGAAACAGTAACAAAGAAATTGTTAAATAAATATGGTCTAAAAACCTTGGCAAAAGGAGAAGAAAACTATATAGATATATATGAAGGAAATAGTTTTAAAAGAGATTTTAGCTATCATCAAGGAATTACATGGACATGGTTGTTAGGACTATATTATAATTGTTTAAAAAGATTTGCAGCAGAGAGTAGGACTGGTAAGAAAAAATATAATGAACAATTAGAAGAATTTATACAAAGTGTTACAGAAACATTTTCAAAAGAAATTAATGAAAGAGGTTGTATTGGAAGTATTGCTGAAATATATGATTCCAAAAGACCATTTGAGCCAAGAGGTGCTGTGGCACAAGCATGGAGTGTTGCAGAAGTATTTAGAATTATTACTAGAAGTTAAAAATATTAAAATAGGAACATATATAAAATATGTTCTTATTTTTTTGTATAAAGTTGCAAAAATCCTATATAAATTGTATAATTTAAGTGATTTGGATAGAGAGAAGGAGAATAGAGATGCTAAAAGTAGAAGAACTTGAAAAGCAAGTAAATAGTGGAGTTGCAGAAGGAATATATTTATTTTATGGTGCAGAAACTTTTTTATTAGAACAACAAGTAAAGAAAATGAAAAAAGTTTTTGAGGAACTAGTAAAAGGAATAAATTATATAATAATTGATGAAAATAGTATCCAGGAGTTAATTGCAGACATAGAAACTCCTGCTTTTGGCTATCCTAAAAAATTAATAATTGCAAAAAATACAGGGATATTTAAAAGAGAAGGTAAAGGAAAAACAGGTGGAGCAAGTAAAGAATTAAAAGATAGAATAAATGAATATTTAAAAGACAATGTAGAAATGATAAAAGAATCAGTTTTGCTAATATTTATTGAAGATGAAGCGGAAAAAAATTCTATTTTTAATACAATTGAAAAAATAGGAACAATATGTGAATTTGAAGAGCAAAAACCTCAACAAATAATAAAAAGATTAAAAGCAATTTGTAATGCATATAAAGTCCAA
>OLWA01003000.1_pt1 | contig 13734 bp, 17 predicted proteins | sample 1673251 | NCBI WGS metagenome assembly OLWA01 (sample SAMEA3178937, study PRJEB25190) | human gut metagenome | biome: human gut; feature: human-associated habitat; material: faeces | place: Austria | collected 2013
ACTGGATTTTTCATGAATGAAACTCTCCTTTTCTGACTGTTTTGTCTTCTATTTTAGCAGAGCTTCATTTCCTTGTCCAGATGTATCCTACCGCGGAAGGATCGAGAATTCCACCGTAATATCTGCCGTCACTTCCATCTGTCCCGGCATCACTGCCAGCAGCAAACATACTGCTGCAAAAATAGAAAATCCTTTTTTCAATATCTGCATCTCTCATCTCTCCTAGCTTTATCTGCTTGATACATTATACTTCTTATCTGCTTACTGTACACGCTTTGCCAGTATAAACATTCTTCCGTCCTGTGTATAATTATTGCAGGTAGAAAGAGTCAGCAGCTGGTCTCCATAAGTACTGTCTATCTCTGTGCCATATACAGAAAGCTGTGCCACATTATTTAAATATTCCTGATATTCTTCTTCGGAATCTGCATTCAGAAAATTATAATACCGGAATACATTTTCATCCTGATACTGGACCTCCGATAATCCCACTTCAATGACTTCATAGACTCCTCTTTCATAAAGAGTATTAAATTCTATCGTCTTATGGGCATTGTAGAAATCTTCGTCCAGATATTTCTTTAATTCGCCAAACATCATTCCGCTTTTCATATTATGTCCGTAAATGATGATATTGGTATCCCTGTTTATGTAATCATTTCTGGCATCAATAAAAAGGGTGCCATTCAGGTCGTCATTTTTATCAAAATCATGTTTCAGATAATAATCCGGTTCTTCCTGTGAAGACTGCATGACCGGATAATCAATATCCGTATCCGGAATATGTAACCATCCGATTAATTCCGGATTTTCCGCATACAGGGAAACATAATCCACATTGTTTGCATTTTTCTTCTATCCAAATTGGTTTCATGCTTCTCCAGTCACCTGTTTTAAATTCTCTTGCATTTCCTGCACAATATATGTTTCCACCAATTGTTAAGTCTTTCATTGGTGTTTCTTTGTTTATTTCTGTCATTTTTTCTCCTTCCTTTCCTATTACTCTATTAGGAAAAACTTAAGTTATTTTCTACCTTCTTATTGGATTTTTGTTACTTCTTTTAATGCTAATTCTAATGCTTTCATGTTTCCTTCTATAACTTCTGGCTTTTTAGCAAATTTATGTTTAAATGAGCCTTTCATATCTTCTAAGAATGCTTCATCACTCATTATTCCTGTTACTTTTACAATTGCTGCAAGCATTGGTGTATTAGGAAAATATTTTCCTAATGTTTCTTCAGATACTTTTCTTGCATCTATTGTATAAATATTTCCATCATATCCATTTAATTTTTCTTTTAAATATTCTGGTGATTTTGTAGTATTTATTACTATTGCTCCTTCTTTTTTTAGACCTGCAGTTACTGGTACACTTTCTAATAATGTATCATCTACAACTACTACATAATCTGGCTCATATATATTACTATGTATTGTTATTGGTTTATCACTTATTCTATTATAGGCTGTTATTGGTGCTCCCATTCTTTCTGGTCCATATTCTGGAAATCCTTGAATGTATTTTCCTGTATTAAATGCTGCATCAGCAAGTAATAATGATGCTGTTTTTGCTCCTTGTCCGCCTCTACCATGCCATCTAATTTCTATTAAATTGTTCATGTTTTTCCTCCTTTAATTTCTATATTATATATAGAATTTACTTCATAAAGTATATTCTCTTTTACATTTATTGTCAAGTTAATTTTTACGACCAAAGGGTCAAATTAAATTAGCTTCTTATTAAAGTATCACTATATACTCAAAATATTATTCAATATTCTGAATACATAAACAAACCTTAATCATAATGTTGTAAATTTACATAATTTTCAAGTATGTTTCTTGACTTATTTTTATATCCATGTTATAATTTGGGCGTTATGCGTTTGCATATCTAATAGTTTATACTAAAACTATTAACCACATCCAAATTTATTTAATTAGGAGGAAAAATTTATGCCCGGTATTTTGTATCATCTTGCATTCGCTGAAGAAGTATATCGGAATTTTTCAGAACAAATGAAGTTGGATAAGGTTAACTTTATGGCAGGTAACCTTATTCCTGATCTTGCCAATGACAAAAAAGCTTCTCACTATAGAAAAAAGGCTTCTGTTAATGGATTTTTTGTTCCCACTATGGAATCAGTAAAAAAAGACTTATTTGTGCCTTCTGACTCTGTCAAATTCGGTATGTACTGCCATCTCTATTTGGATTATTATTTTATTGAAGACTTTTTGATTCCTGAATTCATCTGGGATACTTCGACTATGAAAGTAATTAATCCTCGTAATCATAAGGAATGGGATGTTAAAACATTCTTTTCTCATGATGGTATGTATGGTTCTTATACCGAAATCAATGATTTGATGTAAAAAGATGGGCATGTATCTCTTGAAACTGTATCTCAAATCCCTGAAATTTTGCCTTCCACTGGTATACATGTTTTTGATGACAGACGTGAAAAAACCTGGAAAGCTGAACTTGACGGATATTTGTCTCAGCATAAAGAATATACTGGTGACATCTTTGACTACTATCGTTTGTGGGCTTCTATCGAAAAAATTGCGAAACAATTTGTAACAGAAGTTTCTTAAGAACAAAAAAAGGTGGGCATAATAATAGATTTATTATTGTACTCACCTTTTTCCATTTTTTATTAAATCAATGCTGAAGATATATGAAATACTTCAATTTTATCATTTAATATTTTTTTAGCTTCTCTTAAAACAACTTGTTCATCATCTAACATTATTGACTTATCATAATCTTTTTGTCTTAATTCTATATTTTTTCCTTTTATTTCATTTCTATTTTCATTTGAATACTCACCAATTTCTTTTGTTAATATTATCCAGTTTTCCTCTTTAATAAATGGTACATATTTTTTTAACCATATTTTCTTCTTTTCTGTTATCTTTTTTGTCTTTGATAATGATAATATATACATCTCTATATTATTAATTTTTGAAATTTCTTCTAATACATCAATTACATTTTTTAATGGCTCATTTTTCAAATATTCTTCTTCCATTTTTCTTGAAATTTCTTCTGGATTATACAAGTGATATTCTGCTATTGTGCCATCCATATCTATATACATATCTACTTTTTTATTTTTTTTACAAATTTCTTTGATTTCATTTACAAATTTACTCATTTTTAGTCTCCTTTACAATACTATATTATCAAATAATCAATAAAATCTCAATATATTTTTTCTTGAAAGATTCATTTTTTATCTTGCCAATTTTATATATTATTTATATAATGCTTTTGAAAGGATTTGCTTATGAAATAGAAATTAAAAAAGCCAAAAGAAAAACCTATTACATTAGAAGTAATTTTACAAAATGAGAGATTAAAAAGAGGTTGGAATTATAAACATTTAGCAGAGCAATTAGCATTACCTAATATTACTGCAAAAAATGTTAAAAAATGGGAATACAGTTTTGAATACCCTGATTTAAAAACAATATATAGAATTTCCGAATTATATCAAATTCCAAGTGAGATATTAGTACAAGCAAAAAATAATGGATATGCAGAAGGATTACATTCTGTTAATAAATTATTTATAAAAACTATTTGTTATATTTTTAATTTACCAATAAAAGCAATGGTAATATTTTCATATATCTTCTTATATATACTTTTGCCTTTGGCTGGTGTTGGTGCAATTTTTTTATTTGCCTCAAAAATAGCTATTTAAAATTTTTTTAACTATTTATTTATGAAAAAATTTATTGTAAAAAATCATCTACTATAATAAAAAAGCGAGTCTAAGATTTTCTATCAAATGAAAATTTTAAAAAAATCAAAGCCCCGCCATATTTATCTAGTACAGAAAGTCCTCCTGCAAGGAGAACTTTCCTACTATATAAAAAAACAGATTAGCTTTATAATATCAATAAGAATTTATTAATATTATAAAATTAATCTGTTTTATTTTATTATAAACTTTTCTATTAATTTTTCAAGAAAACTTGTATTATCAGCTTTAATTAATGTTACTTCTTTTTCAACATTATCTGATTTATCAAGTTCTATAGCAATCTTATTTGCTTCTTGCATACCTAATTCTTCTGTTGCTTTTTGTTTTATCATGTTCCAATCAAGTTTACTTTCTTGTGCCTTTATATCTTTTTCAACTTGACCATTCTCTTTTTGAATTAATGCAAGTTCATTTTCCATTTTTTTCTTATTATTGAACATTTCCATTATAGAAATTTCTCTAAAACTTACTATAAGTAACATGATAAATATACCAATTACAATCAAAATTTGTTTAACATGATTCAACATTTCTATTTTTTTCTTTTCTTTTTTTATTTGATAATTTGTTTTTATTGTTTGTTTTTTTGCTGTTGTTTTTTTAGTACTGTTTTTTCTTCTTGTTTGTTGTGTTCTTTTTCTTGGTATATCATAATCTGGCTCATATTTTCTAGGACTTGTTTCATATTGATATGAACTTCTTGACATGTTACTTACCTCCTTCCTTTGTACTTTGTTCTTTTCTTACGCTTTATTTAATTATTTTTTCAAAAATTCTTAATTTTGCGCTTTTTGATCTTGAGTTTTCTTCTTGTTCTTCTTCTGTTGCTATTATTGGTTTTTTATTTATTATTTTTCCTTCTGATTTTGCACCACATACACAATATGGTAAATCTTTAGGACATGTGCACTTTCCTTGTGCATCAACATAAGCATTTTTTACTGCCCTATCTTCTAATGAATGGAATGTTATTATACATAATCTTCCTTCATTTTTTAATAATTCTATACATTTTCTCGCTGTATTATATAATGGTTTTATTTCATTATTTACTTCTATTCTTATTGCTTGAAATGTTCTTTTTGCTGGATGTCCTTCTTTTTTGGCAAATGCAGGCATTGATTTTTCTATTATCTTAACTAATTCTTCTGTTGTTTCAATTTCTTTTTCTTTTCTTGCAATACATATATTTTTTGCAATTTGTCTTGAAAACCTTTCTTCGCCATATTCGTATATTATATTTGCTAATTCTTCCTCAGAATATGTATTTACGACTTTTTTCGCTGTTAAACTTTGAGTTTTATCCATCCTCATATCTAATTCATTATTTCCTAAATAGCTAAATCCTCTATTTCTTTCATCTAATTGATATGATGATACTCCTAAATCAAGTAATATTCCATCTACTTTTTCTATATTTAATTTTTTTAAAATTTCTTCAATTTCATCATGATTTCCATGTACATATTTTACATTTGAGTATTGTTTTAAATTTTCTTTTGCTGCTTTTAGTGCTTCTTCATCTCTGTCTATTCCTATTAACATTCCTTTTGATGATAATCTTTTTAGAATTTCTTTACTATGTCCTGCTCCACCTAATGTCCCATCTACATAAATTCCATCTTCTTTTATCTTTAGCCCTTCAATTGTTTCTTCTAATAGTACAGGTTTATGTTTAAATTCCAATTTTCAGCACCTCACAATTAAATTCCTAACATTGTCATATTTTCTGCAATCTCATCTGCAGATATGTTTTCATCACATTTTTGCCATGTTGCTTTGTCCCATATTTCTAATCTTGTTCCTACTCCTATAATCATTGCATCTTTTTCTAATTTTGCTGAAATTCTTAAATTTGCAGGGATTAAAAATCTTCCTTGTTTGTCAATTTCACATTCTGTTGCTCCTGATAAGAAAAATCTTACAAAGTTTCTGGCATTTTTGTCTGATAGTGGTAATGATTTTAGTTTTTCTTCGAAGTTATTCCATTCATTTTGTGAAAATACAAATAAACATCCATCTAAACCTTTTGTTATTATGAATGTTTCTCCGATGTCTTGTCTTAATTTTGCTGGCATTATTAATCTACCTTTTACATCTAGAGAATGTTCGTATTCACCAATTAACATTTGGATTTCCTCCTCTCCATTTTTCTACCACTTTGCACCACTTTTAACCACTATGCATAAATAATAATACAAATACTATTTTTTTTCAAGTATTTTTAGGAAAATTTTTGAAATTTTTGCTTTTAAAGAAAATCTGTTCGCCTTAGAGTTGACTATATTTCAGAACCTGTGTTCGTTTTAACTTTTTAGTATTTTATTCATATAATATATAAACCTTTAAGAAAGGATTTTTAATATGAATATTGTTTATTTCGATAATGCTGCAACAACAAAGATTAGATCTGAAGTTTTAAATGAAATGATACCATATTTAACATCAAATTATGGAAATGCTTCTTCCCTATATTCTATTGGTAGAACATCAAAACATGCTATTGATAATGCTAGAGCTCAAGTTGCAAGTTTAATAAATTGTAATCCAAATGAAATTTATTTTACTAGTTGTGGTTCTGAAAGTGATAATACTGCACTTAAAGGTATTGCATTTGCAAATAAGAAAAAAGGTAATCATATTATTACATCAAAAATAGAACATCCTGCAATATTAGAGTCTTGTAAGTTTTTAGAAAAACAGGGCTTTGATATTTCTTATATAAATGTTGATTCAGATGGTTTTATTAATTTACAAGAACTTGAAAATGCAATTAGACCTACAACTATTTTGATTAGTATCATGTTTGCTAATAATGAAATTGGCACAGTTCAGCCAATTGAAGATATTGCAGAAATTGCTCATAATCACAATATTATTTTTCATACAGATGCAGTTCAGGCTATTGGAAATTGTTTTATTGATGTTCAAAAAATGAATATTGATATGCTTTCTCTTTCAGGTCATAAAATTCATGCTCCTAAAGGAATTGGTGCTCTTTATGTAAAAAATGGAATTGAATTTGAAAATTTTATAAATGGTGGTCATCAGGAAAAAAATAAAAGAGCTGGTACTGAAAATGTTGCTGAAATTGTTGGCCTTGGCAAAGCTTGTGAAATTGCTAGAATAAATTTAAGTTCACACGTTACTTATCTTTCAAGACTTAGAAATTATTATTTCAATTTACTTAATAGATATTTTAAAGATAGATTTAGAATTAATGGTTCTGTTCAAAATAGATTACCTCGGAAATGCTAATGTTTCTTTTGTGGGTGCAGATGCCTCTAAATTAATTTTTGAACTTGATAATATGGGAATTTGTGTTTCTAGTGGTTCTGCTTGTTCTTCTGGTAATACTACTCCTTCTCATGTTTTGTCTGCTATTAATACTCCTAAATTGTATATTAATTCTGCTATTAGGTCTACTTTTAGTGATTTTAATACTTTTGAGGAGGTTGATTATTTTATTAATGCTTTAAAATTACTCTTAAAATAATAAAATTTTCTATATTTTAGTCTTTCAATCTTTGCACATACAAAAAACCTCATTTGTAAATGAGGTTTTTTATTATCTTGAAATTTCATCATCATCTTTCTTTTTAAAAACAGTATTATCCATTATTTTTCCTTTTCCATAAATATAATATCCTAACCTTCCTGAAATCATAAAAGGCTCTTTTATTTCATTAAAATGTAGTAATCCTGTTTCATATGCTTTTCCTTTTACTCCGTCAACTTCTCCAATAGAAACTGTAATATGTGGTCCATTCTCATTTTTAAAATATGCTTTTAATTCTTCAGGTAATTCAACTTGAAATCCACTATTTTTATCTGTTGCTGCATATCCTACAATTTTAACTTCATAATCTTTATTTAATAGTTCTTCTGGATACATCTCTGTTTTTCCAAATTTAAAAGTAATATGCATATCTTTAACTATGTATTTTAGTTTCCTTTCTTGTAAATCAATTAATCTTTTTTTACTTATTTCATCCAAAAATATTCCTTGAAATCCTGTCATTTCTTTTTTTTCCATTTTCTTCTCCTTTTATTCCATAAAATTTTCTTTTATTCTTCTTACTAATTCTAGTGTAGCTTTGTTACACATATTTTTCTTTAATGTTGCTATAGATTTATTATCTTCTCCAATTTGAAATTCTTTTATTATTTGAACATCATCTCTTTTTAATAATTCTTCTTCATATTCTATATTTGAAAGTAAAACTCCACAATTATTTAATACTAATCTATCAATTAATTCTGTATCACCAATTTCATAATTTGGAACAATATCAATATTATTTTGAGAACAATATTCTTTTAAATGTTGTTTTAGTGCTGATGATTTAGGAATTATAACTTTACAGTTATCAAAATTAGTATCTTTAGAAATTTTGTTTTTATTTATATACACTTTAGTTGCTATAAAACAATATTTGGGAATGCTCTTTAATGATATAAATTCTATATTAGAATATTCCGTAGGGATATCTGACAGATTTAGCATTGCAATATCAATCTCTCCATTTGATAATTTTTTTAAACTTTCTTGTGTTGTAGCTCTTGATATTCTTATATCTATGTTAGGATAATCTTTAATAAATTCAACTAATGATGGCATAACATATTTATTTACTAAAAATTTTCCTCCACAAATTCTTATTATTCCTTTTTCTAAATTTATATATTGAGAGAATAAGTTTTCTGCATTATTCATTTTCTCAATGCTATCGCCTATATACTCATATAGATTTTTTCCTTCTTCTGTAAGCTCTACTCCATTTTTATTTCTAAAAAATAATTTTCCTCCTAATATTTTTTCTAATTTTTGTATTGACTGTGTAACTGCTGATTGTGATATATATATGTTTTCGGCAGCTTTAGATATGTTTTTGTATTTTACTACTTCACAAAATATTCTATATAATTCTAAATTTGCATTCATATGATAATATTCTCCTTTTCTTTCTCTTAAATAAATCTTATCATTTGGTATTATTTTTTTCAATATATATAGGAAAAAACTACAAATTTATATAATTTGCATTTTCTTATCTTTATCTTTCATTTTCATCTACTGATGATTCTTGAATGTGATTTTTTAGCCATATATCTCTTTCATAAATTCCATTAATATATTCATCATCATCAATTTCACTTTTATTTTTTTGATTTTCTAAATAGCTTCCAGCATACTTTATACTATATTTTTTTTCTTTTACTTTAGGATGTAATAATTTCTCAATTTCTTCTTCACAACCTTTTAATACAACATCTGGTGCACCCATATCTTTTAATATTTTTAAATTTTTTTCTTTTTCATATAATTTTTTTAGTCTTTCTAAACCTTCTTCAAAACTTTCTGATTCATATACTATTTTTCCATCTTGATAAAATTTTCCTTCATTTTGAGCATCATTTAAATCTATATATTCATTTTCTTTACTTATGATTCTGTATCTTCTACTATTTTTTCCACTTTCAACTACTTCTTTATATTTTAGATATTCATTCTCATCATAAACATCTATATTCATTGCTCCAATTATTCTTCCATCTATTCTTGCAATAATATATTTATCATCTAAAAATCCAAAATCAATCCAATCAAAATCTACATCTGGATATCTTGATTTTATTTCATTCCATAATTTTGTTGCCAAATTAAATCTCATTTGCTCATCTTCGAATATTGTTCCTTCTCCACATATTTTTTGAATCAATTTATTCATATACATACTATCCTCTAAAAAATCACTATATGTATCTTTATCATTTGAAAAGTCTTCATCTAAAATTCTTTTTCTTGTTTTATTATAAATTTTTTCTTTTGCTCTTTGTTGATTTATTCTGTTAATATATTCAATTGGTAATTGTTTTAATTTTTCTTCATCTATTCCTTTTTGCAATTTTTGAGCAATAATTTGGTTTATATATTGCATATAATCAAAGTCTGATTTTTCATTAACTTCACATTCTATAATTCTTTCTAATTCATTAACATTATCCATTAATTCTTCTATATCTATTTCTTCTATTTTTTTTGAATTGCAGTACCCCTTTACATATTCTAATATTATCTCTTGTTTTGCTGCTATAACATCTAAATTTTTAAAATTTATTCTTTCTAAAATAGATTCTTTTCTAAAAGTTTTTAAAAGAATATCAAAATTATATATTAATTTCCAACTATTCATACCATATTTTTCTATTAATTCTTCAATTTCAGGCTCACCATATAAATATGATTTTATCATCTCTTCTCTTGGTATTATTTCTAATATTTTTTGTAAGATGTTTTTTATTTCTTGATATGATTTATTACTTTCGGGATATTTTTGCTCTGTTAAGTATTGTGTCATTGCTTCATTGATTCCAGCTTCTACTCTGTTGTTTTTAAAGCCTATAAAAACCTTACCATTTGGCATTTTATGTGTTGAAATACAATGTAAAAATTCATGCAAAAATGTTTGATGTTCTTCTTCTGGAGTTCTCTTTTTCAATTTTATACTTTTCAAATCTGAAAAATATTCTCCTACTGTCCTGTTCTCACTATCATCCATAAACTCTATATCACAATTTAAATTTTGTTTTATTCTTTCTAATATTGTTTCTTCAGAGATATATTCTCCATATAATTCTTCTACATCATTTATGGCGTTTGTTAAAAATTCTATTGTTGTGTCATTAAATTTTTTTGATTCCAATTTTTGTTTTAATTCTTCTTTATTCATTTCTTATTTTCTTCCTTTTTTATATTTAATTTCATTTTTTGTATTTATTCTCTCTCTTCTTGTGAATTTTGCATATTATCTAAAATTATTTGGACTGATTCTCTTGTTCCTTTTCCTACTTTTTGACTATTAACTGTTTCTTTTAATATTTGTTCAAAATGTGATAAAACTTTTGAGTTATTTTCTAGTACTGCTTCAATATCAAATGACTCTTCTAGAGAATATTGATTTCCTAATATTTTTTTCCATCCTATCATTTCATCCTCTTTACTATCTTCTTGTGCTTTTCTTTCTAACATTTCTTTTCTTTCTTCTGTTAATTGTTCTAAATTTGCTTGTATTTGGTTTTCATATTCATATATATGTAATAATTGATTTTGTAATCTAATTACATATTCATCTAATTCTGTATAATTACCATATGGATTATATCTATATTCTTTCCAAGAAATTAATCCACCTATATTATTATTTTTGGCTTTTGCTAATATTTGTTCTTTTAATGCTCTCCATTCTTCAAATGAAATTAATATGTTTTCACCATTTGAAATAAGTTTTAATTTTTCTTTTCCTCTTTTAAGTCTTATTTGTTGTACTTGTTTTAAAAGTTCTGCTTCTTCTTGTTCCATATTTTCTATATAAGTTATTTTTTCCGCTATTGCTTGTTCTCCTATTTGAAGTTTGCTACTTTCTTCTAATGCTCTTTCTTTTAGTTCTTCTAATTCTAAAGTTTCTTCATATTCATCTCTTGTATCTACACTTTCTACTTCTTCATCTCTTTCATTTTGTCTTAATTTTCTCGCTATTCTTTCATTTACTTTTTGACTCTTTCTTCCATAATCACGTGTGTGATCTGGCTTGTCTGATTTTCCTGGATTGTGTGTTTTTAATCCTTGATTTTCAATTATTCTTCCTTTAATTTTTAATCCATTAAATCTACTTTTTCTTTCTTTTAAATATTCTTCCATATTATTCATTTCCTTTCTTGCTTGGTTACATAATTATTTTAACATTATTTTCCTGTTATGTAAAATTAATAGTTTTTATGTTGATTATTAGTTTTTCTTATAATTATCTATTTTTTATTGAAAATGAGAAAAAATAAGTCAGCATCTATTCAGATACTGGCTTATTTTCTTAATATTTTAAAATTTCAATAGCTTTACGATATTTTTCTTTACGCTCTAAATCTTTTTGAGTGGGATTTTCCATACGAGTTGGATCACTATTGTGATACAAATCTGCCAATTTTACTTTTCTAGCAATTGGATTATTTTTTATTTTTCTTACATATTCTAAATAATCTACATTTTTATCATGTGTTAATAATTTCAATGCTTCTATAATCTCTGGTGAAAATTCTTTTTCTAACTCATCAAATGTTACATTTGTATCTTCTACTACATCATGTAATAATGCTACAATACATTCTGTTTCTGTGTTCATTTGCTCTGCTAAGTGAATTGGATGATAAATATATGGTATTCCTGATTTATCAACTTGCCCATTGTGTGCATTATATGCTATTATCATGGCTTTCTTTATTTTGGGTGTATAAATCATATATTATTCTCCTTTTTATATCAAAAGCTTTTTCAACATAAGGCTTTTACCTTATGCCTGAATTATAGCACTTTTTATGTTATTATTCAATTTTTATATTAAAGTTTCAAATTTATTGTTTAATTTTTCTAATAATTTTATATATTTTTCTTTTATTTCCTTGTATATTTTTCTTGATGTTTCTTCATCATATAGATGTGATAAACTATTTCTTGCAAGCATCATGTCTATCCATTCTTCTCCATCTTCTATTAAATGACTTTCAAATGCTCGTCTTAATATTTCTCTTGGACTTCCTATATTTTCTGATATTCCATTATATTCTAAAAAGTCTTTCATTGTTTTCCATGCTAATTCAAATGTAAATTCAAATCTATGTAACACACAATCTATTACTATATCGTTTTCTTCTTGCTTTAATGCTTCTTTTAACCTTTCTGTTGCATTTAATAGGTCTTGTTTTCTTTCTTCAAATCTTCTCATTTTATCTCTACTCCTTCCTTGTCAATATTTTCAACCAATTCTTTCTTAGTAAGTTCCTCAATAAAAACTAAATCTATTTTATGAATAGTATTTATAAGATCAAATTCATTTATTATTCTATATTTATCTTCTGTTTTAATATTTCCTTTTATTGCTATGTCTATATCTGATTCTTTTTTATATTTTCCTCTTGCTCTTGAACCAAATAATATAAATTTATATTGCTTGTTTTTTCGGGCAATATTTAATATTTTATCATATATTTCATCTTTTAAACCATATTTCATTTTCTTTTCCTCATTTATTAATTTATTTCATATTATAACAAATTAAATTTTTCATTTCAAGTGATAAAATATAAATAGCCAAAAAGAGCCTTAATAAACTCTTTTATTTGGGCTCTTTTTTATATAGTAGGAAAGTTCTCCTTGTAGGAGGACTTTCTGTACTAGATAAATATGGCGAGTCTTAGATTTTCTTAAAATTTTCATTTGATAGAAAATCTTAGACTCGCTTTTTTACACATGAAAAAGTTGTCTTATTTTATTAAATATTCTTTTTAATATATTTTCTTTATATTCAATTAACTCTGTATGTTCCTCTCTAATGTCTTGAACTTTTTTCTTACTAGCAAATACATTTGATTTATATTGTTCTGCTTTATTTTGTTCATTTTTTTGTCTTTCTTCTGCTTGCATTTTTATTATTTTTTCTTTTTGTTCTGCTGTTGATAAATAATCTCTGAATAAATTGAATAAAATTGCTTTTGTTTCTGGTAATAATTCTTGGTCTTTTAATTCTATATCTTCATCTAAGTCAAATTCATATTCAGTATTTCTATTTTCTTCTATTGCTTTAATTACTTCTGAAGGTATTTTATTATATTCTTCTTCATCTAATTGTTTTATTATTTCATATACTTCTGTATATGCATTTTTATATTTAGTCATCTTGTTCTTTTCCTCCTTCTTTTGTTGATTGTTCTTGGATTAATCTGCTTAAGTCTGCTTGTGCTTCATCACATTCTTGTACTGTTGCTGTATATGATACTTGTCCTATTGATTGCCCTGTGATTTTCTTTTTGACATCATATTCTTCTATTATTCTTTCATATCTTTCTACTAGCGCTATTTCTCCTTCTCTCATTCCGTATTCTTGTTTTATTTCTTCTCGACTTAGTC
>OLWA01003001.1_pt1 | contig 13729 bp, 6 predicted proteins | sample 1673251 | NCBI WGS metagenome assembly OLWA01 (sample SAMEA3178937, study PRJEB25190) | human gut metagenome | biome: human gut; feature: human-associated habitat; material: faeces | place: Austria | collected 2013
AAAGTCTGTATCCCCATGCTGATACGGTTGAAAGGCAGGGTGGCAAGCATCCGTGTATACTCCGGAGTAAGGTCGTCGGGATTGGCTTCAAGGGTAATCTCGCGTACCTGCTTCATACCATAAACTCTTTCGATTGTTTCGAAAATCTGTAAGAAGTCTTCTTGTGTTAGTTGCGATGGAGTACCTCCTCCTAAATAAATTGTCTCGATGGGGGCACCTTGCAGATAGTCCCGGCGTATTTCCAATTCCCGGCAAAGGGTTTGGATATATCGTCCTTTGAATTCACTGAGGGTAGTGGAATAGAAATCACAATAAATACAACGGGTTTTACAAAAAGGGATATGAATGTAGATACCTGCCATAATCCGGTTATGTTGTTTACTTTTGCAAATGTAAGACTTTAGGTTCAGAAATCGGTTATCGCTTCTGCTTATTTATGTGAACGCTGTAATTTAGTACATTTATTGTGGATAAGGTATTGGAAGAAAAATCTCTTATCATTCGGTATAAACTTCCTGTTGGTAGGTAGAAAGCTTTTATTCTTTCCTACTTGCTTACTACTTAACTACTCAACTACTTACTACTTAACTACTTAATAACCATTTATTTACTGTTGGTTATGAATTGTTCAGGCTCTAAACTGTTTCTTCTCCTTTCAATCCTTTTAAGTATTCCGATGGCGATATTCCGAATTCCTCTTTAAAACATTGCCTGAAATAGACCGGACTGTTTACTCCCACCTTGAAAGCTATTTCAGAAATGGTATATCTACCTTCCAGTATCAATTTTTCTGCATTCTTCATTTTTATTTTCCGTACATATTCATTTGTTGAAATTCCGGTCAAGGCTTTCACTTTTCGGTAGAGAGTAGATTTGCTCATGCATAGTTTGTCTGATAGATAGGCTACGTCTATTTTTTCCGATTGCAGATTATCTTCAATGATTTGCGTTATCTTTTGTATGAACTCGTCATCCAGTCGGTTCAGAGACTCATGGAGCATTATACATTTATCAGAATTTATATTTAAGTTGGAGTTAAACTGATTGGCTAATTTTCTGCGGGATTCCAATAAGTTGTAGATACGGCTTCTCAATAAACTTGCACTAAATGGTTTTGTCAGATAAGAGTCGGCACCTGCCTGATAACCTTCCTCTTTATTCTGCAAAGAGTCTTTTGCGGTAAGCATTATGACTGGGATATGACTTGTACGTACATCTTCTTTTATGATTTTACAGAAAGTGATACCGTTCATTCCGGCCATCATGATATCCGTTACTATAATGTCGGGGATATGTGCGATGGCGGCACGGCAACCGGCTTCTCCTTCGCTTGCGGTTACTACATCAAATGAGTCGGAGAATGATTCTGATATATATTCGCATATATCAGAATTGTCTTCTACCACCAGCAAGATTGGTTTTTCGCAAGAAATATCATCAGTGGGCACTACCTCTGCCGATTCTATTTCCGTATTGCCTTTCGGGGCCTTTTCACCAGAATCTGTATGTAGGGCATTGGGGTATATGTTATGCATAATAAGAGAAAAGTAGAAGCTGCTCCCTTCACCCGGAACGCTTTCCGCATATATTTCTCCTTGATGTAGTTTGGCAAGGTTTTTAACTAATGCTAAGCCGATACCGGTACCCGATGCCTGGCGGTCACTTCTGGCCTGATAATATCTTTCGAAAATATGTGGTAATTCATCTGCGGATATACCTTGCCCCGTATCAGAAACTTTGATTTCTACATAGTCCGTATCATTTTTTCGGGTAGTATAGAGTGAGATATTGATATAACCTTTTTCAGTATATTTGGCGGCATTGGAAATTAGGTTATCAAGTATCATAGTTACTATTTCTCTGTCGAAATAGAGCGAAAGCGGTTCAGGCTTAATTGTTATGTTAAATTCAACTTCTTTATTCAAGTTCAGTTCTTTATATCTCAGACTGACCTCTGTAACCAGTGCAGCAAGATTGTCTTTACTCACACAAAGTTTTTTATTTTGCGTCTCTGTTTTACGGAATTCAAGTATCTGATTAATCAGGTTTAAAAGCCGAATAGCACTGTTGTGAATGATAGATATTTTCTTACGTTGATGTGGAAGCAGTTCTTTGTCTTCCTGAAAATCTTCCAGTGGTCCCAGAATTAGGGTTAACGGGGTGCGTAATTCATGAGTGATATTGGTATAAAAGCGTAAACGTTCGTTGTTAAGTTCCTGTTCCTGTTCATGATTCTTCTTTTCCAGTTCATAAAAACTTTGCATATCTACTTTTTTCTTATAAAGATTAAGAAGATAGAAAATGATATATCCTGCGAGAATAAAATAAAGCACTTTTGCCCACCATGATAGCCAGATGGGGGGAGTAATGTGAATAGGAAGAATATTGATCTCGCCAGACCATTTCTGATTATGTATCCGTGTTTTCACTTGAAATTCATACTCTCCCGGTGGAATGTTGTGGAACATTACCGTATTTTCGTTGACGGTGTACCATGAGTCATCAAAACCTTTCAAACGGTATGCGTAATCTATCCAATTAGCTTGAGAATAATCAAGAACGCTATATGCCAGATTAAAAGTGTTTTGTTTGTAAGTTAGTTGTATGGTTTCATTGTTTTGGCCATAAAAGTTTATAGTGTTATTATCTTTATGTGCGGATTGTTCTTCGAATATTTTCATCTCGGTGATGATGACAGGAGATACCTCACGGTTACTTAATACGGTAACCGGATCAAAATAGCGGGCACCATTTATTGAGCCGAAATAAATGATACCATTTTCATCTTTTGTTACGGCTGCGCTGGAGAAATTGCCTATTGGCGTTTTGTCGAAATAGTTGTAGTTTATGAATTGTCCGGTTGCCGTGATATAGCAACTGATACCTGCATTGGTGCTAAACCAGATGTTACCCTCACCATCTTCGGTAATGGCACGAATATAGGAGTTATAAATGCCGTCTTGCCGGTTATAAACTTTGTATTCGTGAATTTTATTGGCTGGGAAACAGACTAATCCATCGCCTGTCGCTATCCAGATTCTACTCTCAGAGTCTCTGAAAATATAATTTATGCTATTGGAACAGAAGCCGTTGTATTCATTGAAATGACAGATGGATTTCATTTCGTTGGTGAGGATGGATAATCCTTGTCCGAAGGTACCTATCCAGATTCTTCCTTTTGTATCTTGAATGAGGCTGCGTATGGTATTTTCTGGAAGAGAAGAATTCTCAGTGGTATAATGCATTATGTTTTCATAAGTTTGAGTGTTAACAATAAATATTCCCGAACTGGTTCCTATCCACATATTGTTTTTGTTGTCTTCATAAAAACAACGGGCGTCACAGGAAGAGATCTCTTTAAGGCTGGCATGGGAAAAGTTTTTTTTATTATGATCGTAGATATCTACACCACCCATGAAGGTTCCTATCCATATATTGTTTTGAGAATCGCAATATTCGCTTATAATAGAATTATGGCTCAGTTTCCCATTTTCTTCGTTATAGATGACCGTGCGATTGTCTTTTTCAAAGACATTGATTCCCCCTCCGTCAGTACCGATCCATAACTTATTGTCTTTGTCTGTACATAAACTCAATACGACCCGATTACTAAGACTGTTTTTATAATCTTTAATTGGAGAATAGCTGTGGCTTTTGAAAAAAGGCGGAGTGTGGCCTATAAAATTAATACCGCCCCCATAGGTGCCTATCCAGATGTTTTTGAAAGAATCTTGAAATAAACACCTCGCTGTCGGATTGGATAAACTATAATTATTGCTTCCCACTGTGAGATGTTCCAGATTAAACTGATTTTGCGGGAGGAATAATTGTTGCTTGATATCTACGATAAAGATACCGTTTAGTTCGGTGGCCATCCAGATTTTTTTATTATCCATTTGCCGGATATCGAAAACTGTAGACGTTGAGGGAATATTGGCTATTTGATTTATGGAGAAAAATTGTTCTGTTTGGGTGTCGAATAAAGCAGCTCCCCTTTCAGTTCCTATCCATATATTGTCGGTACTATCTTTGTATATGCAGTGAACATGATTTCCAGGTATACCGTTTTTATTGTCGGGATTATACTTGAAATTCTTTACACGTTTGGTTTTCAATGAAACAATACTCATTCCATGTTCTACGTGGCCAATGTATATTTTTCCATTGCCGTCTTCTACTACCGTCCAAACATTGTTGGATGGTAAATTGGGCAAAGTCGTGGTATTGTAATGAGTAAATTCTCCGGTGTTCTTATTGAAGTATTCTATTCCCCTATGATAAGTACTGAGCCATAAATTGCCGTCACTTGCAGGTGAGATATGTGTAACGTCGTTTGTGATGAGGCTATTAGGATTGGAGTCGTCATGTGTAAATACGGTTAATTCATCTTTTTCATAATTGTATGCATTCATGCCCGCCCGTTGAGTTGCTATCCAGATAATCGGTTCTGTAGGATCGGCATAGATACTGTTAAGTTCATTACCACTAATATGGTTCGTGTGTTTGTAATAGTTAATGAAACGGTTGCCGTCAAATTTATTGAGCCCTTCCTCGGTGGCAAACCACAGAAAACCGTCTTTATCCTGAGTGATGTTTACAACACTGTTATTCGATAAGCCTTGTTCTATTCCCAATTGTTTGACATAATAATTTTGAGAATATAGAAAAGAGGAGAAAATAAGGACGAGACTTGTCAACAGGCTTTTCATCATTTGCATATGTGTTTGGAAATAAGTACTTAACTTCTTTAATTATTGACCGTCAAATATACTATTTAATTTCTATTTCACTGATGATAAAAACTTCTTTGCACGATTCACTGTCTATATTTGAATGATTTGGTATGTTTCGGGGGCGCGATGGGGATGAATCTGATTTCTGAAAGACCGATTCATTTTGTATGCACGATTTAGCGCTTATCGTTGCACGATTTTTGGTCTATTGCTTTGCTGTTAAATACATAGATTTGCAATAATAAAACAGAGGGTGAGGGAGATTAGGTGATCTTGGATTTAAGATAAACTGTTTTGGACAACGCTTTGTTTGAATAAATTGTTTCACTTTAATTTTAATATGTATGAAAAATAGTTTAGCACTATTGGGGAGACTGACCGGCATTTCTCCTGTAAAAGACATTTGTCCTGTACCGAAATCCGATAGAGATTTCTCTATTAAAGGAGTTGTGATTGAACAGACTGAGCTGTATAATAAAAAAATGAATCGGGAATTGATGTTTCTGACCTGAATACAGGCATTTGCATTATGTACACTGAGAATATTGATAATATGATAATGTCAGTGAAAATAGTAAACAATATAAATATCTAATACAAATATGACCTTTAAAAAAATACTCATATATCTCGCCTTGGTTTTGCCGCTATGTTTGTCTGCACAAAATTATGCTGATTATAAACTATATGCTTCATATGACTTTGAACAAGGCGTGATCGACAGACAGGCTAATACAAGCTTGGAGTTGAAAAATGGTGCCAGGATTGTGGAAGACGCTGTCCGTGGAAAAGTTCTTTATTTTAGTGGCGATAAGCGTCAACATGCTGTAATGGTGCCCGCACCTGTTATGGGAGACACAATGTCCCTTTCTTTTTGGTATAAGCGTAGTTCACGGGATGATTCTAAGGTTAGTTGGAAACAGATCTTTGAATTCTATAATTCCGTTGACGGTAGCAATATTTATTTTATGCCTGTATATGGATTTGATGATTCGCTAAGTGGTGTTGTTTGCGATGCCAGAACATTCAATTCGGGTGTTTGGGAACCGTTGTACGGTCCGTGTATAGATGCGAATGATGCGTGGCATCATGTTGTCTTAGTAGTACACGAAACCTCTTGGAGTTATTATCTGGATGGTGAGAAAGTGGGAACAAAGAATATTTTTGTCTCTTTATCTCTTATGAATCTGACACATCTGTTTTTTGGAATGAATCCTAACCGTGAGCTACATCCGTCGACTGGTTCGATAGATGATATTAATATTTATCATTATCCGTTGAGCCAGAGTCAGGTTTCCCAAATATATGCAGGTGAAGCTATCACGGAACCACTTGGAGAAGGGCCTCTTACCTTTCATTTTGATAATAATTTGAATGAAGAAGGCAGGCGTATAACTCTTGATGGCTTTAAATATTCATTTGTTCGTGACGGTCAAAGAGGGCCGGCCGTAAAAATAGATGCAGGGGGACAACTGAATTTCTCTGATAATATCTTATCTAACGGTTCGTCAACCATAAACTTTTTGTATAAAAAAGAATCGATTGGTGCCACCGATGATGGAAAATATATCTATCAGGCTTCAAAAGACGATGACAACAGCTATGGTATTAAAATAAAAGTCGATGGTGATGCGGCTTACCTTGTACTGGAAACGATAAAGAATGGTGTAAAGAATGAAACAGTAAGCCAGGAAAAACTTGAATCTGATGAATGGAATGCCATAAGTATTTTCTACTCCATGACTGCCCAGAATAATATGCGAATTTATCAGAATGGCAAACAAATCATTGTAAACGCAGGGGTGGAAACTTATAGTTTGGGATTGAATCAGTGGAGCTTGGGAAGTACCACTGCTTCAAAAAGTGCAGGTGGGCTTTATGATGAATTCGTAGTGGAAAATTATGCAATGAGACCGGACGGGGTAAACGAATATTATAAAAGTAATCTTACTTCCTTAAGTATAACTGTTGATTTTGCCAATAAACATCAAACTATACGTAATTTTGGTGCTTCCGATGCTTGGGATGCCGACGTATTAGGTAAGTACTGGCCCGAAGAAAAAAAGAATCGGCTCGCGGAACTGCTTTTCAGCAAAGAATTTGATAACGAAGGAAATCCTAAGGGGATCGGATTGTCTTGCTGGAGGTTTAATATCGGTTCGGGGTCTGCGGAGCAGGGCGAAGAAAGCAAAATAGCGGGACCCAGTAAGCGTACTGAATGTTTCATGAATCCTGATGGTACTTACAATTGGGAGAAACAAAAAGGACAACAATGGTTTCTCAAGAAAGCTGTACTGGATTATGAAGTAGAAGATATTGTCGGTTTCATGAATTCTCCCCCCGTATATTTTACTAAACACGGATATGCTTTCAATCAGGAAAACGGATGGGATTATATTCTTGCATCTGATAAATACGATAATTTTGCATCGTTTACTGCCGATGTCGTAGAGCATTTTGATAAGGAAGGTATTCATTTCGATTATATCAGCCCGATAAACGAACCGCAATATCAATGGGGACCCGGAGGTGACGGATGGGCCGGTCAGGAAGGATCGCCTGCTACTGACCAGCAAATTGCAGATGTTACGAAAAGTATGAGTAGGGTATTTGCTTCCAGAAAGCTCACAACGGAAGTGTCTATTGCAGAAGGCGGTGCGATTGGTAGCTTAATAGCTCAAATACCGAAATTCTGGGGTAACGAAGAACCGGATATGAAAGTAGGTGGGCTGCCGAATGTTTCTTATGTGGCATCCGGCCATAGTTATTGGAGCGACCGTAATCCGGAAGATATGTATAATAGCCGTGTACATCTTCGGGAAGTAATGGAGGCGACAGATGACAAGCTCGAGTATTTTCAGACCGAATACAGTCTTTTAGACGGCGGTTATACTTGGGGACATCCTGGTGGCATAGTAGGAAACTTTCGTGAGATAGAGTGTGCAATAGCCCTTGCCCGTATGTTGCATGTCGATTTATCAGTGGGTAATGCTACCGGATGGCACTGGTGGACTGCTTTCAGCCAAGGAAAACATTTGGGAGAAAGCCGCTTTGCATTGCTTGAGACGATGACAACAAAAGATATGACAGATGGTTTTTACAACGATACAAAACTTCTTTATACACTTGGGCAGTACTCCCGCTTTGTACGTCCGGGAATGAAACGGGTGGAGGTAAATCGTTCTGATAATTTAAGCGTCATAGCAGCGCTGAGAAATGATATGTATTCTGCATATATTGATGAAGAAACCAATCAGGTTATTATTGTTGCGGCAAATTCAAAGATCACTCAAAGCAGGATTGAGTTGGCAGTAGAAAATCTGCCTGTATCTGCTAATAGCGGTTTAGAATTTACTCCTTATATTACTTCTGATAATGATGATATGAGAGCTTATCCGAAAATCAAGGAAGGGGAAACATTTATCTTGCCTCCTCTTTCTATAGTAACATTTGTTTCGGAATCTACCGTTCCTTCTTCAATAACAGAAGAACCAGAGGAGATAAATATCCATATTTATCCTAATCCTATCGTTGATGAAGCAACTGTCAACAGTAGAAATACGATACGAAATATCACAGTATATGATGTTTATGGAAAAGTAGTTTATCAGCAGGCAGGTATCAATGATAATATGTGCAAGTTGTTTTTGCCGGGATTGTCTGCCGGTATATATATCGCAAATATAGAAACTGATGAAGGCTATAGAATACAAAAGATCGTGAAGAAATAATTTTAAAGATGCGGTTTTAAAAAGAAACCGCATCTTTAGACACAAAAACAATAGGTATGAAAAGAAAATTAAGTGCATTGATATTGATAGTTCTATCAATATTTCTATCTGATGATCTATTTGCCGATCCGATGTTTGGAAAAAAAGAATTAATAACGGACGATTGGCAGTTCATCTTAAATGATTCTCCGGAGCTTCCTGACGCAAATCAGAATTGGTTAAAAGTTGACTTGCCGCATGATTGGAGTGTGCGAGGACAATTGAGTCCTACATTAGCCAGTTGTACGGGATATCTTCCCGGAGGAACCGGCTGGTATAAGAAAAAATTAAAAATAGCAGATGAATTAAAGGGTAAAAAGCTTTATGTATATTTTGAAGGTGTGTACAACAGGAGTGAGGTCTACATTAACGGACACTTATTGGGTAAACGTCCGAATGGTTATATTTCTTTTATGTATGATATTACCTCTTATGTAAAGTATGATTCGGATAACATGCTTACGGTTAAGGTAGATCATAGTCGGCGGGCTGATTCTCGCTGGTACACCGGATCTGGTATTTACCGGAACGTCTATTTGGTGGAGGCCAATCCTGTGCATATTGCTCAATGGGGAGTATATGCTTATCCGAAGTCGGTAGCAGAAAAACAAGCTGTTCTTCATGTCGAAGTGGAAGTAGAGAACGAGTCGGACGTAAATTCTACTGTAACTGTAAACAATGAATTGATTGATACTGAAGGAAATACGGTGGCAAGGAAATCTGGGAAATTATCCATACAATCCGGTCTGAGTGAAAAGATCCGGTCTGATTTAAAAGTAAATGCCCCTCGACTTTGGGATATCGACCATCCCAATCTTTATCAACTGAAAACCACTGTTTCTAAAAATGGAGAAATCATTGGTGAAACAGTGGCCAAAGCCGGTTTACGATCTTTCACTTTCGACCCTGATAGAGGATTCGCACTCAATGGCAACTGGATGAAAATGAAAGGAGTGTGCATTCATCATGATGCCGGAACTTTAGGAACGGTTGTTCCACGGGACGTTTGGAGGAAAAGGTTACTGAATCTGAAAGAGATCGGTTGTAATGCCATTCGTACGAGCCACAATCCGCAAGCTCCCGATTTATATGATTTATGTGATGAATTGGGGCTTCTGGTTTTGAATGAGGCTTATGATGAATGGGAGTTTCCTAAACGTAAGTGGATAGAAGGCTGGAACGTAGGCGTACCCGGATTTCAAGGTTCATACGATTTCTTTCGGGAGTGGGGTGAGAAAGATCTTGCCGATATGGTACAACGTGACAGAAATCACGCATCTGTATTTGCATGGAGCATAGGAAATGAGGTTGATTATCCGAACGATCCTTATTCGCATCCCATACTTGATGGAGATGGAGGTTTTACTCAGGCCATGTATGGCGGTTATAAAAAAGATGCACCCGACGCGATGCGTCTTGGGGATATAGCGAAAAGGCTTGTAAAAGTAGTAAAACAGTATGATATTTCTCGTCCTGTTACTGCTGGTTTGGCCGGAGTAGCGATGTCTAACGAAACGGAATATCCCGGTGCTTTGGATATTGCCGGATATAACTATACGGAAAGCCGGTATGATTCAGATCATTTAAAATATCCCGGTCGTGTGATTTATGGAAGTGAAAACCGGCACGATATGGAAGCATGGAGAGCGGTTAGGGATAAAGAACACATATTGGGGCAATTTTTGTGGACTGGTATCGACTATTTGGGGGAATCCGGCAGATGGCCTTCGCGTGGATTCTATTCGGGGCTTTTGGATTTTAGTGGAGAGATCAAACCGCGCGGTTATTTTCGTCAGGCACTTTGGTCGACAAAACCGATGGCTTATATTGGAACTTATCCCACTCCGGGAATGAGAAGCGGGAGTTTGATGAAAGATGTTTGGTCTGGGTTGGAGGCATTGAATAGCGGAAGCGGTTATATCGAGAAGACGCCTTCTATGGATGCGTGGCCCATCTGGAATTATATTGTCGGACAGTCTGTTCGTGTGGTTTGTTACACGAATGCTGCAAAAGCCAGATTGGAATTGAATAATAAAATTGTCGGCCAAACAAAAGATTATGATGATAATACGGGAATTATCTATTGGGATATTCCTTTTGAGTCTGGTAGATTGGAGGTGATAGGGCTGGATGTTAATGGCAATGAAGTCATACGTCATGCGATACAATCTTCAGGCCGGCCTTATGCATTGAAAATTGTACATCAGAATAATGTTATATCCAAAGATAAGGGGCTGGCTCAGGTAAGTTTAGAGGTGGTAGATGAAGAGGGTATTCCGGTGATGATTTCAGATGATGAAATAACGTGTCATATAGTTGGCCCTGCACGGCTTTTGGGGTTGGAAGCGAGTAATAACTCTGATATGGGAGATTATACAGATCACGTTCAGCGTGTGTTTCATGGACGGTTGCTGGCATATATACAGGCTTCCGGAGCAGAAGGAATAATAAAAGTAAAATTCACATCCCCCTGGCTTAAGGAAATACAAACTGAAATTGCGACAAAATAGGATAATTGAATGCCTGTTTAAATTTCACATCCTTCGTAGAGGTTGTATGCCATGCACCTCTACAAAAAGTGGTCGTTCGGCATTTAACCTTTTTTACTCTGCGAACAGTTTCTTCCCGTTTTGTTTATTTCCATAACGTGTTACATAACATTGTTTAGTAACACAGTGCTCTTTGTTGCTTTTCCCCTTATTAATTCCTAATTTGCGCCACACTAAAATAATGGTATGCGAGAACATACTGAGTAATTCATTTAAATCTTATATATTATGAAGGTATATCAGACTAACGAAATTAAGAACATCGCCTTATTGGGAAGTTCTGGCTCTGGGAAAACCACTCTCGTGGAAGCAATGCTTTTCGAGAGTGGTGTTATAAAACGTCGCGGAACAATTGCCGCAAAAAATACAGTTAGTGATTATTTCCCTGTTGAACAAGAGTATGGCTACTCCGTTTTCTCTACCGTATTCCATGTAGAATGGAACAATAAAAAGCTGAATATGATAGACTGTCCGGGTTCGGACGACTTTGTAGGAGGCACAGTTACTGCACTTAATGTGACCGATACAGCAATTCTTCTTCTTAATGGCCAATATGGCATCGAAGTCGGTACACAGAATCATTTCCGTTACACTGAAAAATTGAATAAACCCGTTATTTTCCTTGTCAACCAGCTTGATAATGATAAATGCGACTATGATAATATCTTGGAACAGTTAAGAGAGGCTTATGGCTCAAAAGTTGTTCCTATCCAGTATCCTATTGCTACAGGTCCCGGCTTTAACGCCCTTATCGATGTTCTGTTGATGAAGAAGTATTCATGGAAACCCGAAGGAGGTGCTCCTATCATTGAGGATGTTCCGGCCGAAGAAATGGATAAGGCTATGGAATTGCACAAGGCGCTTGTAGAAGCAGCTGCCGAAAATGATGAGGGACTGATGGAAAAATTCTTTGAACAGGATTCATTGACCGAAGATGAAATGCGTGAAGGAATCCGTAAAGGGCTTGCGGCTCGTGGAATGTTCCCTGTCTTCTGTGTATGTGCGGGTAAGGATATGGGTGTACGCCGTTTAATGGAGTTTTTGGGTAATGTTGTTCCGTTCGTTTCTGAAATGCCTAAAGTAACGAACACCGAAGGCAAAGAGGTGGCACCCGATGCTAATGGCCCTACTTCCCTCTATTTCTTTAAAACCAGTGTCGAACCTCATATCGGAGAGGTGTCTTATTTTAAAGTAATGAGTGGAAAAGTGCACGAAGGCGATGATTTGGTTAATGCCGACCGTGGATCAAAAGAGCGTATGGCGCAGCTTTATGTGGTAGCTGGTTCCAATCGTATTAAAGTGGAGGAACTTTTAGCCGGTGATATCGGAGCTACTGTAAAATTGAAAGATGTTAAAACCGGTAATACGCTGGATGGTAAGGATTGTGATTATAAATTTAATTTTATCAAATATCCCAACTCGAAATATTCACGTGCCATCAAACCTGTCAATGAGGCTGATGTGGAGAAGATGATGAGTATTCTAAACCGTATGCGTGAAGAAGATCCGACTTGGGTGGTTGAGCAGTCTAAGGAATTGAAGCAGACGATTGTACACGGACAGGGAGAATTCCATCTGCGTACGTTGAAGTGGCGTCTGGAAAATAATGAAAAACTTCAGGTTAAATTTGAGGAACCGAAGATTCCGTATCGTGAAACGATTACGAAGGCTGCCCGTGCCGATTATCGTCATAAGAAACAATCCGGTGGTGCTGGTCAGTTCGGTGAAGTTCACCTGATCGTTGAACCTTATAAAGAAGGTATGCCTGTGCCCGATACTTACAAATTCAATGGACAGGAATTTAAGATTACCGTGAGAGGTACTGAAGAAATTCCATTGGAATGGGGCGGTAAACTGGTATTTATTAACAGTATCGTAGGTGGTTCTATCGATGCCCGTTTCTTGCCTGCTATTATGAAAGGTATCATGTCACGCCTGGAACAAGGCCCGTTGACAGGTTCGTATGCCCGTGACGTACGTGTAATCGTATATGATGGTAAGATGCACCCGGTAGACTCAAATGAAATCTCCTTTATGCTTGCCGGACGTAACGCATTCAGTGAAGCCTTCAAGAATGCCGGTCCGAAGATTTTGGAACCGATTTATGATGTGGAAGTATTTGTTCCGTCCGACAGAATGGGTGATGTGATGGGAGATCTTCAAGGACGCCGTGCCATGATTATGGGTATGAGCAGCGAAAAAGGTTTCGAGAAACTTGTTGCTAAAGTACCTTTGAAGGAAATGTCTTCATATTCGACAGCACTTAGCTCACTTACCGGCGGACGTGCTTCATTTATCATGAAGTTTGCTAGTTATGAACTTGTTCCGACAGATGTTCAGGATAAGTTGATTAAGGATTTTGAAGCTAAACAAACAGAGGAATAAACAATAATTCTCTCAAAACTGTTAAAACCGTTGTCTTTTTTAAGTAAAAGACAGCGGTTTTTGTTTAACTATGATTAATAAAGATGGAAAATCGCAAGGAAAAGATTTAATTTTTTATTAAATTTGCAAACCAAAGGAGGAGTTATATTGTTGTAGTAATCAGAATACAACCTAAATAGCTCTTTACGGTTAATTTCCGGGAACTTCCGGTTAAATCAAGTTAATGTGTTAGGAGTGTTAATTAGGGAGTGTTAATTTTGTTGCTATGAAGAAGTCAACAATTTGGATATTA
>OLWA01003017.1_pt1 | contig 13642 bp, 12 predicted proteins | sample 1673251 | NCBI WGS metagenome assembly OLWA01 (sample SAMEA3178937, study PRJEB25190) | human gut metagenome | biome: human gut; feature: human-associated habitat; material: faeces | place: Austria | collected 2013
GCATGTATTCTTCATAGTCATACATATATAATATGATTGGTTTTCTTGTAATCGAGTAATCAAAAAATACGCTTGAATAATCTGTGATCAGTGCATCAACACTATTTAAAAATTCATATTTGTCAACACCACTTGGAAATGGATAAATATGTTCATAATTATCCAACTTTACAAACTTCTGCACAATTGGATGAAAGTTTACATATAACTTCTGATCATCCTTTAAATTCTCATCTAGATAATGTAACAGCTGATTGATCTCTCTGCTATATTCAGACGTGTTCACATCATGATTGCTCTGTCCACGCCATGTCGGCATATATCCCATCGTTGTATAATCTTCATTTCCAAGCTTCTTTGTCACCTGATCAGCTTTCTCATGATCCATAAAAATACTATTTCTTGGATATCCATTCATCACAACAGTTCCTGTATACAAAGCTTCCAGATTATAATCTTCCATGATCACTTTTCTTGTAAATTCATTTGGGAACATGATGTAGTTGGCATGTAAGAAGTTATGTTGCACATTATACATGGATTCAATTCCAAAACGCATTCGTTTTCCTAATGTTTTTAACGGTGTTCCATGCCATGTCTGTAGGTACACCTGTTCATCTCTTCGAATGAAATACGCCGGAAAAGAACTGTTATTGATCAGATACTTAGATGTTGCAAGTACTTTTACATATTTAAAATCTGCAATATCTACAAGTTCTACTTTCAATCCGATAGAATCAATAAATTTCTGATCACGTTTCTTATCATTCGTCGCAAAATAGATCTTGAAATCTTTTGATTCCGGCATTTTCAAAAACTCCTGCAAGATCGCCAAGGATGAATCTGACACATCCTTGCCGTGAAATGACTCAAAGAGTGCTTGTTTTTCATTGATCTTGCCATGTTTATAATACCAGGCATAGATAAATTTCATCTTTGGAGTTTTTGGAAATAATCTTTTTACAGCTTGTGCCATTATGTGTGAAGTTGTATGCCAGTATGCTTTTTTACCATCTAAACTGCTATCAAATGTTTCTATGCTTACATTGCAGTCTTCGTTTAATTTGTGTCTTAAATCTTCTACTTTCCCATTAACAAGTCCACATGTTGCAAGTCTTGCTAATCCTTCACTTATTTGTTTTGCTACTTCATATATTGTGCTTCCTTGTTCAACTTCTTTTATTGAACCATCTTTTAATGTTAATTTAATCATTTTTATTCCTCCATTCTATTTTTATCCTTTTGGGAACGTTTTTTTGGAACACATCCATTCAATTTGGAATTTTATATCCTAATACAAAAACACTCCCATAGATTTTTACATCTATAGGAGTGCTTTTATTACACGGTTCCATCCTATTTTTAACTTATTTTGAGATTATAACGTATCTTATTCCGTCTAACTTATTCATTAGAAAGCTAAAGAGTTAGTTTTTCAAATACGTTTTCCACAATTAGTTCTCAGCCTGTGACTAATTTTCTCTGTTGATAACCTTTATTTTACTTTTCTCTTAATCTTAAATATCACTATTTTTCTTTATTACTACAAATGAACTAATTCCTACTATTGCTAATGCTACTATTGCTACTATTGTTCCTGTACTATCTTCTATACCTGTATGTGGTAATGATGTATTTGTTGTTTTTGTTGTTTTATTTGTTGTAACAGTTGTTGGTGTTATAATTGTAGTTGTAGTAGTTGTTGGTACTGTTGTAGTTGTTGTCGTTTGTGTTGTTGTGCTTGTGCTTGTTGATTCTGTTTGTGTTAACAAATCACCTTTTGTTAATGTTGGAAATTCATCATCAGCATAAGCTGTATTTGATATTGCCAATGCAATAACTGTAATTACTAAAATTAATGTTAATTTAAAAAATCTTTTCATATTATTTACCTCTTCTATTTATTATTTAATAACTCATTATTATTTATACCATATTATTTTATATTTTTCAATACATTTTTTCAAAAAAAATTTTTTTTTTACAATTTACTTTTTTATTTCTTATTATAATCAAATTGTAATATATTTTGTGCTATTTTTGCGAATTCTTCTTCTTCTTTTGTTAAATTTATTTCTATTTTCGAATTTTCTTTTTCTTTTAATAATTCTTTTTCTTTTAAATATTTTTTTAATTTCTTGGCAACTGTTTTTCCTGTATTTATTAATTCAACTTCATATTCTAATTCATCTCTTATTACTTGTTCATATATAGGAAAATGTGTACACCCTAAAATAATTTTATTAATTTTATTCTTTTTAAATATTTCCATATATTCTTTAATTGCTTTTCTTCCTTCTTCTCCTGTTGCTCTTCCTTCTTCAGCAATCGTTGCAAGCATTGGACAAGCTTTATTTATTACTTCTATATTTTGAATTTTTTCTTTTAATTTATTTTCCCATGCCCCATTTCTAATAGTTCCTTCTGTTGCAATTACTCCAATTTTATTATAATTTTTATTTTTCACATACTCTACTGTTGGTTCAATAATTCCCATTATTGGTATCTCAAATTTATTCTGCAATATTTCTATTGCTTGACTTGTTGCAGTTCCACAGGCTATTACTATTATTTTTACATTTTTCTTTATTAAATATTCTACATTTTGAATTGCAAATTTTATTATTTCTTCTTTACTTTTATTTCCATATGGAAAATTTTTTGTATCTCCTAAATATATTAGATGTTCATTTGGTAATTGCTTATAAATCTCCTTTAATACCGTTATTCCTCCAACTCCAGAATCAAAAATTCCTATTGGTCTATTATCCATTTTCTTTTCCTTCCTAAATATTTTATAACTGTATTATTATATAATATATTTATGTTTTTGACTAGTAATTATTATCAATTATTTTATTTTTTCATATTATACATTAATAGGCTTTGCCTAAATTTTATTAAAGGAGTTTATTATGGAAATGGATGAAAGAAAACCAGAGCCAATGTGCCCTATTGTTGATATTGACGGATTTATTGCAGATGGTAAACAATTCGATTTAGATATTACTTTAGCTAATGACCATAGAGATGTTATTTATGGTATTGTTAGAGATTGTTTTAAAGAACCCGTAAGAGATGCTGTTGTTAAATTAGTTGAAATAGAATATAAATGTGGTAAAAAAGATTTAAAACCTGTTTCTCATACATTTACAGATGAAGATGGTGAATTTGTTTTTGGTCCTCTTTGCCCTGGAAAAAAATATGCTGTACAAATTTGGGCTAATCAAGTAAAACACATAAAAATTTGTGCCAAATGTCATCATGAAGGAAAATGTTTAAAAGGTGTTGATTTAGATTGTGATAAAAAGGATTTTCCACATTGTGATAGATGTTCAAAAGATGAACTAGAGATATCTGATTCTGAATAATTTTTGAGGTTACTTTTGTAACCTCTGTTTAATTTTATGAATTTTGTTCATAATTATTTTATGGAGGTCTATATATGAAAAAAAAATCTCATTTGTTTAGAAATATTATATTATTCATAATTTCAGCTATCTTTCTATTAAGTTTTTCTTATTATATATATACTACATATAATAATATTGATATATCATCAGAGTATAATGCTTCACAAATTAGTACTTCTAATAATTCGGTTTCAACTACTACAAATTTAGACATTCCAAATATGTTAGAAGATGTTTCTAATTGTGTTGTTGGTATATCAAAAATAAAATCTCATTCTACATCTATTTTTTCAACAAGTTCTTTAAATGATTTAGGGATTGGTACTGGAATAATTGTTTCAAATAATGGATATATTTTAAGTAATTGTCATGTTACTGGTGAAAAATTTAGTACATGTTATGTTACATTAGAAAATGGTAACACATATGATGCAACTGTTTTGTGGTGTAATTCAGAGTTAGATTTATCTGTTTCAAAAATAAATGCCTCCGGTCTAAATTATGTAAAATTTGGAGACTCTTCTAAAATTAAATCTGGTGAAACTGTTTATGCCATTGGTAACCCTATTGGATATGAATTTAGAAGGACTATAACATCTGGAATAATCAGTGCTATAAATAGAACAATAAAAATTGAAGAAAATAATTCTGTATCATATATGACTGATTTGATTCAGACTGATGCATCAATTAACCCTGGTAATAGTGGTGGTCCTTTAATTCTTTCTAGTGGAGAAGTTATTGGTATAAATAGTATAAAAATTACATCTGCAGAAGGTATTGGTTTTGCCGTTCCTATTAATGTTGTAAGACCTGTAATTGAAAAAATTGTATCAACTGGATCTTTTGATGAGGCTTATCTGGGAATTTATGCTTATGATAAAGAAACTACTCCATATTTTTCTTCTACAAATATTCCAAATGGAATTTATATAGCACATATTAATGAAGATAGTCCTGCTTATTCTAGTGGAATAAAAATTGGAGACATTATTACTTCTATTGATGATAAGACTTTTAATAATATGATTGAATTAAGAGAATATATTTTTACTAAAAGCCCTGGTGATAATATTACTATTAATATTAGTAGAGGTTATATAACTAAATCTTTTAATATTACATTATCAAAAAAGTAGGCTTTCGCCTACTTTTTTAGTTCTTTATTTCTAATAATTTTTCTTTCAATTTATTTTCAATTTCTTCAAGTTGAACTTCTGCCTCTTGTCTTTTTACTCTTCCATTTTCGTGAATTTCTATAACTTTATCTAATGTATCTATAATATCTTGATTTGTTTTTTGTAATGTTTGAACATCTACAACAGCTTTTTCAGATTCTTCTGCAATTTCAATTGTTCCTTGTTTTAATAATTCACTATTTTTTGTAAGCATATCATTTGTCATTTGTGTAACTTGTTTTTGTGCTCCTAATGCATTTCTTGCATTTGTTATTCCTAATGCTATAACAATTTGATTTTTCCAAAGTGGAATTGTATTTATTAATGAACTTTGTATTTTTTCAACTAATTCACTATCATTGTTTTGAATTAATCTAATTTGTGGTGCCATTTGAATTGATATAATTCTTGTTGTTTTTAAATCATATATTCTTTTTTCAAATCTATTTATTATTGCTACCATATCATTTACAGCTTGTGCATCTGTTTGTTCTTTTGTTTCTTCTGCTATTTTTTGTAATTCTGGTAATGTAACTGTTTTCAATTCTTCTAATTTCTTTTCACCAGCAATTATATATAATGATAATTCTTTAAAATATTGTAAATTTTTATCATACATTGTATCAAATATTGCAATATCTTTCATCATTTGAAGTTTATGTGTTTCTAATGATTTTTCTATTTTAGCAATATTATTTTCTACTTTGTCATATTTTGCTATTAATTTTTCAACTTGTTTTTTGGCAGAATTGAATATTCCTAGTATTCCCTTTTTCTCTTCAACTGGAACATCTGCATTAAATTCTTTTATTTCTGTTACTAATCCTGATAGTAAATCTCCAACTTCTCCAGAACTTTTTGTTCTAACATCATTTAAAACACTGTCTGAGAATTTTGAGATATTACTTTGTGCACTTGAACCAAATTGTAATATTTGGGCAGTATTTTTTACATCAACTTTACTAATAAATTCATCTATTGCAGATTTTTCCTCTGGTGTTAAAGCATCATAATTTAATGATTTTTCCACAACAGCTTCATCAACTTTTTTATCTGTTTGTAATGCTAATTCGATATCTTTTGTATCTACATTTTTAGCAACTTCTAATTTTATTTCTTCTTCCATTTTATTTTCTCCAATCTTTTTTTATAATTATATTTAAAATTTTATAAACTATTTATTTCCTAAATATGAAATTAATTGTTCATATACATTCATTTTTAGGCTTGATACTGTACTTATTATGCTTTGTGGTATTCCTTTTACATTTACTTGTGTTACATCATAATTTCCACCTGTTACACCTGTTCTAAATCCATATTTTGACCATGCTATTTGTTGTATCTCTTTATCTTCATAAACTTCATAATATTCATCTCCTGCTTCATCAAATGATGCTATACAATGTGAATTCCATATTGTTGGGGTTGGATATAATATTCTCATTTTGTCTTTTACTTGTTCCCATCCATCTGGATTTGAATTTGCAAAATCTATTACACTTTTTTCATAATCAACAATCATTGGCTTTCCTCCAACTCCTGTTTTTAAGTATAATTCAAATAAATCTGCAGGTGTATTGTTCATATATCCTGATTTTGTATAAAATTCTTTCAATTTTGGTAAATTTTTTGCGACTGCTTCATCTGTTATTTCTCCATCACACATAATTGAAAGTAATAATCCATAATATGTTGCACCAGGTGATGATGTAACTGGATCTGTTGAGTCTATATTTATACTTCCATATAGCATATCTACTCCAATGTCTTTCCATTTCTTTCCTTCAAGTATATATGATATTAATTTTGGCATATCTGTTATGTAATATACTCCATCTTTTTCTGTTACTATTTTTTGTTCTATTAATGCATCTACAACTGTATCCCAACTATATATTACAATTGGAGTATTTAATGTTAATCCACCTTTTTGAACTGTATATCTTGCTGATTCTCCTTTTGTTGTATCTGGTGCTAATTTATAATAATCATAAAATCTTTGATCAGAACAGAACATTACATCATATTTTGTTCCATCTTCTCTTACTAATGGATTTTTAATTAGTTTTCCATTACTCCATGAATCATATATAACATTTAGTCCATATTTCTTTTTCATTATTTTATTGACTTCTTCATCTGCTAAGAAATTTTCTTTTCCTCCACCTGTTGCAACATATACTGTTTTTAAATTTGATTCTATAATTGATTCTCCATTTGTTGAAAAGAATTTTATTCCTATTATGATTAAGACTAATATTATTAAAATTCCAAGTCCTATCCAGACTTCTTTTCTTCCTTTCATATTTTTTATCTTCCTTTCTTTAGGCTTTAATTATATATATTTAAACTTACTTCCTATTTTTTAATATTTATATCTCCTAAAAATCCATCAGATTTTAACATTTCTTCAAATACTTTTAATTCTGCATCTGTATCTATAATCTCTGCTTGATACATATTATTTAATTGTTCATGAAAAGCTTCTTTTATTTTTGCAATCATATCTCTTACTGATTTCATAAATTTTTGACTTTCTTCTGAATTTAATCTTTGATTTTCAATTTCATCATATCTTTGCAATATTTTTATTGTTACTGGTAAGTAATAATTTATAAAATTATTTACTTGTGATAGTTTTCCTTGATTTTTTGATAAAGTATCAATTATCTTATTTGATGTATTACAAATATCTTGAACATTTGCAATTAATTCTCTGTCTTCCAATTGTTTTGAAATATCAAAAATTTGCGTTGTTTGTGATTTTGCATTTTTTAGTATTTCATATAAATTAGTATTTTTAGTTGAATAATCAATTTTACTTCTATCTTTAAATATTAAGGTTCCAGCTCCATATGCCACTGCACTTATTGCTAATGATGGTACTAATTGAACTCCAAGAGCTAAATATGGTACTGCAAAAAATGTTCCACCTAATATTGCTGAAAAAATATATCCTTTTTTCATTCTGTTTTCCTTTCTTTCTAGTTATATCCCCTTACTTGTTTAAATGCCTCTAATAAATTTGTTCTTCCATCAAATACTTTTGCATTTGTTAAATTTGCTATATCTTCTAATTGTGTTTCATCAGCATATCCAAACATTATACTAAATATTGGTATATCTTTATTTATTTGTTTATATACTGACTGAAGTTGATTCAACCTATTATAATTTGATTCACCATCTGTCATTAATACTACTGATGTATTATACTTTTCTAAATCTTCTTTATCTAATATATTTAATCCTTCAATTGCTGGTATATATATATCTGTTCCTCCATTTACATCTGTTGATGTTATTTGATTTAGTAATTCTTCTGTTTTAGTTCCATCTTCTGTTGTATATTCTCCAAGTATTTCATGATTAAATGGTATTATTGTTATTTTGTCTTTATTTGAAAATTGTAATAAATCTTTTGATGCTTCTTCTTCATTTAAGATATATTTCATTGCCTCTATTAATTGTTTACTTCCACTTCCATACATACTTCCAGAATAATCTAAACAAAATACAATATTTATTGGTTTTCTTAATTCTGTTTGATATATTCCTAGTGCTGTTTTTATTACTGCTGTACTTGGATATTTGACTGGTACAATATATTTTGTTGTGTCTATTCCCCAGTTTGGATTAAATACTGTTTTATCTGCATTTTCATTTATTCCACCAAACCAAACTCTTCTTCCTGTTTTTACTAATTCTGCTTGTCCTTCATTACTTAATATGTAATTTTGTATTTTTTTAAATTCTTCTAGCTTAGCATCATCTTTATTATCTATATATGCAAACGGTGAATCTGATATTGAAACTCCATCTTTAGTATATATTGCATATAATGGTTCTTCTCCTTTTTGCTCTAACTTTTTATTCATATTTATTAATGATGTTTCATAAGTTATTAATGCTTCATAATCACCTTTTAAAAACATTTCTTGTAAAAATTCATCATCTCCTGATGATCTTTTTACTCCTGAATATAATTGAATTAATTGATCTTTTAATTCTTCATTTTGTAAGTTTTCTTCTGTTAATATTTCAGGATTTCCTGCAAGTGTTGTTAAAAATCCTAAATATGCTGTTGCTCCTGTATTTGTTTGAGTTGGTGATGACATATTGAATTTTAGTTTTCCTTGATTTATTACCTCTAATATGTCTTTCATATAAACATCTTTTCCTATAAATCCTAATTCTTCAGCTTTTGATTTTTTTATTCCAAATACTACTGGATTTATACTTGTTGATTTTGAATTTGATGTTTTTATTTTGCTATCTAGCATATATAACCATATCGAGTTTGAACACCATACTGCATCATATTTTTCACCATTATTAAGTTTTGACATTATTTCAATTGTACCTGCATAATCTATGCTTACATCTATATTATTTTTTTGGGCATATTTTTGTATGATTTCTTCTATATCTTTGTTTTCTGTACTTGATATTATTTTAAATGTATTATCTGAATTGTTTTTTTCTGTGTCTTTTATTATTGTTTTTACATTATTTCCTAGTCCTTCAATTAAACATACTAAAATAATAAAGATTGCTAAGATAGAAATCATAGATTTCTTTTGTTTTTTCTCCATTTTCTCTCCCCTTTCTTACATATATAACTTTATCATTAATTGATTGATTTTTCAATAGAAAAAAACTAATAGGCAAAAATTAATAAAACTTTTGCCTATTAGTTATATTTTTACTTTAATTTATTTTTGAAAAATTTTGCTATATTGCCACTCATAAAAAATACTATAGCAACTATAACCAATGCTACAATAATATCCCAAAACAAACTTCCTGTTGTAATTTTGATTTTTCTAGGAATACTGTAAAAAATGAGCATTGTTGTAATAAAGCATATCTCTTCAGATACATTTGAGTCTGAAAAAATCACATACCAAAAATTATTTTTAGAAAATGTTTCTATATCTGTTTTCTTTATTTTTTGAACAATTCTGATAATAATAATAATTGCTAATACTACTAATGCTATTAATACATTAATAATTCTGGGAAATCCAATACTAGTCCCCCAAAATGTTATTATTGCTAAAACAATACCTGTTATTGTCAAAATTTTTTCAACATTCGTCGTTTTGCATAATTCGATAATCCGCTTTTCAAAATCTTTCATAATTTGCCTCCCATAACATTTGTTGGTGTATATTCGTACTATATGTCAACTCCTAATAGGAGATAAAAAATTAACGTTTGTATATTATCATTTTTTTATAAATTTGTCAATTAGCTATAGTTCAAAAAAAATTGAACTATTTTTCATTATATTTTTTTATACAATAATCAAGTATTTTGTAACATTTATTACACATCTATTTATTCGAACATAAAGACAGGATTATAATTCCTGCCTTTTACATTATTCCAATCTTTTTAGCAAATTTTTTACCTTTTTTCATCATTTTATTTGTATTAAACATATTATCATTTTGCCATAACATAACCATTCCTGTTGTTACTAATCCACCAATAACTAAACCTTTAACAAATTTCATATCCATTTCAATCCCTTCTTTACAACTATTATTAGATTTTTAATCTTATAATAGTATCTCATTTTTATTAGTTATTTATTCATTAATAATAAAATTGTTTTCAAAAGCCATTTTAACTCAATTTTAATTGACTTTTTGCCATTTTGCTAGTATAATCGATATGAAATAATTTCGCTCACAAGAATATTTTTTCTTACAACGAAAAATGAGAAAGGAATGAATTTTAAATGGCATATAATTTTAAAGAAATAGAAAAGAAATGGCAAAATAAATGGGAAAAAGAAGGAACATTTAATGCTAGTACTGATTATACAAAGAAAAAATGGTATGGATTAATAGAATTCCCTTATCCATCAGGACAAGGCCTACATGTTGGACATCCTCGTAGTTATACAGCACTTGATATAATTGCAAGAAAAAGAAGATTACAAGGATATAATGTATTATTCCCAATTGGATTTGATGCATTCGGTCTTCCAGCAGAAAATTATGCAATAAAAACAAATGTACATCCAAAAATAACAACTGCAAAAAATATTGCACATTTTACAGAACAATTAAAATCTGTTGGTTTTTCATTTGATTGGTCAAGAGTTATTGACACAACAGACCCAGAATATTATAAATGGACACAATGGATATTTATTCAATTATATAAACATGGATTAGCTTATAAAGCAACAATGCCAATAAACTTCTGTACAGGATGTAAAGTTGGATTAGCAAATGAAGAAGTTGTAAATGGTGTTTGTGAAAGATGTGGAAGTCCTGTTGTACAAAAAGAAAAATCACAATGGATGTTAAGAATCACAAAATATGCTCAAAGATTAATTGACGATTTAGATGATGTTGATTATTTAGAAAAAATAAAAACACAACAACGTAACTGGATTGGTCGTTCAGAAGGTGCTGAAGTAAAATTCAAAATTGCAGGTACTGACGAAACACTAACTGTTTACACAACAAGACCTGATACACTATTTGGTGCTACATATATGGTAGTTGCTCCAGAACACAAATTAATTGAAGAATTTGCTTCTAAAATAACAAATTTAGATGAAATAAAAAAATATCAAAAACAAGCTGCTTTAAAATCTGATTTTGAACGTGGTGAAATGAATAAAGATAAAACTGGTGTTGAAATCAAAGGAATTAAAGCAATAAATCCATTAACAAACAAAGAAATTCCTATTTGGGTTGCAGATTATGTATTATCATCTTATGGAACTGGTGCTATTATGGCTGTTCCTGCTCATGATACAAGAGATTATGAATTTGCTACAAAATTTGGTCTTAACATTATACCTGTTCTTGAAGGTGGAGATGTTTCAAAAGAAGCATTTACTGGTGATGGTGTACATATAAACTCAGGATTTTTAGATGGTTTAGGATTAGAAGAAGCAAAAAATAAAGTTATAAAATATCTTGAAGATAATAAAATTGGCGAAAGAAAAGTAAATTATAAACTTCGTGATTGGGTATTCTCACGTCAAAGATATTGGGGTGAACCAATTCCAATGGTATATTGTGATGATTGTGGTTGGGTTCCAATTGATGAAAAAGATTTACCTTTAACATTACCAGATGTAAAAGACTTCTTACCTGGAGAAGATGGAGAATCACCTCTTGCAAGACATACAGAATGGATTAATACAACATGTCCACACTGTGGTAAACCTGCAAAAAGAGAAACAGATACAATGCCTCAATGGGCTGGCTCATCATGGTATTTCTTAAGATATATGGATCCACATAATCATGATGCTCTTGCATCAAAAGAAGCTCTTGAATATTGGTCACCTGTTGACTGGTATAATGGTGGTATGGAACATACTACACTTCACTTATTATATTCAAGATTCTGGCATAAATTTTTATATGATATTGGAGTTGTGCCAACAAAAGAACCTTATGCAAAACGTACATCACATGGTATGATTTTAGGTTCAAATGGAGAAAAAATGTCTAAATCAAAAGGAAATGTTATAAATCCTGATGATATTGTAAATGAATTTGGTGCAGATGCTTTTAGAGTTTATGAAATGTTTATGGGACCATTTGATCAAACAGCAAGCTGGTCTATGGATAGTATTAGAGGTTGCTTCAAATTTCTTGACAGAGTTTGGAACTTACAAGACATTTTAGTCGATGGTGATACATATTCAAAAGAAACTGAAAAAATGATGAATAAAGCTATTAAAAAGGTTTCACAAGATATTGAAGAAATGAAATTTAATACATGTGTTTCTACATTCATGACAATGATGAATGAATTTACAAAATTAAAGAAAATTAATAAAGCTGAATTCAAAACATTTTTAATATTATTAAATCCTTTTGCTCCTCATATAACTGAAGAGTTAAATGAAATTGCTGGATTTGATAAGCCAATTTCCGATTGTGAATGGCCTGAATATGATGAAAATAAAACTATTGATGAGGAAAAAGAAATTCCTGTTCAAGTTAATGGAAAATTAAAAACAACTATTAATATTAATTTAGATGAAGATGAATCTTCTGTAAAAGAAAAAGTTCATTCTGCTCTTGAAGACAAACTTGATGGAAAGTCTATCGTTAAAGAAATTTATGTAAAAAATAAAATTTACAATGTTGTTGTAAAATAATTAAAAGAGATGTGATTAAATCACATCTCTTTTTTCTTAAATATATTCTTTATTTTTTCAAAGATTTTCTTATACCAAGTTTTATTTTCTACAACCATCAAACTATGTTGTTCTTCTACCTTTTCTTCCTGCTTATTTTCTTTCTTTTTAAATAAATTATCTGGATTATACTTTTCTCTGAGTTCTTCTTCATACTTTTTCTCATTTTCTGCTAAAATATTATTTATTTCATTTTTTTCTTGTTCATTTGCAATATAATTTAACATTAACATTGCTAATATACTTCCAGCTTCTATTGATATTTTTTGATTTTCAATATCTATATTTTCATCAAATTTGAATTGGTAATTTTTATCTTTATGTTCTTCAAAAAATTGTATTAATTTTTGTGGTATTTTTTTTACTAAATCTTCTAACATCGATCCTTCCGGTACAGGGTAAGCAGCTGCAGAATATTCCGTTGTATCGGCTTTTACTGTAACAGGAGGAGCCTCCGCCGTAATCACAGCCTCACCCAGCATTACCGCATCGGGGTCCAGGGAGATATTCCCCATTTTCTTTTCAGTCACGTTATTGGATAATTGTACAGGAACAAATTTCGTGCGGAAACCAATGTAAGAGACCTTCAATATATACTTTCCCGCCTTCACTTTAGGGAGTGTAAACCACCCTTTATTACTACTTGCTATACCGGCTGCATAAGCGCTATCCGGTAATGATAGCAATTGAACAGTAGCCTGTGCTGCCGGCTCTTGAGAGTCAGACTCGATAACACGACCCGAAACAGTAATCACCTTATTCTGTGCAAAAATAGAGAAGGTGCATAATAATGTAAGCACCCACCAAGCTGATAATCTTTTCATTTACCTTAATTACGATTAGTAGAGTAATAACAATGTCTT
>OLWA01003022.1_pt1 | contig 13622 bp, 22 predicted proteins | sample 1673251 | NCBI WGS metagenome assembly OLWA01 (sample SAMEA3178937, study PRJEB25190) | human gut metagenome | biome: human gut; feature: human-associated habitat; material: faeces | place: Austria | collected 2013
CATTGAGCTGCCTTCTTTTGCGACTATTGTTGCTGTGCTTTTGAATGTCAGATTTCCCGCTGTGGATGGCTGACAGGATTGTTATATATACTTCACCAAGATGCAAATTTCGCCATATGTTCTTTTAACTAATCTCCATGTATTTCATCACCTTCGGTGAGAGCCATTCCGATTAATTTAAAGATCGTGATTACGTGATTAATTGTTTAGGTGGCAGGTGTTCTTATGTGAAGACATAATTAAAATTATAACCAACCGCGTGTTTGTAAATATTTATCTAAAAACGCATACCAAAAATCTCCCTCACTCGAAATGTCTCTCTGACTTTTTATCATGCCTTGTTGGAATTTACATTTTTATCTATTTCTTCTAATGAATGAAAATGATTATGCAAATAAATATTAAATTCCTCTTCAGTAAAATTGTACTGTTCTTTTACCATTGTAATTGGTAATATCATTGTACAAGCACATATTATTCCGTTTCTACTGTATGGTCCTCCAAATGTGCAAAAATTCTTTTCGTCTATTACGTATGTGTACCAATTTCCATTCCGTTCAAAGCACCCACACTGATTTGGCTTTTCGACAAATTCTCCAAAATGGAAATATTCATAATCGTCTATATTTTCTTGAACAATTCCATATAAATTTTTTTTAATCTCTTCATTTAATATATTACTCATTATTTTCCTTTCCACTAATTAATTACTGCTGTACCTAAATCCGAAATTATTCCTGTATCTTTCAAAGTTCCCCAACTATAAATTGTATTCATCTGCCCTGCTCCACCTTTCATATGAACATCACCAACATCCCATGCCACAGCCTTTCCATAATATCCATATTTAGATATTACATTATTTCCCGTAATTTCAACACCATCTGAAATATTGTTTTCTCCTATAATTTCCGGCCTTTCTTTCCAATTCAAATAATCCTTGAGCAAGTCTTCTGCAACATCTTCGTCAATTCCTAACTCTATTAACTTTTGGATGAACTTTTAGGCTGATTTCCGGTAAGACACAATAGGATTTCAAAACCTTTTTAGATCTTGGAATCCCGCTGATACACTGACTAATTATGCGGATACATAAATTTAAATTAATTCAGAAAGCCAACTATCTAAAGCATCTCCCTCTATTATCTCTTCCGATTGCTCAATATCTTTAAAATCCAATACTGGAGTTTTCACTATTTTTACAGCTCCAATTTCTTTTCTTGTTATATACTTAATAAATACGAATTGCTCTTTCTTTTCAAAAATATATTCCTGTGCCAATTGCTCTGAATTGGTCCATATCATATATGAATCAGCAAGCACTGCATTTCTAGATACTTTATCTGCAAATAAATGAAAGTACTTATCTTTATATTTTATTAATATATCTTCATTGTATATTATATCTACCTCATTTGCATTAACAATTTTCATAAATAACTCTGAATGTTCATTTCCTAATACATCAATATAATTAATAAAATCTTCCTTTCTTACTCTTGATGTAATTATGTATTTATCATTTTTCTTTTTTATTTTGTATTTTTTGCCGTTATACACACAATACATATCGCCATCCTCAATTCTCCTCAATTCATTTTAATAACCAACCCAAATCTGAATCATATACAAATTGCTGGGTTAGTACTCCTGTTTTAGCATCATATATTCCCAAAATATCTCCATCTACGTCATCTAATATATATGTTATTTTGCCATATACTATATCAGCATTACCTACAGATTTTGAGACTCCATCAACTCCACTTCTTATTTTAAATGCAGTATTGTCATAATCTAACCTATTTCCTTCAAATACCTCATCCAACGTCTTTAGTGTATTAGAATGTTCATCAACAGACATTCCTGCTGTATCATTTCCTGTCACATCTGTGGTTATCTTCTGCGCATCGGCTCCCATTGAGCTGCCTTCTTTTGCGACTATTGTTGCTGTGCTTTTGAATGTCAGATTTTTCATTCATATCTTTTCACCTCATACCACCACAATATGAAGAAATTTAATATAAAACCTCGTACTGAAATAATAAATGCAGGGTCGGATGCTTCTTACATAAAATCAGATACTATTAGGTTTTCTAGCACCTATAAAAACATCAGTTCTGTGGAGCAGCTATAATTCTCCATTAGCAGAAATGCAGATACTGTATAGTTTTCCAGAAAAGGCTAAAAACTTTGTCCGACACTTTGGTCTGAGTACAACGATTTCATCATTATACAGAAATGCATCTCTTAAAATTATCAGTATAACGAAGAAAATCTGTAAATGGATTACCGCTTTTTAGAGACCATTTTTTATGTCTGAAATACCGCTTGTAATACTGACTTTTATAAAATACCCTTACCATTTATAAAATACCTTCACAGAAAAACGCACCCGTTCGCAACATTTTGTTACTAAGAGTGCGTTACATCAGCATGTCATTTTTCAATGTTCGTTCGTATACCCAACTGGGCAAAATTTCACTAGTGTCTATTAATTAACATCATGGATTCTTAATTGCTTCGCAACAGCCATGATGGTTAATTAATAGACTTGCAAAAGTTGTAGGTTGTGGATGTCCGAAAATATAACCATAATTAATTATAGCAAACATTTCGAATTATGAATTTCTAGTATTTCCTCTTGATTCAAATTTTTAAATTCTATTCCAACAAAATCATCTCCTAGAAACAATAAATTATTTAAATCATTAATCCTATATGCATTTAGCACAAGTTCCTCAATATCATTTTTCAATATCAAAATTGTATTTTCTAATTTCCAAAATTTGAATCTCCCATCTACGGTAACATTCATATTATCCTCATTGAAATCTTTATTACATATACTAATTCCCATATCCTCATTTATAATTTCGGGAATATCACTAATATTATTAATCATTTCATCTTGAGCAAAATAACTAATATACTCTATCATTCCATCGTCTGGATTAATTGCTATATCCAACGGAGGCTTTCGCTTATCCTCAAAAAATAAATGGTAATTTTGTCCTACTCTTTTATCAACAACTGATATTTCAAACAAAACAAGCCCCTCCCCCATACTTTCTATTTTTCGAACATATTTTTTATTATTAAATACTTTTTCAAACTTCATTTTTTCACCTTCCTAATTAATCATCCTTGCATGATATACTACACCAGTCTCAGTATTAATGCCAAGTTCCCAATTGCCATATGTTCCAAAATATCTTCCAGGTGTCTCTGTGCCTATTGTTTCCATTGCTTTATTAAGTGATGCAGAATAACTTTCTAACATCGCTTGACTTCGAGTACCAATGCTCCAACTTTCATCTCCAAATCTACTTACATACTCACCCATATGTTTAGTTGCATTTGAATTTGTCCATAATGTGTTCGTTCCTGTTTCAGGATTCACATAATTAATGTTTCCATCCAAATCAATTTTAAATGTGGCAGGTATTTTAGTAGCAGGCATATTATCAGCTGTACTAGTAATATTATCCCATACAGTACCAGTCTTTTTACCACTCTGGTATGCTAAACACATAGGAATCAAAGCAGTCTTTTTCTATCTATTGCTTTTCTTTTATTCCTATTTCACAATTATCCTGTAATAGATAGAGGTGTGCGTCACCACTCTTGAAGCACTTGTGACTTCGTTCATTGAGACTGCTCCCTCTGCTTTGCAGGATTTTGCGTATTAGCTGGATGTTGGCCGCATATGTGCTGTACTTCGTATATCTAACCAGATTGTAACCCGCATTGAAGCGAGGATTCTACCTGTTACATACCATTTACACAAAAGGAGTTTTCTTATGTACATTATCGGAATTGATATTGGTAAAAATCATCACGAAGCTTCCATTGTTTCTCCTGAAGGGAAACAAATCGGACATTCGCTTCGGTCAGTTTACCACCATAATCTACGCCGTATTTCGGGATGGTAAGACTTATGAACCTAAGAAATTCTGTTAATATATGGTAGTGAGACTACGAATTAAGCCTGCCGGTGGGAGGCTTAGTTGTGATGCTCATTTTAAATTTTTGAACTTTATCACACCACTCATCAATTAATTGACGAAGTTCTTTTGTATCAACTTCACACCAATTCCCCATAGCATCCTCTGCCAGATTATCATATACTTTAGTCGTTTTAGGACTTATTTCCGCACAACATACATTTCCATTTACTTCTTCATATTCACTTTTCCCTGACAGTACTCTATCAAAACCTGATTTAATCCATTTTTCAAAGGGCAATACATCGCATGACATAAAAGTTGTCAACAACTGATATTTCTCATCAAATATGATACTTATATCCTCAATACCATTTTTTAATTTATATTCTTCTATTCTGTATTTCATTTCTATTCCTCCGGAAATGCTGAAATAATTTTACCACTTTGATCTAAAAACATATCTATTTTCATACCATTATTAGCTACTCCCGAATTTATAAAAAAGCCCTTATCGTTTATAGTAAAACTTTCACAGAAACACGCACCCTTTTGCAACATTCTGTTGCTAAAAGTGCGTTACATCAACATATTCATTTTGCAATATTCATTCGTATGCCTAACTCAACAAAGTTTTAGTGTCATTTATAACACCATGGATACTTAATTGCTTTTGGGCAACCATGATGGTTAATTAATAGATATGCATGGGTTGTAGTGATGCTATTAGATGTCTGAAAGTATAACCATAATTAAAATTATTCCATATTATATTTTTCTAAATCCTGTGCAAATGTATTGTTTTCGATAAGAGCATTAACAACTTCACTCTTTTTCGATATTACTAATATTAATGAACCATCCCAAACCACAATTTCTGAAACTGCTAATGGATGTTGCAATGCTATTGGATTTTCCCAAAATCCTTTATATCCATCAGCATACGGATAATCATATTTTAATACTTCTTCAAGTCTTATTTCTTTAGGGAAAGCAGAGAAGACCCCCCATATCCATTGGAACTCCTCTTTAGCTAGTAAATCTAACAAGCTTCTTCCTTCAATCCAACAGTATTCATTATCCAAAATTTTTACTATCTCTTCGTCACTTGGATAACATTCAATATTTGTAATAAGCCAATTATAGTTGTCCACATCTCCAATAATATTGCAAATATCTTTTATAGAAATCTCATCATTTTTTATTATACAACCTTTCATCTCTTCTCCTTAATTTCTTTTTGGTTTTCCATTGTTATATTCCCATGTATGTTCATGTGGGACTTCTGGATGTTCTTTGGGATTTCCATGGTCACTCATATCAACATCTCTATATGCTTTACCCTCAGAATCATACCATCGTCTAGTTTTTATATTTCCCTCTGCGTCTAATATGTCCACCGATGTATTCACTTCACCATATGGTCCTGGATTTTTATTGACTGAAGTATGCTTTAAGGACGGTGTAATATCTATTTCATTTCCTAAAGTAGATATAATAGTCTTTTTACCACTCTGGTATGCTAAACACATAGGAATCAAAGCAGTCTTTTTCTATCTATTGCTTTTCTTTTATTCCTATTTCACAATTATCCTGTAATAGATAGAGGTGTGCGTCACCACTCTTGAAGCACTTGTGACTTCGTTCATTGAGACTGCTCCCTCTGCTTTGCAGGATTTTGCGTATTAGCTGGATGTTGGCAGCATATGTGCTGTACTTCGTATATCTAACCAGATTGTAACCCGCATTGAAGTGAGGATTCTATCTACTTACAATTCACATTAGAAAGGATTTCAATTATGTACATCGTAGGCATTGATATTGGCAAAAATCATCATGAAGCATCCATTGTTTCACCTGAAGGCAAACAAATCGGCCGTTCTCTTCGCTTTGCAACTACACACAAAGGTGCAGATTCTCTTATGAGCTTTATCTTCAAAAACATCGGTAATTCCCCTTGTGTATTTGGCATGGAAGCTACAGGTCATTACTGGTATCCCATTTATTCATTTCTAAAAGCAAAAGGATATACCATCTATGTAATCAATCCTATCCAGTCTGATTCTTTAAGAAAAATGTATATACGACAAACCAAAAACGATTCAATTGACTCTTTTTTAATTGCAGAAGTGATACGTTTCGGTCAGTTTGGGACTACTTCCATGGCTGATGAAAACATCCTTGCCATGCGTCAGTTATGTCGTTATCGTGATTCTGTCATTTCTTCCAGAACTGAAATTAAGCTCCGAATCGGCACAATTATGGAACAAATCTTCCCAGAGTACGAAAAACAGTTTTCTTCTCTTTGGGTGAGCACATCCATGGGCATTCTGGAAAAGTATCTCACCCCTGAGAATATTGAGAATGCACCAATAGATGAGCTCTTTGAAATCATAAAAGATAAGAGCCACAACCGACTTACCAGAGCTAAAGCCATTTCCATCAAAGAAGCTGCAGCTGATACCTTTGGTATTAAGATAGCACAGGATGCTTTCTCTTTCCAGTTAAAACAGCTCATTGACAGAATGAATTTTCTTGATAAGCAGATTGAAGCTCTTGACTGCCAGATTCTTGAGTACTACGAGAAGTTTGATTGTTATCTTCATACCATTCCCGGAATAGGCATGATTGCTGCTGCAACCATTCTTGCTGAAATCGGTGATATAAACAGATTTAAGAGTTCATCTGCCTTAGTTGCCTTTGCAGGTATTGATCCAACTGTACGACAATCCGGTGAATTTAGCAGCACTCATAATCACATGTCCAAACGGGGTTCACCTTACTTACGGCATGCCATTTTTCTCGCTGCAACTACCTGTTCTTTCCATAACAGTCCGTTGAATGCATATTACAAAAAGAAACGTGACCAAGGTAAACATCACTTAACTGCCACAGGAGCTGTAGCAAGAAAGCTTACCTCCGTAATCTATGCAGTATTACGGGATAGTAAGCCTTATGAGCCTAAAAGTTTTTGTTAATGTCTGGTAGTAAGACTATGATTTAAGCCTGCCTGTGGGGAGGCTTAGTTGTGATACTCATTTTTGTTTCCATATTATATTCACGTTTTCCTGCTAAACACTCTAAGAAATACATCCACTCATCTTTGCTAACCTCTTCTTCGCCACTGGCATAATGTTTTAATGTAAAAAAAGCATCTGTTATCAGTTCCTCATCTGAGTCATATATTTTTTCACAATCAAAATCGTCAATTAAATATTCCATTAATACATTTTTATCTATATCACCTTTTACTACTTTTTCTATTATTTTTTCCATTTCATTATGATACATATTAACCTCCTAACTAATGTCCCTTGTTTATCAATTGTCCCGATGAAATTCTTACAGCATCAAAGTCTCTGTGAATAATATATCCCCTGGCATCTGTAACTTCATGAATCAAATATTTTGTTCCTAATTCATCACTATATTTATATACAACAGAAGTTCCTCCTTCAGTAGATGCACAGGAACTCATTATCCTTTTATTCAACGGTGAAAAATCTTCTCCTCTAGCTTCAACCTGTCCAATTTTATCTATTGTGGCTTTATCTGTATAAAATTTTCCATTTCGATTTTCAATATTAGTCAGAAAATCTGCTGTAGTATCATATTTTCCACTTGACTTCCCATAGCTGGTCTTACTATTTTCTTTTATCAAAAGTCAGTAGACATTTTACATCTACTGACTTTTACATAACATAAATAATCTACACCTAATCCGAGTCACAAATTACCAAATATCAATTCTAGATACTTCAAACTGAATACACATCCCATTTGACATATCTTTTGGGATTTTATCTTCATCAATATGTAAATTAAAACCCTTTACCTCAACAATCCCATTCTGCATATCTTTTAATTCACCTCTTAACTTATACTTAAATTCGCCTTCCATTTTTTCAATAATATTGTCCTTTGTTTCACACAATATAATATTATCTGTATCGAGACATTCTAACGGTTCTCCTAATACATCTCCAACATCACATGAACATGGGCATGAAAAACAAACTAAACAATCTGTATCACTTACAACTTTTAAAACTGCTTCTTCTCCCCCTATATCTAACCAGTTAATTTCTTTAATGCGCATATTTTATACCTACCTTTCAAACCCTAAACTTGGTGCTTTCTTAATTAATTCAGAGATGTTTTTTATATGGAATGTGGTTATATCTCCTGTAGTACGGTCAAGCCCTACAAAACCATATTTTTTACCACTCATAAAACTCACATAACCATTTAACTCTGGTACATATGTTCCATTGTTTATTATGTAATTTGCATCATCTAAGTATTTATCAATAGAATAGTTGGAATCACCTAAAACATCTGCAATTTCTTGACCATGTTTGCCATAATGTTCATCTAACAAGGATTGATTTTTAAACAATTTATTGGTCTTATCCAGTCCCTTGTCTGCAAGTAGTGCTGTCACAACTTCCGTTACTATATATCAGGACGAGTACGCAACTCCCTTTTCATCTGCTGTGTCACATATTGACTGCCCGATTCCTCCAATGGTATTTACCGGATCTTTGAGTCGCGGCTCGTACTTTTGTTTTATCTTTTCCACTTCCTGATCCAGCACCTCCGGAACCTGTATCGGCACTACAGATTTCCACCTGACATCCACATATAGAGTTCCCAAATCTACTACAAGTGTCAAAAGTCCCATAACAGTTCCTGCAAGGCTGTCCCACACGCCTGTCATGAAATCCTTGATTGCATTTCCTGCATCTTCTTCCTGTTGCTGGGCAGATTTTTTTGCTTCATTTTCTTCGTCGCTGCTAAATGGATTGGGAATAAACAGCCGCTTGTAGGTTGCCAGTGTGCTTCCTGTATCCTGCACAATCCAGTCAAAACTGGTAGCCTCTCCCTCTATCTGCTTATGTTAGTTCAGTAGGATTAATTTTTTTACTTTCGAGTCCTAAAGTATAACCCTAATAAATATTACTTTTAATCATATTCAACATATATATTTTTTTCATTTCTAACAGCCATATTGATAAAAGAGACTAATTGCTCAACAACTTCCTTAGATTTTTTGATAATTTCTTCATTTCTCGTATCTAATAACTTTTCATTAAATCTTTTTAATTCTTCCAATACAATATGTGGATATTTCATCTCCCATTTTTCATCATAGAATCCATCTTGATTAAAATAGCACTCAATAATTCCATTTTTCTGGAATTCTGAACTAAAACACCCCTCTAAAATTGTATTAAAAAAGCCAATCCAAATAACTATACCATCCTCATTGCCGTTTTCTTCACTCCATACTTTTACTTCTCCTTCGCCTTCATATCCTTCATAATACCTTGTATCCAACATATGCTTACTCCTTCCAATGTCCTTTATCCAACAATTCAATCTGCTCTTGCGTAGCTGTTCCATTTTTCCGAGCGCTTATTGCATCATACCATTTCCATCCTTCAACCCATTCATTTTCACCAATTAAAAATTGTGTCGATGGTTTTTTGCCTCCATTTCCAGGAATTGTTCTTTGAATTACCCAAGTATTGCCTTGTCCTTCTGGTGCCCCCGAAGTACGGGTATGCCATCTCACTTCGTACTTATATGTTCCATCATTCCATTTGTAAGAAATCTGTTCATATCCATCCGCCATAGATTTTGCTTTATACTTTGCAGTATCAGGAATTTCTATTGGTGCCTTTTTCCTATACCTTTCTACTATTTTAACTATTTCACTTTCTGTCATATCAGAAAATTTAAAAATTTTACCACCACTCTCAACAATTTTCCCAACATCTTCCGCTACATTTCCAGCGCCCTCGGTTACTCCATCAATCCCTTTTGGGGCTTTCGCCAGCTTGTTCGCCTCTGCTTCAATTCCATTCAGCCCCTTTGCAGTTACTCCACTTGCAACCATACCGGCAACCATTCCTGCTGTATCATTTCCTGTCACATCTGTGGTTATCTTCTGCGCACCGGCTCCGGCTCCCATTGAGATGCCTTCTTTGGCGACTATTGTTGCTGTGCTTTTGAATGTCAGATTTCCCGCTGTAGATGCATGCCCGATTGGAATCATTGCGGATGCCGCAAATGCAAAGGCATTTTCTGTCAGATAATATGCATCCTCGTTTCCCTGAAACAGGTCATCCTTTATGCCGTTTACTGCCGTACTGTCAATGTCACCTGTGCTTCCATAATAAATATCCTGAGTACCCTCTATGGCATCTGCAGCTCCGAATACTGCTGTTCCGCTTCCTACTGCTACTGCAACGTCAGCTACTATTGGTATTGCAGCACCTCCTGTCAGCACTATGCATGCTGCACCCGTCGCAATTAGTACTGCTCCTCCAACTGTCCTCCAGATTCCCTGTGTCTTTCTCTTTTCGGCTTCATCCTTTATCTTCTGTTCTGTCTCATAGATTTCATCGTATGCTTCTTTATTCTTCTCATGCAGGTCTCCAAATATTTTAATGCCCGTGTTCAAGGTACCTGCATCTTTACCTGTGATAAAACTGCCTGTTTCATAGCTCTCAATCGCACCCTGGCTAAGGCCTATTTTTGAAAGACATGACTGCAGATTTTCCAGAAGCAGCTCTACTGAATTTTCAAGCCGTACCACATTTTCTCTCTCGTAGCTGTTTACATTTGAGACAAGCTTTATAAGGTCGCTGTCCATCTGCTCATGGATATCAAATACTCCGTTACTGTCCGGCATGCCCACATCAGATATGTCCGATACTTCTGAAAGTGCACTTCTTATTTTGCCCGTATACTCATCAGTATCCTCATAGTTTGATGCCAGTTTTTTCCTGAATTCCTGTATTGCTTCTTCATCCAGTTTGAAGTTCGTCGAGCTATCAATGGCACGGTATCCATCCTTGTATGCTGCCATATTGTCAAGCAGTGTCTGTGCAGTTACTTTAATGCCTGACAGGATTGTTATATGTGCTTCACCAAGATAACTCTTTACTGCGTCTCCGGTTTTCCCTGTAAATACTGCATTTTCCGTAAACATATTGATTTTTTCTATGCAGTTATCAATATTTTCAATTAGATTGTCAATTTTTCGCTTATATTCCCAGAACAGATCACTGAGATCCGTATAATTTATCTGAAACCCTTCCATTTTCATCTCCTAGTTTTATGGTATCACAGCTGTATCTGATAGTCCAATACCATTTTTAATATAATCTCCCTGTTTTCTGTCATTTTCATTTATTGCATTTATTATCAGGTCTATTTTTGCCAGATCATTATTTAAAGTATCTCTGTAATCTTTCACAAAGGCTTTCAGCTGCCTGTATTCTTCCTGAAATTTGTCCATTGCTTCAGATCTGCTTTTGATTTCTGTCTCTGCCGCTGTGAGACTTACGGAATCAGAAGCTGTTTTTATACCGGCAGTCATAAAAGATACCTGCATATTATCAAGGCTGATTTCCATCTTTGTATTTCTCCTCTCACTTTTATTAATTGAAAAAATTCTGTATTTTCGTGCACAGATCATCCCATGCGTTAACAAGTCCTGAAAGCACACCATATTTTTCATTCACTTTTTCTTTTAGTGTATTTATTTCCCAGTTGATGGCATCCTCCGCTGCATCTATATTTGACACATATCCGTCATATGCTGTATATAAATTTCCGCTCTCACATGAATCATAACATTCCTGTGCATTGCTGCCTGTCCACATGCACTGATAAAGGTCTGAATTTATCATATTCCTCTGGTTATGCTTGATATCATCAATAGCCTCCTTGGCATCATCCAGCTTCCTGTATGCCGCCTTCAGCCTCTCTATTTTCTCATCAAGCACATCTATCTCTGACTGGCACTGTTCCTGCTGTTTTTTATTGTCAGCTTTCTTTTTCTTCAGTTTATTGTATTCTTTTCTGTCATTCTTTTTTGCCATATCAGTTCACCATGCTTCTTTTGAGTTTTCTTACATCTGCGCGCTCTATTTCTGTTTTCTCCATGGCATTAAAGATGTTGTCACACATCATTATCTCATCATCATCTACATACCCTTCAAACACAACCCTGCTGATATCTGTATGCTGAAAATACATAAGCCTGTCACCATTCATTCCCTCAGGATATGGGCAGGCAGCATAATCAAAGAACTGTTTACAGCCATTTATATTTACCTGCAGTGCTCTTGCAACAATCACAAATTTTTTTATGCCACCGCTTACTACTACAATGCTCCCAAGTGGCAGAAAATCAAATTTTTCATTCATATCTTTTCACCTCATACTTCAATAAACTTTTCATACATACAAAAAGGCTGCAGCAACCGGTATTCACCGGTTGTTGCAGCCGAACTGTCATTACTACATGTAACTGTTTTAGACTCTGGCTTTGCGACCCTATGTTTCCATAAGTGTGCCCTTATGGTTAATAATTTTATTGAATTTGCACATTTTTGTCAATATATTTTTCTGGATAAAATGTTAAATTGTCAGCTGCAGCACCATTTTTGCCGCAAGTGCCAGCATCCATGCCTTGGCATTCGCAAAGCCTTCTGAAGTATTGCTAAACTCGAATGCCCCATTACTTAATTCTCTTCATCTGACATCGATTGCCCTAATATAATGAGTTTCACTGCCTATATCGCATCCTGCTATAAGCATGTCATCCGTAATGAAGGAGAGTTTATCATTCTTAGCAAACTTACCATTTGTTTCCAAGTCTCGCCAGGTATAGGATCTCAATTCTTTTTTAATCACCCTTTTCCCGATTGGTTACGGCAGATGTTGCCATTTCTGCAATACGAGACATACTCAAACTTATTGATTGTTCGCCCCTTTGCTCCATTTCCATTACAGAAACTTCTTCACTACTATGGGCTCGGCTGACTTCTCACAGTTCGTTGTTACTAGGCTAATGAAACCTCTGTGAGACCTCCACGCTTAAGGTGCACGCTCTTTCTCTCCATATATCTGCCACATTTACTCTGCTACTACAAAAGTGATAGTTATTAGACTTCGTTGCTTTAAGCCAACTTATCTCTCGTAGCCTAGCCTTATATGTGATTTCTGTTCGTCGTACCAGAGATTTGCTTACAGCTTCCTTCAGATTCTACCTCACGGTAGACACCCTTGCTGTTCGGCTATACACTTCCCACTATCTAGGAGTATTCGGGACTTGCACCCGTTAGAGCGCGCCCATGGCGCGCAAACTTAAAAATCCGCTATACTCACCTATCGTATAGCGGATTAAAAAAACATTATTCAATTTTCATCTTATTTTTTACTGCTCTAAGCTATTGTACCATTTGCAATGTCGTTCTTTGCAAATAAATATGTAATAACCGGCATAAGAATGGCTGAAATAATTGCTTTGACAATATTAACGGCACTAAGCTGTGCTGCAATAGAATATGTAACCATACTTACAATGAATCCCAGGGCTGCAAATGCAAAAATAAGCACCAAACCAATCTTTTTGTGTGCGAAAAGCAAAATACCGATAGAAACAGTTATGACAATCTGTAGTATAACGCCAATGAAACTCAGTACGACATATATCGAACCTAATCCTAAAGCAGCTCCTACGACTGAAGCACCCAGTGCAACGACAATACCGCCAATTGCTGCAAGAACATTCACCACGAAAATAATCCATAACCATACGGTTAAACCTGTTGAAAGCTTATTGTTTTCCATAATTATCCTCCTTTAGTAATCCCA